>Ga0172367_10008043_pt1 | contig 11893 bp, 8 predicted proteins | sample Lak10m_FD_114542 | JGI IMG/M metagenome (GOLD analysis project Ga0172367, IMG submission 114542) | Freshwater microbial communities from Kabuno Bay, South-Kivu, Congo - kab_022012_10m | ecosystem: Environmental > Aquatic > Freshwater > Lake | place: Democratic Republic of the Congo: South-Kivu...
CGTGGAACGGCTGTGGCGTACCGTCAAGTACGAAGAGGTCTACCTCAAAGACTACGACAGTGTTTCAAGTGCCATTGAGAATCTGGAGCGTTATTTTCGGTTTTATAACCAGGAGCGGCTACATCAGTCACTGAACTATAGGCCGCCAGCCAGTGTCTACTTCAGTAAGCAGGAGGATAGTGATGTAAAGAAAGAGACGTAGAGAAAGGAAATGAACTAAATGGCGACTCTACTTTAAATTCCTATCCTAACTGTCTAGACAACGGGGTACACTTTACACCATGCGCCGATTGCGTAATGGCTCCAACCGTTCTTTGTAGTTTTTCTTCTCCTTAGTTCTTTCCCTATGTTTATTATCCAGGGCCAGCCCGAGCTTCTGGATGGTGGTAACAATGACTTTATCGGCGTAGTCATCGGAGAGCAGGCGGCGCACCAGGGTTTCGGTGTTGGTATTTTCTTCAACACAACCTTCCTGGAACCTATTAAACTCCTCCCGAGTCTGGCGATCGAGGTCTTTACGATCCACCACGAATAGGCATTTGTCGATGTTTGGGTTGTCCTTGAGCAGGGTAGAAGCTTTGAATGAGGTCAACGTTTTGCCGCTGCCGGTGGTATGCCAGATATAGCCGTTGCCACAATACTGATGGATGCACTCCACGATCGCTTTGACCGCATAAATCTGGTAGGGCCGCATCATCATCAGCTTCTGCTCGCAGGCCACCAGTACCATGTATCGGCTGATCATCTGGCCCAGGATACATTTAGCTAGGAACGCTTCCGCAAAGCTATCCAGGTGGTTAATCTTGGTATTGTCTTCGTCAGCAAACTGGTAGAGCGGCAAAAAGCGTTCATCAGCGTTGAAACTAAAGTGGCGGCTGTTGTTATTGGCGAAGTACCAGGTATCGTTACGGTTGCTGACGATGAAGAGCTGTAAAAAACACAGCAGGGTTTTACCGTAGCCATTCCCAGGATCGTTCTTGTAGTCAACGATCTGCTGCATGGCTCGACGCGGGCTAATATTTAGGGTCTTCAGCTCGATTTGGACGGCGGGAATGCCATTGATGAGCAGGATCACGTCATAACGATGGTGACTGCTGTCGGTATTGATGCGGAGCTGATTGACTACCTCAAAGCTGTTCTTACACCAGTCCTTGATGTTGACCAGGGTGTAATAAAGCGGTGTGCCGTCGTCACGCTCAAAGCTATTGCGATCTCGGAGGTGGCGGGCTGCGGTGTAGACATCTGGCGTAATGATAGATTCCAACAACCGATGGAATTCGCTATCGGCCAGGTGGACCCGATTGAGCGACTCAAACTTCTCCCGGAAGTTTTGCTCTAGGGCTGTACGATCCCGAATATCTGGGCGGTAGGTGTACTTGAGGTCGCCCAGTTTTTCGATAAGACTCTGTTCGATGTCCTGTTCAGTCATTGATGATCCACAGATACTTCTACTTTGCGATCGCGTCGCTGGGGTCCAACTGATTCATGCCATTCCTAGTTATCTACTTATTCTCTCGGGAATAGCTTCCATCAGGATAGTTTTTATGGGAATCTTTGCATCAGCTTACCCGTTTAACCTGTGTGACCCGTGATCTAGCTGCCTAGTTGCCAGGGCTAACCGCCACCCGGTAACCATACTGGGCTGTCTCTACGTCAACCCAGCCGCCGCCAGTAGCAATGAATGGAGCGAATGGATTCGCCCAGACGCTTAGACGGTTAGGCAATCTTGAGTTCTCGGAGCAGCCGTTCTCTGGCTTCCTTCTGGCGGTCTTTGGGTGCCAGCTTGACAATCTCCTCTATTTCCCTCTTGCAGTCTTCCCTGTCCTGTAGTGCTGACTCAAGACAGCGGTCTATAAAGCCTTGTCCTTCTTCCTCATAATCTTCAGGGTAGTAGAACCATTTTTCATAGCAGGTCCACTCTTCAAGGTCGTAGGAGGATGGGTCAAAATCTTGATCGTCTATCTCTTCTCCTGTTGCCCTGTTCTCCCAGACATGATGATGGTCCCAGGTTCTATCAGGATCAGCCCTGTAGGTTTTTAGATCTGCCTCCAGTTCAGCTATTTTCTGCTCAGCCTCTTTAGCCCTGGAAAGGTATCTTCTGGAAAACTCAAGGCAGGTATTGACGTGCTCAAAAGCCCGATAGCAGAGGTTAGCAAAATTACGGTTAGCCTGCTCCTTAAGTGGTGCCCATTCCCTATGCCGGAGGTCGATACCAGCGCCGGGCTTGGCTCGAAGCTTCAAGACCGGCTTAGGCTCAAGCGTGAAACTGAAGTCAACACGGGAAGCAAAGCCAGGATTCACCAGGTAGGGTAACGCCTGGGTGATGTACTCCTCAATCGGGATGTCACCTGCCCAGCAGTAGAACGCTAATCGCTCAGAATTGACGTAGGTGCCCAGGCATAGATCGATGCTCTTTACCCGCCCGCTGGCACCTTGCCTCTTCTTTGCCCACTTGCGTTCGCACCAGTAGAAATACCTATACTTGCCTACCTTTTTCAGCTTGAGAAAGCCCATGGCCAGGTTTTACCACTAGATTTTTTCAATTATGCCAGAATCTCGCCTGAGAGGTGCCTAAGAGCCGCTGTAACAAGCGTTTAGTTTCAACGCCCAACTACCGGGAGGCATTGAGACAGCTCAGGGGCCGAACCGCGATCGCGGCCAGGGCCGCCCCAGCAAGGCACCCAACCTAGCGAGAGGTAAGACTCCTTCTGATGTGCCGATGGAAGGATTGGGCGAGCTGGGTAGACCATGGCATCTGGCTACTCTTAGGAGTTGTGCTGTCGACGTTAGTCCTTTGAGCAAACGTGACTCTGACGATGGGAACTGCTGAAGAAACGTGAAACCAAGAGCAACCTGCGGAATGTAGGTTAAGACTGTCCAGTCTCGGAAGATTTCCGCATAATTGCCCAACTCAGGCGTACTATGCGAAAACTGTCGGTAGAACTCCCCGCCTAGGGGTATTTATATCGATACAGTCGGTATAAATACCTTGTAGAGGGCAGTTACACGGAAAGTGTCAGTATAATAAGTTGTTATGCAAAACCGATAAGTCTGTTGAGATTGTCTGATTTCATCCGAGATTGAGCAAGTAAAAGTGGTTCTCTTCCTTGATAAGTTCCGAGAAGTTATTGGCGATCGCCCCACGATCACCAGCTAACCGATACACCTGAGACCCGCGATCGTGAGTTTTTCACCAAGTCTGCGCAACTCATCCTGAGTGCTACCACCAACCTGTTGCAAGCAATCAAGTAAGAGCATTATTCAGCCAACAGTGCTCAGAAGCATGCCTCGACTACGGTGAATGGCAGACTTAAAGCAAAGATGAAGAGAACACAGATTATGTCTTGGTTTATCCTGAAGAAACCGATAAGCGCATGAAAATTGCTCTAGGATGCTCTATAGCTCGTGGCTAGAGTGGTGCATTAGAAAGTAGTGTAGTGAAAAGTAGTGCAGTAAAAAGCTTTATGTTTAGACGAAAAACTGCTAGGGCAGCGCTAGGTTTCTGTTTAGCAATCTGTCTAGAGCCAATAATTGTAGCTCAGGCAACAGTCAGGGTTGATCAGCTTGACCTTTTAGCTCAGGATCCGATTGGAGAGCCAGGACTAAATCTAGATCCGACTGGAGAGCCACACAATGGCGATTGTGGGTGCGACCAAGGTGATTGGCCCGCTGGAGATGGAGAGCCAGGACTAAATCTAGATCCGACTGGAGAGCCAGGACTAAATCTAGATCCGACTCTAGAGCCAACACCAACTCCAGAGCCAACTCCAACTCCAGAGCCAACACCGACTCCAGAGCCAACACCAACTCCAGAGCCAACTCCAACTCCAGAGCCAACACCGACTCCAGAGCCAACACCAACTCCAGAGCCAACACCAACTCCAGAGCCAACACCAACTCCAAACCCAAGGCAGCCCATAAACCAAACACCATCTCCAAACCCAAGGCAGCCTATAACCCAAACACCTCCTGCAAACCCAAGGCAGCCCATAAACCAAACACCATCTCCAAACCCAAGGCAGCCTATAACCCAAACACCTCCTGCAAACCCAAGGCAGTCTATAACCCAAACACCTCCTGCAAACCCAAGGCAGTCTATAACCCAAACGCCATCTCCAACCCCAAGGCAGTCTATAACCCAAACGCCAACTCCAACCCCAAGGCAGCCCATAACCCAAACGCCAACTCCAACCCCAAGGCAGCCTATAACCCAAACGTCAACTTCACCGCCAGCCTCCACAGCGCCAACCTCAGCCGCGCCGCCTTGGTGGATAGTAGTAGCAGTAGGGATAGTGGGTGCCAGTGGCGTTTCAGTTTATCGAATGCTGCATCCCAAGGTGAAGGTGTACTTGAAAACTGCATCCCACATGCGAATTAGTGAGCCAGCGGTGATTCTAGACCAACCTTTGGATACATCCATTGCAGAAAGTCAAATCCGACTCCAATCCTTTAAACCCGAGGGGAAACAGTTGGTGACTAACTCAGTGCCGCTTTTTAGCTCCATGCCCAACGTTAGTATTCAACTTACGCCCAAGTTTGCCGTAAGTGAACTAGTGGTTTTGAGTGAGTCAGATTCTAAACAAAACGCTACCCGATAAGTACTTACCATGGATACTATACAACAGCCCACTGCCAACACATCTACTATGCAGCCCATTGCTGACCATGACCAAGCATCTGCTCGTCCAACGATTGCAGACTTTTTTCGATCGTCCCTATCAACCGTGACCAACGATGAAACATTTAAACAGATCAAGGCTAGTCTTCAACAAGAAGCTAAAACGGTCAAAATTCTCCCTGACACCTTTAATGACGAGTTTTACGAAAAGGTCTTTCTATTTGTATTAAAAAAGCTAGATGAACTCATTGCGATCGATGTCCCCAAAGATATCTTGGCGGAGGCATGGAGCAAATACAATCATCTGCAAGAATACCTAGACTCGGAAAAATACCCACCAGAAAAGCTTTTCAAGGTTGTGTTAATGTTAGAGCAAACCATCAAAGCAGAGTATGAACCTTCGTTTAAGCCTGTCGTAGATGTTTTGGGTAAAACAATCGAACTAGAAGAGTTCAAGTTTCCGATTAATTTGGAAATTGTTGTCAAGGCAGGTGAAATTGGTATTCAAGGTGGAAAAATTGTCAACTTGTCAGTTGGGTCTTGCTCTATCAAAGGCGATATCAACTGTAAATATGGCGAAGGAATCGAAGGGTTACTGGTGCAGAAGGAAGAACCGCTAGAACTCAACCAAGTCTATTCTTTTAAAGACGGTGTACCCATCAAAACTCTGGAAGAGATCACTAAATCCTTGCAGTTCTGGAAGCAGAAAACTGAGATCAAAGCGGGCGAATCAACAGCATAGGGGGCGTATCCAGGGCTTAAGGGAGTACACATCCCTGGTGAAATATTACGCTTCCTAGCGCATGATGAGAATTTTGTCTGTTCTTTTGTTGAGCAACATCTTAGGTTTTTTCTATCGAAAGTTTGAGAAACGCTGTTAAATATTTCGATAAAGGGGATCGAGACAAGTATGTAAAGCTTCTCAAAGCTGCATAACAAACCCAATGCACACCGACCGTCTAGAAGTTATCGGTTGATATTCAAGGTTATCTGCGGCGGGTGATTGGGAACGTTAACGCCACCACCACTAGGGCCAGGCCAGGACATCAGGAAACACCTGGGGCACCCTCAAGGGGCCAGGGTTGCCCGTGGGGAGGGGAGCACCAGGGCCGCCGCCGTGGGCTTAGTGATCGGGCTAAGAAAAAAAATTCTCAGAAAATCAGGCTCAAAAGATCACAATGCTACTCAACGCCATATAGGGCAATGGTTTTAACCCGATCACATAAGTGATCTACAAGTGATCTACCCGATCACCAAAAACATCAGGTCATTGGTGATCTATTGTTGTAATAATCCTCAATGCTTTATTTAGCAATGGTTTTGACCCGATCAGGTTTGCGATCGCCAAGTGATCTACAGATCACCAACCCGATCACAATGCCGGGAGATCATGCCCAGGGACTAGGGGCATAGCTGAAACCCTTGCCCTGTAAGGATGTTGACCATGTTGACCAAATGTTGACCAAATGTTGACCACTGGTCAACAGGGTAAAAGTATTGAAAATAAAGGGTTATAACCCCCTGGGTATCTATTTGTTGACCATGTTGACCAGATTTTTGATTTTTTCTAGCATTGCTGACTGATTGGGATGAGTGGATCAGAATTGGATCAATTCAGCAAGGCAAAAGCCAGAATTCTTCCCTAGCAAAGGTTGTGGGGTTGACTATTCCCGACTTGAAATCGGGTGTCCCCAAAGGACCGAGGGTTCGAATCCCTCCCTCTCCGTAGGCATTTCAAGGCTTTCAGCCTTTATGCTGACCTTTGGAGTCGGACCTAAACCCGGATCAGTTCAACTGAACTGAGTGGAGTAATTGGATGGGATACTAACCCCAGGATGTAGGGCGATGACGAAGAAGCCTTGCCACAGGATCATCCTAGGTGTTTTAAGGGGGGTAGGTTAGGCTTCCAGGACCTGATAGTGGGCTGCCAGGTCCGCTGGGGAGAGGTCTTCGTACTGTTCAAAGGGCTGGTGAATCCAGGGGTTATCTGGCAGATTGAGGACGTAGTAGTCAGGCCGAACAAAGGAGGAGGCCTTATACCAGAGCACGGCGGTGCGAATTTCCTCGATGCCAAAGCCGTAGCGGTGGTTCAGCCAGGCAACCGCCCGGTCCAGGCTATAGCCGGAGTCCGCCAGATCGTCTACCAGCAGAATGTGACTACCCAGATCCGCCGTGGTCATACTCAGGTCTCGGGAGAAGGTGATGCGTCCCCGGCGACGGCCCCCCATGCCGCCGTAGGAACTGGCGGAAAGGATGGCCAGGGGCTGATCAAACAGGCGGGAGAGCACATCCCCCACCCGCAGCCCCCCCTTGGCTAGGCAGACAATCTGGTTAAACTCCCAGTCCGACTCGTAGATCTGCACCGCCAACTTTTCAATATCCCGGTGGTAGTCCTCCCAACTGACGTAGAAATCTGCCATGGTCGCGTGTCTGAATGTATAGCTTGAATGGAACATCTCGGGCAGGGGGTTGGGTCTACCAAGCTCACCGGTTGACCCTGTCCTAAACCCTGGCTTGAACAACCCTCGAACAACTGACGATGGAAAAATAATACACTGGGGACGCTGTTTCCTCACCCTCTCCTGCCCATGGTCGATCTTCCGCCTAGCCCTGACCACCGTCCCTTTTCCCTGGCCGCTAAGCTAGCCTTTGGCGCCGGAGACTTTGGCCCCGGCATGACCGCCAACCTGCTGGCCTTTTCCTTCCTGATTTTTCTTACCACCACGGCGGGGTTGAGCCCGGCGGCGGCGGGCTCGGTGCTTGCCCTTGGGCGGCTGTGGGATGCGGTCAATGATCCCTTGATTGGCTACCTCAGCGATCGCAGCCAGAGCCCCTGGGGCCGCCGCTACCCCTGGATTGCCCTGGGGGCGGTGCCCTTTGGCCTGACCTTCTTCTTCACCTGGATAGTGCCGGACTGGGCCAGCGGTAGCGCCCGGTTTTGGTACTACGTGGTGATCTCCCTGGTGTTTCAGGTGTTCTACACCGTGGTGAATTTACCCTACACCACCCTCACCGCTGAACTCACCCAGGACTACGACGAACGGACGGAGCTCACCGCCTTTCGCCTGGGGGCCTCCCTGCTGGGGGCGATTTCGGCCCTGGCCCTGGGCCTGCTGGTGTCCCGGTGGGTGTCGGAACCTCGCCAGCAATATCAGGTGTTGGCGGGGTTGTGCAGTGTCCTGTCGGTGCTGCCCCTGTTCTGGTGTGTGCTGGGCACCTACCCCACCGCCCGCCGCCGGGGCGCCCTCCAACCCCGTAGCCAGGCCCTGGACAGCCCCACCCTCTCCTTTCCTCAGCAGGTGCGGCTGGTGCTGCGTAACCGCGCCTTCCTCTTTGTGGTGGGTATTTACCTGTTTGCCTGGCTGGCCCTGCAGATGACCGCCAGTATTATTCCCTTCTACGCCACCTTCTGGATGGGGCTGGAATCCTACTTTCTAGCGGCCCTGTTGGTGCAGGGCAGTGCCATTCTGATGATGTACGGCATTAACCGGCTCAGCCAGCGCTGGGGCAAGCAGGAGGCCTTTGCCCTGGGGCTAGGCAGTTGGATCATCGCCCAGGCGGCACTGTTTTTCGTCCAGCCGGGGCAGACCGCTGCCCTCTACCTGCTCTGTGTCGTGGTCAGTTTTGGGGTGGCGGCGGCCTACGTGGTGCCCTGGGCGATGCTGCCCGACGTGATTGAACTGGACGAGTTGCAAACTGGCCAGCGGCGAGAGGGCATATTTTACGCCTTTATGACCCTGCTGCAAAAGGTAGGGCTGGCCCTGGGGCTGCTGGTGGTGGGCTTTGCCCTGGAGTATTCGGGCTTTAGCTCCGCCGCCAGCCAGCAGCCCGCCTCCGCCCTACTGGCGATTCGCATTTTCATCGGCCCCGTCCCCATGGTTCTGCTGATCCTGGCCTTGATCCTGGCGCGCTTTTACCCCATCACCCGGCAGGTCCATCAGGAAATCCTGTTGCAGCTGGAGACCAGGCGGAGCTTGGATCGGCCCTGAGGGAGGGCACTGGGGTTACCTCAGGGCCGGGTTCTCCGGGGGGTGGCTTGCCTCCAGGGTTTGCAGCAGGGTTTTGATTTGGTTAAGCCGGTCGGCCAGGTTAATCCCCTCCTGGGTCAACAGGCCCACCAGTGGGTAGGGTTCCCCTTGGGTCACCACCGGCAGCTGTTGCAGGCCACGGGTTGACATGCGGGCGATCGCCTCTGCCAGAGGCTCCTCAGGGTAGGTTTGCTGCAGATCCGGCGAACAGAGCCCCTGGATTGACTCCTGCAGCAGGGATGGCGGGGCCTCCCCGAACTTCACCTGACGCAGGAGACGCAGCACGTCCTGTAGGGTCAAAATCCCCACCAGTTTTTGCTGATCGGTGACCAGGGCACAGCGGCAGCGCTGCTGGAGCAGGGCTTGGGCGGCGATCTCCAGGCTGGTGTGGCCATCCAGGCGCAGGGGCACCGGCAGCAGCGCATCCGCCACTACTAAGCTGGCCTCCACCTCCGGTTTAGCCAGGGTGGTCACCGCCGTAGTTTGCCAGGCATCACTGGCGGCGGCAGACCAGCCCGGCAATCGTTCCGCCAGCCAGGTGCTGAGCCCCACCGCCGCCATCAGGGGCAATACAATCCGATAGTCATGGGTGAGCTCAAACAACAGGAGAATCGCCGTCAGGGGAGCCCGGGCTGTGGCCGCCAGCACCGCCGCCATGCCCACCATGGCGTAGGCGGGGGGGGAGGCAATGTGGGGTTGCAAAATGGGCAGGGCCAGGGGCACCAGCTTACCGTAGGCCGACCCCAGGGAGGCCCCGAGGAACAGGGCTGGGGCAAAGATACCGCCGACGAAGCCACAGCTGGCGCTGAGGGCGGTGACCATCAGTTTGATCACCAGTAGTGCGGTGACAAATTGCAGGGGCAGTTGCACATCCTGCAGGATGGACTGTACGGTTTCATAGCCCACCCCCAGGACCTGGGGGTAGACCAGGGCGATTGCCCCCAGCCCAAAGGCCCCCAGTAGCGGCCGCAGGGGTACGGGAATTCGGGCCAACCCGGTCAGGCCCTTGACCTTACCCTGGAAAGCCTGCTCCGCCCAAATCAGGGAGCGTTTAAAGATCACGGAAACCAGGCTCGCCAATAGCCCCAGGCCCACGTAGAGGGGCAACTCGAGCAGGCTACGGGTCTCGTAGGCGGGCAGGGTAAAGGCGGGGTTAGCCCCCAAACTAATCTGGGTAATCCAGGCCGCCACCACCGCCGCCAGCAACACCACACTGGCGGCGGAGGCCACGGAAGCCGCCCCTAGCACCACCTCAAGGGCAAAAAATACACCGGCAATGGGGGCATTAAAACCCGCCGCCAGCCCCGCCGCCGCCCCCGCCGCCAGCAATAGGTGCTGCCGCTCCTGGGAGACCTGCAGCACCTGCCCCAGCCAAAGGCTAAAATTAGAACCAATTTCCACACTGGGCCCTTCCGGCCCTAGGGAGGCCCCACTGCCCAGGGAGATCGCCGCCGTCACCATTTTGCTGAGGGGCTGTAGGGGTTTAATCCGTCGCCCTTCCTTGACCGCCGCCAGCAGGTCCGCCCAGCCAGGGCCAAGGTCCTGCAGCCACCAGCGCATCAGCCCCACCCCCACCCCCCCCAGTAGGGGAATCAGGGCCAGGGTCCAGTGTCCCCACACCGACAGGGCCCCCATCACCTGGTTAAACATGAGGTGGTAAATCCCCTGAATCAGGGTCCGAAACAGCACCACCCCCAGCCCTGTACCGCTACCAATTACCACCGCCAGCAGTAGCAGAATCGTATCCGGACTAGATTGGAACCGGTTAAGCCAGCCCTGCAAAGGGTTGACAGGCGCCTGGGAAATCGGAGTCTCAACCGCTAGGGAGGGAGCGAGGTCATGCACGGCTATAGAGGGGAGAGGATCTCATGTTTAATTGACCTAATCCTAATCTCCCATAAGCATAGTAACGCTGCTGCCATCCCTCGTACCAGGGGCCCAGAAGGGAGTTGACGAAAACCTTCATTGGTGGCCTATCGTGGAGACAAGCAGCCTAGGACTCCCACATTACGTAGCGCTTTTGCTCCAAAGATAGGGGGGCGAGGAGCCGTTGGGCGTTCTCGGGTTTGAAATTTCCCAGGTAGGGTTCTATCCACCGGGGGCGTCGGGAGGTGTAGGTAAAGAACAAACTATACCGGTCCCTCTGCGGTATCTTGCCATGGTGCCACACCGCTGCAGTATCGGCAAAGATGACGGTGCCCGCTAATCCTGGAGAGGCTTTCCACCGGTGCTTAGGAATTACCTTCGCCATCTCAGCATCCACCAGGGTTGCTCCGGAGCTAAGGGCCTCGTGTCCAGGGGTAATCGCCCTGGGAATATACTCAAAGGGCCCTCCATCTTTATCCGTATCATTTAGATAAATGATAACTTTGAGCATGCGATGGTCCTCTCCATCTCGGTGCCAAACGCGGGTTCCAAGCTGACGACCATTGGCTATGTCACGGCGCAAATTTACCGACAAATAGGTAATCGGCTGGTAAATATAGTGAGTAATCAGGGTGAGTAGCTTTCGCTGCAGCCCCCATAGATAAATGTCAGGATGATCGGCGGCGATCGCAGCACTGCCGATTTGATTGGCATGGTTACCGATGTGCCACTCATTGGTGAGGTCGGGGGATAGGGTTGATGGTAGGGAAACCATAGCCTGTCTTGCCGATTCCAGCAGGCGATCGCTATTATCAATATTCAATTTTCCAAGGGAGGTGACGTATACACCATCCTCCTTGAGGACATCAATCGCTTGCCGATCTACCTCAGATAGGGTTGGCAGTGAACTCAAACAGGCTATTTTCTGAAGCTTATAATCCAGTCGATCTATATACCGTTTAGAATAATTGGAGAAACGCCTTAAATGATGGGGATAGGAAACTTGATTAAAAATTGATTCTTTAAATTTATTCGATAGCACTTAAATCATCTCCTTCACCTTTCATTTGAAATATCTGGATCAATACAGTGGTTTTCGATAGAGTGAGACACCCTACCGCTCAGTCCTACCCCCCCAGCACCTGGCTATAGGGGTTTCACGCTGTACCCCCCTTGTCAAGGGGGAGCGGCAAGGCTCAGATCAGTTTTGCGGTCAAGCCCATGGGCACGTTCCGGTCTGACTTAACTTTCGACCTGAGCCCAAGCCAAAGGTCTGACCATCGCACCCCAAATCGGACCAGGTGAGTTAGAACCCCTACCCAGCCTTAATGCTTGGATGGTTCCTGTTGCGAGCGATCAAACTCGCCCATCGCCCGTGTCC
>Ga0172367_10008044_pt1 | contig 11892 bp, 4 predicted proteins | sample Lak10m_FD_114542 | JGI IMG/M metagenome (GOLD analysis project Ga0172367, IMG submission 114542) | Freshwater microbial communities from Kabuno Bay, South-Kivu, Congo - kab_022012_10m | ecosystem: Environmental > Aquatic > Freshwater > Lake | place: Democratic Republic of the Congo: South-Kivu...
AATCAGTTTGGAGTTGGTTTATCGCGTATGGCTCGTACCATTCGTGAACGTATGAATGTGCGCGATAATGAGGTATTTACGCCAATTGATTTGATTAATGCCAAGAGTATTTCTTCGGTTATTAACTCATTCTTTGGTACAAATGCTTTGTCGCAGTTTATGGATCAACAGAATCCATTGGCTGAAATTACGCACAAACGTCGTTTGTCGGCGCTCGGACCTGGTGGTCTTTCGCGTGAACGTGCTGGTTTTGAGGTTCGTGACGTACACTACACGCACTACGGTCGTTTGTGTCCGATTGAAACTCCCGAAGGTCCAAACATTGGTTTGATTTCTTCGTTGTGTATTTATGCTAAAATCAATGAGCTTGGATTTATCGAAACTCCATACCGCAAAGTTGAAAATGCAAAAGTGGATATCACGCCGGAAGGTATCGAATATTTTACTGCTGAAGAGGAAGAAAATCTGGTAGTCGCTCAGGGTAATGCTCCATTGCGTGAAGATGGCTCATTTATCCGTCCAAAGGTAAAATCGCGTTTGGGTGCTGATTTCCCTGTAGTACTTCCTTCAGAAGTTAATTTGATGGATGTTTCTCCGTCGCAGATTGCTTCTATCGCTGCTGCTCTTATTCCATTCCTCGAACATGATGATGCTAACCGTGCATTGATGGGTTCGAACATGATGCGCCAAGCTGTGCCTTTGTTGCGTTGCGATGCACCTATTGTTGGTACCGGAATTGAAAAACAATTAATACGTGACTCACGTACTCAAATTGCTGCTGAAGGTGATGGTGTTGTTGAATATGTTGATGCTGAGTGTATTAAAATTAGATATAACCGTACCGAAGCAGAGGAATTTGTAAGCTTCGAATCGCCTGTAAAAGAATACAAGCTGCCTAAGTTTATGAAAACTAACCAGAATACTACAATTGACTTGCGTCCGTTGGTTCGCAAAGGTGATGTTGTAACTCCGGGTATGATTCTGACTGAAGGTTATTCCACACAAAATGGTGAGTTAGCAATTGGTAAAAACCTGAAAGTGGCATTCATGCCCTGGAAAGGTTATAACTTTGAGGATGCTATTGTAATTAACGAACGTGTTGTTCGTGAAGATATATTTACTTCGGTTCACGTTGTAGAGCAATTGCTCGAAGTGCGTGAAACAAAACGCGGTGTAGAAGAGTTTACTTCGGATATACCTAACGTAAGTGAAGAAGCTACAAAAGATTTGGACGAAAATGGAATTATTCGCGTTGGTGCCCGCATCGAACCCGGTGATATTATTATTGGTAAAATTACTCCTAAAGGAGAATCGGATCCTTCGCCCGAAGAAAAACTGCTTCGTGCCATTTTTGGTGACAAAGCCGGTGATGTGAAAGACGCCTCGCTTAAAGCTACTCCATCTTTATCAGGTGTTGTAGTTGGAAAACGTTTGTATTCAAAAGCATTGAAAAACCGCAAATCAAAATTATCTGACAAAGCTGTTCTTCCTCGTTTGGATGAGGAATTTGAAGCTCAGGCAAGCATATTGCGTGAAACATTAATTGAAAAATTAATGGTGCTTATTGGCGATAAAACGTCGGCTGGTGTTAAGGATTTCTTAGGTACTGACTTAATTTCACGCAACAGCAAGTTTACCATTGAACGTTTGCGCGAAATTGATTATTCAATTGTTCAAACAGGTAAATGGACATCTGATGCACATAAGAATGAATTGATTAAATTATTAATTCTGAATTATTTGCGTAAATACAAAGAACTTGATGCTCAAATTAAACGTCAGAAATTTAATATCACTATTGGCGACGAATTGCCAAACGGTATTATTCAGATAGCTAAAGTTTATATTGCCAAAAAACGTAAAATACGAGTTGGTGATAAAATGGCAGGTCGTCACGGTAACAAAGGTATTGTTTCGCGTATTGTTCGTCAGGAAGATATGCCATTTCTTGCCGATGGAACTCCGGTAGATATAGTTTTAAATCCACTTGGTGTACCTTCGCGTATGAACCTTGGTCAGATTTTCGAAACTGTTCTTGGATGGGCTGGTAAAGAATTGGGAGTTACATTTGCAACACCAATTTTTGATGGCGCAAGTCTTGATCAACTGAACGAATGGACTGACAAAGCAGGTGTGCCACGTTATGGTAAAACTCACCTGATTGATGGTGGAACCGGAGAACAATTTGACCAGCCAGCTACAGTAGGTGTAATTTACATGCTGAAATTAGGTCACATGGTTGAGGATAAAATGCATGCACGTTCAATCGGACCATACTCACTTATTACGCAACAACCGCTTGGTGGTAAAGCACAATTTGGTGGTCAGCGTTTTGGAGAAATGGAGGTTTGGGCGCTCGAAGCATTTGGTGCTGCACATATTCTTCAGGAAATTCTTACCGTTAAATCGGATGATGTTATGGGTCGTGCCCGTACGTATGAGGCTATAGTAAAAGGTGATCCGATGCCAACGCCCGGAATACCGGAATCACTGAATGTGTTATTGCACGAACTTAGTGGTTTAGGTTTGAGTATTAATTTGGAATAAGAAAAAAGTTATGGCTTTTAAAAACGATAATAAAGTAAAAAGTAGTTTTAATAAAATTTCTATCGGACTTGCATCGCCCGAAGAAATTTTGAAATTATCAAGTGGCGAGGTACTCAAACCCGAAACCATTAACTACCGCACTTACAAACCTGAACGCGATGGTCTTTTCTGCGAACGTATATTTGGTCCTACCAAAGATTACGAATGTCATTGCGGAAAATACAAACGTATTCGTTACAAAGGTATTGTTTGCGACCGTTGTGGAGTAGAAGTTACTGAGAAAAAGGTTCGTCGCGAGCGAATGGGTCACATTCAATTGGTTGTGCCTGTAGCACACATCTGGTATTTCCGCTCGTTGCCAAATAAAATTGGTTATTTACTTGGTATGCCTACCAAGAAAATGGATGCAATTATCTATTACGAGAAATATGTAATTATTCAGGCTGGTATTGCCGATAATGGTGAAAACATCGTTAACAATGAATTAATTACCGAAGAGGAATATCTCGACATAATGGAAGCACTTCCACGCGAAAATCAAATGCTCGAAGACTCTGATCCAAATAAGTTTATTGCTAAAATGGGTGCTGAGGCAGTGTATGATTTGTTGTCGCGACTTGATTTGGATGCCTTATCGTATGATTTGCGTCATCGTGCGAATACCGATACTTCACAACAACGTAAAAACGAGGCGTTGAAACGTTTGCAGATTGTTGAATCGTTCCGTGCTTCGAAACATCGCAATAAACCGGAATGGATGATTGTTAAAATCGTCCCTGTTATTCCACCCGAATTGCGTCCGTTAGTACCATTGGATGGTGGTCGTTTTGCAACATCGGATTTGAATGATTTGTACCGTCGTGTAATTATTCGTAATAATCGTTTGAAACGATTAATCGAAATTAAAGCTCCCGAAGTAATTTTGCGTAACGAAAAACGTATGCTTCAGGAGGCTGTGGATTCATTGTTCGACAACTCACGTAAATCGAGTGCTGTTAAAACGGATGCTAACCGTCCGTTGAAATCACTTTCCGATTCGTTGAAAGGTAAACAAGGTCGTTTCCGTCAAAACTTGTTAGGTAAACGTGTGGATTATTCGGCTCGTTCGGTAATCGTCGTTGGACCTGAATTGAAAATGCATGAGTGTGGTTTGCCAAAAGATATGGCTGCCGAACTATATAAACCGTTTGTTATCCGCAAATTAATTGAGCGTGGTATAGTTAAAACGGTAAAATCAGCGAAAAAAATCGTTGACCGCAAAGACCCTGTAATCTGGGATATTTTAGAGTACGTGATGAAAGGACATCCCGTATTACTAAACCGTGCTCCAACGCTTCACCGCTTGGGTATTCAGGCTTTCCAACCTAAAATGATTGAAGGTAAAGCTATTCAATTACATCCGCTTTCGTGTACGGCGTTCAATGCCGACTTCGATGGTGACCAGATGGCAGTTCACTTACCATTGGGTAATGAGGCTGTATTGGAAGCGCAAATGTTGATGCTTGCTGCACACAATATTCTAAATCCTGCCAATGGCGCACCTATTACAGTGCCCTCGCAGGACATGGTTCTTGGATTGTATTATATTACAAAACCACGTGTCGGAGCAAAGGGAGAGGGGCTCATTTTCTATTCGCCTGAAGAAGCCGAAATTGCTTACAATGAGAAAAAAGTGGCCTTACATGCTCATATCAAAGTGAGAACTTATGATATGATTAACGGAGAACGCAAACTCACAATGATTGAAACTACAGTAGGACGAATTTTATTTAATAAATGCGTGCCCGAACAAGTTGGATATATCAATGAGTTACTTTCAAAAAAATCATTGCGTGATATTATTGGTAATGTAATCGAAATTTGTGGTGTGGCTCGTACAGCTCAGTTCCTTGATGATATCAAAGACCTTGGTTATTCTATGGCTTTCAAAGGTGGTCTTTCTTTCAATCTGGGCGACGTAATTATTCCTGCCGAAAAAGAAACGCTTGTAAAAGAAGGTAATGCCGAAGTTGAGGAAATTTTGAATAACTACAACATGGGTTTCATAACCTACAACGAGCGTTACAATCAGATAATTGATACTTGGACACATATCAACTCAAAATTGTCAAATATTTTGATGAAACAACTTTCAACTGATAATTTTGGATTCAACTCAGTTTACATGATGTTGGACTCCGGAGCTCGTGGTTCGAAAGAACAGATTCGTCAGTTGTCGGGTATGCGTGGTTTGATGGCAAAACCTCAAAAATCGGGTGCAGAAGGTGGACAGATTATCGAAAACCCAATTCTTTCGAACTTTAAAGAAGGGTTGTCTGTGTTGGAGTACTTTATTTCTACACACGGTGCTCGTAAAGGGTTGGCTGATACGGCTCTTAAGACTGCAGATGCTGGATATTTGACCCGTCGTTTAGTAGATGTTTCGCACGATGTAATTATTCACGAAGAAGATTGTGGAACATTACGCGGGCTTATTGCCACCGAAATGAAGAACAATGAAGAGGTAGTTTCGTCGTTGTACGAACGAATTCTCGGACGTGTTTCTGTTCACGATATTTTTCATCCGCTTACAGGGGAATTAATAGTAGCTTCAGGCGATCAAATAACCGAATCAGGCGCTAAAAAGATACAGGATTCGCCAATCGAACGTGTCGAAATTCGTTCGGTATTAACTTGTGAGTCGAAAAAAGGTGTTTGTGCAAAATGTTATGGTCGTAACCTGGCTACCGGTAAAATGGTACATATTGGTGAGGCTGTTGGTGTAATTGCTGCACAGTCAATTGGTGAGCCGGGTACTCAGCTTACACTTCGTACATTCCACGTCGGTGGGGTTGCTTCGAATGTTGGGGCCGAAAATAAAATTGCGCTGCGTTACGAAGGTCGCATTGAATTTGATGAGCTTCGTACGGTTGACGTAAAAGATGCTGCCGGTGATTATCAAATTGTAGTTAGCCGTTTGGCCGAAATGCGTGTAGTTGATATTAATACAGGAATTATTCTGACAACTCAAAATATACCTTATGGTTCTAAATTATTTGCTAAACAAGGCGAAATAGGAACAAAAGGTATGGTAATTTGTGAATGGGATCCATTTAATGCTGTTATTATATCGGAAACCGAAGGTAAAATCGAGTTTGAAGATGTTGTAGAGAATATTACATTTAAAACTGAAACAGATGATGCAACTGGTTTAAGTGAAAAGATTATTATTGAATCCAAAGATCGTAATCGTGTACCAAGTGCACATATTGTGGATAAAGATGGAAATGTAATCAGAACATATAACTTACCGGTAGGTGCTCACTTAGTTGTTGAAGACAAGGAGCAGATTAAAGCAGGTCAAATGTTAGTGAAGATTCCTCGTGCTGTAGGTAAAGCTGGTGATATCACAGGGGGGCTACCTCGTGTTACCGAATTGTTTGAAGCACGTAACCCATCGAATCCGGCTGTTGTTACCGAAATAGATGGAGAGGTGAACTTTGGCAAAATCAAACGTGGTAATCGTGAATTAAGTGTTACTTCGAAAACCGGAGAAGTGAAGAAATACATGATTCCGCTTTCGAAACAGATATTAGTTCAGGAAAATGACTTCGTACGTGCCGGTACACCGCTTTCGGATGGTGCTACTACTCCTTCGGATATTCTTTTGATTAAAGGTCCAACTGCTGTTCAGGATTATATTGTGAACGAAGTTCAGGATGTATATCGCTTACAGGGTGTGAAAATAAACGATAAACACTTTGAAGTAATTGTCCGTCAAATGATGCGTAAAGTTGAAATCATTGAACAGGGCGATACTCGTTTCCTTGAGAAACAAATTGTGGATAAGAATGAGTTTATGGAAGAAAACGATCGTATCTGGGGTAAAAAAGTGATTCTGGATGCTGGTGACTCTGAATCGTTGAAAGCTGGTCAGATTATTACTGCCCGTAAACTACGCGACGAAAACAGTGCACTGAAACGCCGTGATATGAAAATTGTAGAAACACGTGATGCTATTCCTGCTACATCGAATCAGATTTTACAGGGTATTACACGTGCTGCACTTCAAACACAAAGCTTTATGTCGGCTGCTTCATTCCAGGAAACTACAAAAGTACTGAACGATGCTGCTATCAACGGAAAAACTGACCGTTTGGAAGGTATGAAAGAAAATGTAATTTGCGGACACTTAATACCTGCTGGTACCGGACAACGCGATTTCGACAAAATTGTAGTTTATTCGCGCGACGAATACAACAAAAAAGAGGATGCCCGACGTATTGTAACTGATATTGAGGATGGTAATTCCGAAGAATAATACGCTAAAGCGGTTCTAAAGCTCTTAATAAATAAAACCACGATTCTGAGAATCGTGGTTTTTTGTTTTATAATAGCATACAGGGTAAAAATACGGATAGAAAGCCTAATGAAAATCCGGCAAGAGTTTGACCGGGTGTATGTGCCTTGAGTTCAATACGTGAGAAGGCAACTAATGATGAGATAGCGAAAATAAGAATTAGAAACCAAACTGGATTGTATGCCATGCGGTAGCAAATGCCAAAAACACCTCCTGCTAAACCACCAATACCCGAAAGATGAGCGGAAATTTTCCATTTTAAATTGATCAAAGTAATCAGCAAAATGGAGAGCGAAGTCCCAATTCCTATGGCTACCATAAACATAGGTAATTTCAGTACCCGAAATAAAAATAGTGTCCAGAACAGATAGGATACGAACGAAAACAGATAGGGCAGAGTGCGCTGTTCGCGTTTCGATATAAAAAGGTCACTCACATCACCTTTACGCAATAGTAGCAATATTGGCGCAGCAGGCATTAAACCGGTAAATATAAAAGTGCCTGCAATGGCTATTAACCTCCATATAAAGGGAATAAGTTCGAAAAGTTCGAGATTAATTAATAATGCCATGCCATACGTTGGCATTAAGAGTGGTTGAAAAACAAATGATATTATATTGTGAAATTTTCTCATGCTTATATTTCTTTTCGTAGTCTTGCTACTGGAATATTCAATTGCTCGCGATACTTTGCTATGGTTCTACGTGCTATCAAGTATCCCTTCTCTTTTAATACATCGGCCAAAGCATCATCGTTTAATGGTTTTTTCTTATTCTCACTACTGATACAGTCCTGAAGTATTTTTTTAATTTCACGGGTAGAAACTTCTTCTCCGGAATCGTTCGTCATTGATTCGGAAAAAAAATATTTTACGGAGTAAACTCCGAATTCAGTTTGGATATATTTACTATTGCTAACCCGCGAAACCGTAGAAATGTCATAACCGGTTATGTCTGCAATGTCTTTCAGAATCATTGGTTTCAAAAAAGTGTCATCACCTTCTATGAAAAATTCTTTTTGAAATTGAACAATTGCTGTCATGGTTGTAAGCAGTGTTTGTTGCCGTTGTTTTATGGCATCGATAAACCAGCGGGCGGCATCAATCTTTTGTTTCACAAACATTACCGCATCTTTCATCTCGCGCGACTGATTTTTTTTATTGCTGGCATAATCCTGAAACATGTCGTTGTAAGTAGAATTTACACGTAATTCGGGTACGTTACTGTTATTGAGATGCACAATCAACTGACGGCCTTCGGTTTCGAGAATAAAATCCGGAACAATTGTAGCCATCGATTTTTCAAGAATATTACCTCCCCATGCATTTCCCGGTTTAGGATTCAGACGTGTAATTTCCGCAATAATCTTTTTGAGTTGATCGTCGTCGATGTTTAGCCCGCGAATAATTTTATCGTAATGCTTTTTGGTAAATTCCTCGAAATATTGATTGATTATTTTTGTAGCTAATTGAACTTCAAGGGTTTGTTTTTTGCGTTCTAATTGCAGAATTAAACACTCCTGAAGCGTAGTTGCCCCAACACCTGCCGGGTCAAATTGGCGAACAATCTCAATTATGTGTTGCATTTCATCGTCAGTTGTATTAATTCCCGTCTGAAACACAATGTCATCCACCATCGATTCGGCTGTTCTACGCAAATATCCTTCATCATCGATATTTCCTATAACGTACTCTGCTAATGCATGTTCGTGTTCCGATAAATCGAGTAATCCAAGTTGATCTATCAGATTTTCGTGAAAAGTCATTCCTGCTGAAAATGGTATTTCTTCCCGTTTATCATCTTTCGAGGTATTATTAGCCTTTAGTTTATAATCCGGAATGTCATCATCCATCATATACTCATCAGGGTCAAAATCATCATTATTACCACCATCGTCATTGCTATATTCCTCTTCAAAGTCATCCGAATTGCTATCAACATCAGCTCCTTCTTCCAACGCCGGATTTTCTTCTAATTCCTGTCGTATACGCTCCTCAAGCTCAAGTGTAGGAACCTCGAGCATTTTTATCACCTGAATTTGAGCAGGCGATAGCTTTTGTTGAAGTTTTTGCTGTAATTGTTGTCTTAGCATGAATCGTTTTTCGTTTACATTGGCAAAGATAATATTTTTTGATTATAAAATACTGCTTTTTTATAGCTTTAAAGAATAAAAAAAGGCTATCGTTTTTTGATTACGATAGCCTTTGGTTTTATTTCTGACGTATAAAAATCTGTATTGGTGTACCTGTAAATTCGTACTTTGCTCTGATTTTATTTTCTAAAAATCGTTTGTAGGGGTCTTTTACATACTGTGGCAGGTTTGCAAAAAACACAAATGTAGGTATGTAAGTGTTTGGAAGTTGTGTTATGTATTTGATTTTAATATATTTACCTTTCAGTGCCGGAGGTGGATAATTTTCAATTACGGGCAGTAAGTATTCGTTGAGTTTGGCTGTTGCCACTTTGCGAAACTTATTTTCGTAAACCTCTACTGCGGTGTCAACTACTTTCAAAATGCGTTGTTTTGTAACTGCTGAAGTAAATATAATCGGGAAATCGGTAAATGGAGCCAAACGTTCCCGTATCGATTTTTCAATTTCTTTTATATCATTTGTTTCTTTGTTTTCTATTAAATCCCATTTGTTTACAACAACAACAAGACCCTTTTTATTTTTCTGTATCAACGAAAAAATATTCAAATCCTGACTTTCGATACCGCGTGTGGCATCAACCATTAATATGCAAACATCTGCATTTTCAATAGCACGAATAGCACGAACTACCGAATAGTACTCCAAATCTTCATTAACTTTGGCTTTTTTTCGAATTCCGGCTGTATCTACTAAATAAAAATCGTGTCCGAATTTATTAAAACGTGTATAAATGGCATCGCGTGTTGTTCCGGCAACATCAGTTACTATGGTGCGCTCTTCGCCCATAAAAGCATTAATCATCGACGATTTTCCGGCATTCGGACGACCAACTACTGCAAAACGTGGTAGTTCTTCATTTATTTCTTCTACAACATCAGGTTTAAAATGAGTAAGTAGTTTGTCAAGTAAATCGCCTGTTCCTAAGCCATTTACTGCCGAAATCATCAATGGTTCGCCCAAGCCAAGTTTGTAAAATTCGGCTGCGCTGTATTGCCATTCAAAAGTGTCGGCTTTGTTCGAAACTAATAATACAGGTTTTGTACTTCGGCGAAGAATTTGTGCAACTTCGAGGTCGTAATCGGTAATTCCGTTTTGAATATCGACCATAAACAAAATTACATCGGCTTCTTCAATAGCGAGTGTTACGTGGCGTTTTATTTCACCTTCAAAAATGTCGTCGGAATTTACAACCCAACCTCCGGTATCTATTACCGAGAACTCACGTCCATCCCATTCCGATTTTCCATACTGGCGGTCACGTGTGGTTCCCGCTTCTTCGTTTACGATAGCCCTGCGGCTTTTGGTAAGTCTGTTAAAAAGGGTCGATTTTCCTACGTTTGGTCGACCCACAATTGCTACAATATTTCCCATTGTTTTTTTGTATATCTAAATAATTCAGATATTTACATTCCATTTTTCAGTTCACCCCGATTTTCACAAATCCAGGATGTGGGTGCAAATAATTCGGGTGCAAAGGTACTCAAATTTGTTGAATATGGAAAATCGAATTTTAATAATACAAAAAATTGAAGCGTTCGGAATGATATAAAATGACGTAATTCTTATAGTTGCTATTTAAGACTTGTAACTTGTAACTTGTAACTCGTAACTCGTAACTTGTAACTTGAAACTCGTAATTATTTAAGGTATTTCACCGGATATAATGCTGCTAAAAAGCCCATTATCAATACGGTAATGAAAATTAGAATAATGTCGGTGGCATTGGTTGCAATAGGATAAGCATCAACTACATAGCCATTACCAAGCCGGATTATTCCAAAAAATTCCTGAGCAAGACTTATTGCAGTCCCTAAAATTATTCCGAGAGCTGCTCCTGTAGCCGAAATCATCCAACCTTCAAAAAGAAAAATACGTTTAATAAGTTTTTTATCAGCCCCAAGGCTCTCGAGTGTAGCAATATCTGCTTTTTTATCAATAATAAGCATTGATAGTGAACCTATTATATTAAAACTTGCAATAAGTAGAATGAAACTGAGTATCAGAAAAGTAATCCATTTTTCAATTTTCATAATGTTGAAGAAACTCTCTTGTTGCTCAAAACGGTTTTTTACCTTGTATTTATTGCCTAAAATAGAACTGATATCTGACTGAGCATTAGATAAATTTGCTGATGATTTTAGTTTTAACTCAATGGCTGTGACCATAGTCGAATCGTATTCAAATAACTCACGGGCATGGTTAAGCGAAATTAGCACTAATTTGTCGTCGTACTGTGCTTGTTGAACCGTAAAAATTCCGGAAACAAAACTCGCTGATTGATTGAAGCTTGTTTCTGGCCTGAGCAGGTTGATTTTTGAATTACGCTTAGGTGCGTAAATAAAAAGTGGATCAACAAAATGTGCTCCGAGCCCTAAAGTGCTTGCAACTCCTATTCCGGGTACTGCCCGCTCAAAAGCTCCATCGAATAGCTCAAACTTTCCGTCGTAAATAAGTTTTTGTATATCAGTGAGTTGAGCAAAGTTTTCACTTACACCTTTAACGGTAGCCGGCATTTGCTTGTCTTTGTATCGTAGTAACGCATTCTCCTCAATTACTTCAGTAAAAACGGCTACAGAAGAGTTCTTTTTAAGCTGTTTTATTTCTACTTGTTGTGTGTCAAAACTTTTCCCTTCGGCAAGCGTAATGCGTAGTTCCGGATCAAACGACGAAAACATGTCAGTAATCAATCCCTCGAAACCATTAAAAACCGACAAAACAACCACCAAAGCCATAGTGCCAATGGCAACTCCGAGAGCCGAAATACCCGAAATGATATTAATGGCATTGTGCGACTTTTTCGAAAATAAATAACGGCGGGCTATCCTTAACGAAAAAGATAGTCCGCGTAATTTAA
>Ga0172367_10008045_pt1 | contig 11888 bp, 12 predicted proteins | sample Lak10m_FD_114542 | JGI IMG/M metagenome (GOLD analysis project Ga0172367, IMG submission 114542) | Freshwater microbial communities from Kabuno Bay, South-Kivu, Congo - kab_022012_10m | ecosystem: Environmental > Aquatic > Freshwater > Lake | place: Democratic Republic of the Congo: South-Kivu...
TATTTTACATATATTGATAAAAAATTGATTTTTCTTATTTTACATATATTGATAAAAAATTGATTTTTCTTATTTTACATATATTGATAAAAAATTGATTTTTATACATAAAATATTATTAATCTATATAAATATAATAATATGAATACACTTGAAAACAATGATATACAATTAAATACTAATAATATGAATATGATAGAACAAAATAAAAATCATATTAAAAAATACGTTCTGATGGATTTAAATCAAATTTCAAATATCATTACTCAAAAAAAAAATAATATAAGGTCTATTGATGATGATTTAATAGATGAAATATGTAATGGTCTTAAATTATATTGTCAATGCCATAATGAAATGATTAATGATTGGTTTGATAATAATTATATTGATGATTTAGAAACATTAAGAGCCAATAATAAAAAATATTTAGAATTTGCAAATATATATAATTCTAATTCATTTGTTTCAATAAATAATTTTAATAAATCATACTATTAAGACTTGTAAATCCACCAATAAATTTTTTTTTATAAAATATCACAGGAACAGTTTTATGTGTTGGATCAATATCAAGATTAGGATATATAGATGCCATATCAATAAAAGTCTTAAAAAATAAATTATACATATCATCAATTTTATAAAATTTATATTTAATATTTTTGCTTTCTAAAAGTTCAATTGTTTTACGACAAAATATGCAAGTTGATAATCCAAATATGACAAAATGAGTATTATTGTTAATTTTATTATATAATGTATCAACATTTAAATTTTTATTATTATCCATTAAAAAAATTAATATATATTTAAAATAGTAATATATTATAATTATTAGCCAGATGAAAAAATTACTAATATTTTTTGATAATCAAACATTTAAATTAAATAGTTTAGTAATAAATTGTATAAAAAGATGGATTGTATACAAAATTATTAATAATTATTCAGAATAAAATGTTATTTTTTCTAATGAAATTGACTTTTTGAAATAATTCAGATTATAAATATAAAAATTTATAGAATATGATAATTTACTTTTAACATTAAAATATGTTTAATATATAATCATGATGATAAAATAGATAATTTAGAAAAAAATGATTTTTTATAATAATGTATGAATATCAATTATATAATATATATTCATATTATGTATGCTAAAATTAGTTCAAAAAATCATATAAATATACGTAATTTTTGTTATAATGGAGAACCAAATATAAAAGGAACAATTTTAGATTTAAAAATATTTCAGTTTATCAATTGGTTAGAATGTTCTAATTCTAATTTAGGTTCAATTATCAATGTAAATAAAAATGTTATTTATATAGATTGCACTTATAATTTCATTACTGAATTAAATAATTTACCAGAAAAACTAAATACTCTAAATTGTTCTAATAATTCCATTACTGAATTAAATGATTTACCAGAAAAACTAAAAAAATTAATTTGTTCTAATAATAAAATTACTGAATTAAATAATTTACCTAGTAATTTAGAATATTTAGATTGTTCTAATAACAATATACAAAAATTGGATAATTTACCATTGAATATTAAAGATCTTGTTATAGGATTAAATATGATTGATAATTTTGACTATTTACCAGAAAGTCTAAAGGTTTTAGTTTTTCATGATAAGTATGGTCTATGGAAAGAAAAAGAACTTAATTTAGAAAATTTTCCGATTTCATTAGAAATAATTCATTTTGATACAAATAATATATTAAAAATAATTGGCAATACAACAAATTGGGAATTCAAAAAAAATCACATTACAAGAAAAAAATACCCAATTCTCTAAATATACAAATAATCAAAAAAAAATTTATCAACAAATGCTGTCTCATGATTATTCTAATAATTATAATTAAATTTGTAATAAAGAAAAATTGAATAAACAAATAAATATTTATATAAATTATAATCAAAATCATTTAATAAACAAAATGAAAATTCAAGAAGTGATAGAATTATTAAAAGTAGATCCAGAATCTACCCTTAAATCATTGGGTGAAAAAGAAATATTAAAAACATTAGATTATTTGGCAGACAAATATTATAATGCTACATCCATTGTATCTGATGAATTATTTGATATAATCAAAGAATATTATGAAACAGAATATAATGCCAAATATAAAGTCGGGGCTCCCATCAAATCAACTAAATCAATTAAAACAACTAAATCAATTAAAACAACTAAATCAATTAAAACAACTAAATCAATTGATACAAATGATGTTATGACTAATGGCAAAAATGGAACAAAGGTAAAATTACCATATTGGATGGGTTCACTGGATAAAATTAAACCTTCTTCTAATACATTTAATAATTGGATTAGTAAATTTCATGGTCCTTATGTTTTGTCTTGGAAATTAGATGGTATATCTGCTCTTCTTTGTAAAATAAAAGGACAAGTATATATGTATACAAGAGGTGATGGAACAGAAGGACAAGATATTTCTCACTGTATTCAAATGATTGGAACAAATGGTCTTAATATAAATAAAATGATAGAAGGTGATGCAATCAGAGGTGAGTTAATTATGAGTAAAGAAAATTTCAAAACAATTAAAGATAAAATGGCAAATCCTCGTAATGCTGTGAGTGGAATAATTGGAACTAAGAAACCAGACCCCGAATTACTCAAATTAATAGATTTTGTTGCATATTGGGTTCTAAATCCTCAGCTTAAAGCATCAGAACAACTTGAATATATCAAAAAAAAAGATTTTGTTCCCCGTTCTGTTGAATATGAAACCAAGTCAAAATTAACTCTTGATGAATTATCAACAAAATTGGTAGAAGGAAGAAAATCTCACAAATATGAAATTGATGGTGTTGTAGTAATAGATAACTCTAAATACTATCCATTGGAAACAGGTTCTAATCCGACATATGGTTTTGCTTTCAAACAACTTCTTACAGACCAAATTGCTGAAGCTACAGTGCTTGATGTATTATGGGAAGTTAGTAAAGACAAATATATTAAGCCAAAAATTAAAATTAATACAATTGAATTGGGTGGAGTTGAAATTACTTATGCTACAGCATTTAATGCTAAATTTGTTGTTGATAATTGTATTGGACCAGGAGCACAAATCCAAATTATTAGATCTGGTGATGTAATACCTAAAATTGAAAAAGTTTTAAAACCTGCAGAAAGTGGAAAACCTAAATTACCCACAATCAAATATGAATGGAACGAAACAGAAGTTGATATCATTGCTTCTGATTTAGATACAGATACAATAGAAAAAATTATTGTCAAAAAACTAACATATTTTTTTGATACTCTTGGAATTAAATGGATGGGTGAAACTACTATTGAAAAATTTGTATCCAATGGATATGATGATTTATGGAAAATTCTTCAAGCAAATAAGACACAAATTGAAAATATTGAAGGGTTGGGTAAAACTTTGGTATCCAAATTATATTCCAGTATAGAAACAGGCTTGGAAGAAAGAAAATTGGAAGAAATTATGGCAGCATCTCAAATATTTGGAAGAGGTATTGGAATTAAAAAATTCAAGTTAATTATTAATGACTATCCTAATATATTAGAAATATATAAAGAAAAAGGTTCAGACCATACTAAAGAATTAATAAACAATATTATGGGATTTGATACAAAAACAACAAATAAAATTGTTGATTCAATGAGTGAATTTATCGAATATTTAAACAAATTTTTAAAATTAAAACCAAATTTATTAAAATCAAATACAGTTAAATCAACTAAATCTGATAAAACAATATCTACAGGATTAAAATTAGATAAATTCGCTGGGAAAAAAATTGTTTTTACGGGTTTTAGAGATAAAGAAATTGAGGAAGAATTGGAAAATATTGGTGCCAAGATTTCTGGTTCTGTTAGTTCTAATACTGATTTAGTTATTGCAGCAAATTTAGATGAAAAATCAAGTAAAATTACAAAAGCTAAAGAACTTGAAATTGAATTAATATCTAAAAAAGAATTTTATAAATCAATTGGTAAATGAATATTTTTATCAATGTGTAATTCATATAAATATTTATTTTAAGTATATTTTTTAGCAATATTTAAATTTTTTGATGTTGATATAAATGTTGGATAAATTTCTACATTCATATATTCTAAACCTCTGTAACAATTATTTCATTATTGATTTTGTTTGCTGATACAAATAAAGCATCTAAATTTTCAATGTGTTTTTTGTGTTGTTTAATATTTCATATGTGTAATGTGTATTTTTTATTAAAAAATCTTTTTCATTATTTACATTGATTTCATTTCTTAAATATTTATTTTTAACACTAATAATGAATTTATTTAATAATAATGCTTTAATATTCATTAAAAATATATAATATATATTGATAACTATAATATTTTTATTAAATCATATTGGTTATTTTGTATTTTTTTTTCAATTAATTCTACTTGTGTTTTAGAACATTTAATTGTTTTTAATTCACGACATTTATATAAAAATTTATTTCCAATGGTTTTTAATTGTGATAATTCTGACAAATTTATGTTTGTTAAGTTATTACATTTATTCATAAATTTGTCTCCAATGATTTCTAATTTTGATAATCCTGATAAATTTATATTTGTTAAGTTATAGCAATTATTTATAAATTCATTTCCAATGGTTTCTAATTTTGATAATCCTGATAAATTTATGTTTGTTAAGTTATGGCATTTATTTAAAAAAATGTTACCAATTGTTTTAATATTATATAATTCATGTAAATCAATATTTTTTAACTTATAACATTCAAATAAAAAATTATCATCAATTGTTTCTAAATTTGTTAATCCTGATAAATTTATGGATGTTAAGTTATGACAACCATACATAAAACCAGCACTTATCGTTTTAATATTTGAAAAATTTGATAAATCAATGCTCTTTATTTTTGTACAATCACGCATAAAAAATTCTCCAATCGATACAATATTTATTAATCCTTTTAAATTTATACTTTCTAATTTATCACATTCAAACATAAAATATTCTCCAATTGATTTAATATTTGTTAATCCTTGTAAATTAATTTCTGTTAAATTCATACAATTAGTTAAAAAATATTCTCCAATTGATTTAATATTTGTTAATCCTTGTAAATTAATTTCTGTCAAATTAATACAATTATTTAAAAAATTTTCATTTATTTTTTCAAGATTTGTCCATTTTGACAAATCAATGCTTTTTATTTTTTCACAATCAATCATAAAAAATTTTCCAATTGATTTAATATTTGTTAATTCTTGTAAATTAATTTCTGTTAAATTTACACAATTAGCCAAAAAATTATTGTCTATTGTTTCAATTTTTGTTAATCCTTGTAAATTAATAGTTGTTAAATTTATACAATTAGCCAAAAAATTATCGCCTATTGTTTTAATATTTGTTAATCCTTGTAAATTAATTTCTGTCATAGATCTATCCTTCAATATGCTATTTAAATTTACTAATTTATCTAATTTTGACACAAATTCAAAATTATACGAATAATAACTGTATTCATTAATTTTTTCATTTTCTCCGTAATAATTACAAAAATCTTCAAAATATTCATCATCAACGTCTATTTTTATTCTTCTTCTTGTATCACTTGAAAATTTATTTGTCATTGATAATTCAATAAATTTTAATGTTAAATTATGATTATAACCATTTATACATTCAATCAAAAATTCTGAATTATAATCAATCCATAAATAATTTTTAATTGTCAATGGTATATATTTTTTTGATAATATCTTTATTATTTGCTCTTGTTCTGTATTTAGATATGGATTTTGATTATTTGTTTGTATTTTTTTGTTTTCATTTATTTTCATATAATAATGATTTTGTTCACAATGAATTATTATATTACCTAACATTTTATGATCAATGTTTATATTTCCTATTCCATTTGTTGTTTTATCTATAATATCCATTATTAAATCATTTTTTAGATCATTCCATTTTTTTATGCCCAATAAATTTTCAATCAATTGAAAAAAATTGCTTTTTTTTTCATCTTTGGTCAATCCTGCATTTAATTCATATCCATATTTATTATCACAATTTTTTACAAAATTTATATTTTTTGATGCTTTAAATATAATTAATTTACTCCATTCATTTCTAGCATTTATATGTGTTTGTTTTTCAAAATTATTAAATGTTTGATAATATTCAACAAGTTCATTTATTGGTGTAAATTTTTTTAATAAATTTATATTCAAATTATTGTTTTCATCATAACAAATTAAATTAATTAAATTTCTTGCTGTTACTTCTCCACAATCTGGATAATTACTTAAATTATCACTACAAAAATTATTTGATGATTCTTGATTATAAATTATATAATCTTTTTTTGTTATATCAAATATTATTTGTTCAAATCTATGATCTATGAAACCATTATATTCAATTTTTTTATATTTTTTTTCCATAAATGGGTTTAAAATTTGAAAAATTTCATTTATACCTTCATAATATTCACTAATACCTTCATCATTATTTGCATTCCACCATAAACAATATAAAATTAAATGAAAATATATTTTTTTATTATATTCATTACTATAAAAATCATTATTATTATTATCACTTATTGGAATAAATTTTCTTAATTTGCCAATATAATCATTTAATTTTGTTTTTATTTGTTCATCATTATTAATTGATTGAATAAAAATAATTTTTCCATCTTTTATATTTTTAATGAATTTATTTTTCTTATTAATGTATTTAATTGATATATATCTTCCAAAATCTATTGGTTTTAATTCCATAATATCATTAGTTGGTTGAATATTTCCTGGAATTTCCTTCACTATTTTTTTAATTATTTTACTTTCTGGTGTTTTTTCAAAAGTATTAAGAAAATTTAGATAATAATTATTTGTTATGTATCCAGTTTCGCACATTATCAATCCATAAATTGGATTTAAATATTCAGATATTTCAATGTCAGTAAATAAATTAATATGATCAATATTTTTTATTATTGGTTTATCTCCTGCATATTGAATATTATCAATAGATGATTTTAATGTTAAATATTTATTTTTATATTTTAAATATTTAGAAAAATAATTCATCGAATATATATATAATATAATTATAAATTATAAATTATAAATTTATAATTTTTGAGATATAATTTTTTTAATAATATCTGTTGTTGATAATTCTTCAAATCTTGATATATATTTATGAATTCCTAATTCCATTGGACCCCAATACCAATAAGAATCTTTTGTTCCTTTATATTCTTCACCAATTATAACACAATCTAAATTATTTTGGAGACAAAATTCACTGGAAACAAATAAATCGGCATCTTCCCATACTTCATCAACATATTTACATAATTTAATAGTTTCAACTCTAAATTTTTCATTTATTATTGGTGTTCTTTTATATGTTTCAACTGTTGAATCAGAATGGACGCCTACAATTAAATGTATTGGTGTATCAAATGATTTAACGATTTTTTCAAATAATTTCATGTGTCCTAGATGACACATATCAAACACACCACAACAATAAACACGAGGAATTTTATTATTTAATTTTTCTGTCATTAGAAAGTATATATAATTTAAAAATATTTTTAATTATAAAGATATTAAAATATTTAAATATTTTTTTCTTATACTTTATTAGATAAATATGGATAATAATGATGATCCTTTTAATCCAAACAATTTTAATTCAAATGAATTTGATAATTATTGGAATGAAAAAAAAAGACTAGATGATGAATTAGAAGATTTTTTTATAAACACAATGCCAAAAAAAAGAATGAAATTAATGGATAAAAAAATAACAATTAAAAATATTCCTAAATGTGATAATCCTTTTTGCGATCATAAAAATTATTTAGGAGAAAAAAATATTATATGGCAAGAAGCTAATAAAATAAAAATTCAAGCAATTGATAATTTGTCTGATTTAATTAAATTAGGAAAATTATATCATTGTAAAATGAGAAGATATTTTAATGGTATAGATCTTAAAATATTATTTGATATTAAAGAACATTTAGAAGAACTTGAAAAAATGATTGGTCTATCAAATATAAAAGAAGAAATTGTTAATTTAATTATTCATTTATTGTTATTAAAAAATAAAAATGAAACTACAACAAATACAACAAATACAACAAATACAACAAATACAACAAATATTACAAATAAAACAAATTCAGATATGCTTCATTGTGTCATAACAGGTTCTCCAGGTTGTGGAAAAACAACATTTATTGAAATTTATGCTAAAATTCTAACTAAATTAGGTATAACTAAATCATCCAATATTGTTAAAGTTAAAAGATCTGATTTAATTGGTAAATATTTAGGTCATACTGCTGTTCAAACACAAAAAAAAATTGATGAAGCAAAAGGTGGAATATTATTGATTGATGAAGCATATTCATTAGGTAATCCAGAACAAAGAGATTCATTTTCCAAAGAATGTTTGGACACATTAAATCAAGCATTATCTGAAAATAAACAAGATTTTATTTGTATTATTGCAGGATATGCTAATGCTCTAGATACATCATTTTTTGCTTTTAATGAAGGATTAAGAAGAAGATTTCCATTTAAATTTGATATTCAACCATATACACATAAAGAACTTACCTTGATTTTAGAAAAAAAAATACGTGAATATGGATTGTATGAAGTCCAATTTAAATCAAATGAATTAAATAAATTAATTAAAAAAAATTTTCATCATTTCAAAAACCAAGGTGGAGATATGGAAACTTTATTTTTAAATGTCAAAATAGTTCATAATAAAAGAGTATTTTTATTACCAGTTGAAGAAAAATTAAAATTATTTATGTATGATATTGAAATATCAATTGAAAAATTTATTAAACTTAAAGGCGAAAATAAATAAATGTATAAATTAAAATTAAAATTAAATTTGTATAATATTATAATTGTATTTTCAATATCATACAAAGTAATAAAGTTTAAAAAAGATAATAGATGTTAATCACAATTTTTAACTAGACATATTGTAATAAAAATTAAAAATATTTCTTTAATTAAAATATAATTGGTAATTTTTTTATATATTCAATGGTTTCATTATCATTATCATTAGTAATTATTATATTTTCATCAACATAATACTTTAATTTTTCATTTGATTTTGATGATTTGTGATAAGCATCATGAATAAATTTTAATGGAATACATCTTTTTGTTTGTTCTGCTCTCAATAAATTTCTTTCTAATATATTGCACCAATTTGTTTTAACATGAATAATTTTTATGATTATTTTTGGATATGTTTTTTTTAACCACAAAAAATATTGTGAAAACCATTCACTATCTTTGAGAGAACTATCATAAATAACATTGTGGTTTGTGAACAATGCATGATATTTTATCAAAGAACTTATGTAAAATATTTCTTTATTTGTTTTCATTCCAGCATTCCAAGGATCAATTTTTAACAGTTCTTTATATTCTGGTAATTCTACTCTCAATTTATCTGGATCAATATAAATGAAATTTTTTAAATTTATTTTATTGTATTTTTCAAGTAATTTGATTACATGTGATTTTCCACTTCCATAAGCTCCAGATGTAAAAATTATTGTTGAATATGGGTTGGAATTTGAATTTATTGATGAATTATCAAAATAAGAATTCACAATTCTTTCATGTAATTCTGTTCTTTGTTTATCATATGTTTCATTATAATATTCCAAATCTAAATAACTTCTAATATATTCATATTTCATTATGTACAACTTTTTATTTTGTGATTTATTACATTGATTAAATGTTATATTTTAATATAAAAATCAATTTTTATTGATATATAAAAAAAATTGATTTAAATATATAATACTTTATTTATTATATAATTATTAATGTTCTTAAATAATAGTTTTAGTGCCAAAAGAAAATTTGATGATTTTAATAAATTATCTACAAATATTTTCAATCCATCTAAATTATATAAAAATACAAAAAAAATAGAAAAATCAAATGATGATGATGATGATGGTGATGAAGGTTCCGAAAATCCTTTTAAATTGCCTCAAATATTTGGAAATAAAGATGATGATAATATAATTTATTTGAGAGAAAATCATTTATATTTTCACACAGAAGTTTCTGAAGAATCTGTTGATGAAGTTAAAAAACTTATGAGACAATATTGGAATAAGTTCAATAAAATAACAAAATCACATTCTTGTGTAGAAATTAAATCAAAACCATTATATTTACACATTTTCTCTCCAGGAGGTTGTGTTTATTCTGGTTTTTCATTATATGATTTCATTCTTGAATACAAAAAAAAAATTCCTGTTTATACTGTTGTTGAAGGTAGAGCTGCCAGTGCTGCTACATTTATTTCTGTTGCTGGAACAAAAAGATTTATGACACCAAATTCTTATGTATTAATTCATCAATTATCAACTTTCTTTGGAGGTAATTATCAACAAATTGAAGATGAATTTTCAAATTCTAAAAAATGTATGGAAAGAATAATGGAAATTTATAAAGCTCATACCAAAATTAATAAAAAAAAACTTCCAGGAATTCTTAAACACGATTTAAATTGGAATGCTTCTCAATGTATTGAATATGGTCTTGTTGATGAAGTAAAATTAATCGATGTATTCAATGATGATGAAATGTAAATATAAAAAATAAATGTATAATAAAAACAATCAAATAATAATTATGTTGAATTAACAAAAATATTTGTATATATACTTATATTATCAAGTATTATTTATGAAATATGGAATTAAAATGATCAATTAAATAAGTTTTTATAGATATCATTGAAAATTTGTAAAAAATACACAAAAAAATTGAATTTAAAATTGTATGATAATTTGTCTATAAATAACAAATTATCATATATACAGACAATGAATCCTTTTCCTTATAATATAAATGAAAATACTAAACCAGTAAAATTAATTGATGAACCTCAAATACCAAAATTTAGACCTGATATTGGATTTTATCCAAACATTCCATTTAAACCTGATTGGACACCAGATTTCTCAGAACACATTGATATTGAAGCAGATAGTATTGGATTGGCATTGAGTACATTGAATTTGTCAAAAGCAGAATATAATGCTATGAGTATAGATCAATTAAAAAATTTAAGAAGAATTGATTTCCAAGCTGGCAATATTTATGCTATCAATATTTTAATTCATTATAAACAAAATTCAAAAAATTTGTCATTTCCACAAATTACACCTATTTTCCATAATCATATTAAGCCAAAAATATATCATTTCGAAGATGAAAAAACATTTGGTAAAATTTACCCTGAAATAGATTAAATTATTTAAATTATTTTTTTGTAATTTATATGTATAATAATATATAAATGTTTTCTAATTTTATTGTTGGTTTATTGGTTGTTTTAGTTGTTCTTTATTTAACAAAATTTATTAGAGTTGATGAAGGTTTTCGTGTTTTTAACTCAAATTCAAATATATATGAATCAATTGGTACAGTTCCAAATAAAATATTGTACCTTAGTCCACCAAATTCATCTCAACCAAATGTTGATTATCAAGATTGGTTAAATGAAGTTTCAGGATATGATGCTGGAACTAGAGGATATTCAAATCCAATATATGCTGTTGATGTTGCTGCTGGATTAAATACCAATTAGATAAATTTTTTTATATAATATATTTACCTTTGCGTATAATATATTATATATGAAATTATGATAAAAAATATTAAATAGTATTTTACACCTAAAAGAGGACATTTAAAATGCCGATTTATTAGTCATATAAACTAGACGGTTAAATGAGTGTAAAAATTTGGTTATATCATGTCGTTTAACATGAATGAAGTTTTTTGAAGA
>Ga0172367_10008046_pt1 | contig 11888 bp, 12 predicted proteins | sample Lak10m_FD_114542 | JGI IMG/M metagenome (GOLD analysis project Ga0172367, IMG submission 114542) | Freshwater microbial communities from Kabuno Bay, South-Kivu, Congo - kab_022012_10m | ecosystem: Environmental > Aquatic > Freshwater > Lake | place: Democratic Republic of the Congo: South-Kivu...
GTGGCTACTATACGAGGTGTCTGTACCGGTTTTATGGCCGATCCACTATTGGGATCAGATGTTACATTGGTTCGTTCTACTATTTTGAATAAATAATAATCACACTATGAAAAAATCACTTTTTGTTTTATTAATGGGGGTTTGCCTAACCAATCTGGCCACTGCTCAAAAGTTTTTTACCAAAGCAGGCCGTATCGATTTTAATGCAACGGCTCCTTCCTCACCGGAAAATATTCAAGCTGTTAATCGTACGGTTACTTGTGTTTTGGATGCAGCAAATGGAAACTTGCAATTTGCTGTTTTGATCAAAGGTTTCACCTTTGAGCGTGCGTTGATGCAGGAACATTTCAATGAAAATTATTTAGAGAGTGATAAATTCCCAAAGGCTGAATTCAAAGGTGCTGTTGTTAATAATACTGCGGTTAATTATTCCAAAGACGGAACGTATGCATTAACGGTAAAAGGAAAGCTGACTATACATGGTCAAACAAAAGATGTAGAAGCTCCTGGCAAATTAGTAGTGCAAGGTGGTAAAGTAAACGCAACAGCCAGCTTTCCCGTAATGCTTGCTGACTATGGAGTTGCTATACCGGGCGTTGTTGCGGACAAGGTGAATAAAATAGCTAAGATTGATGTGGCTTGTAATTTGGAGCCGCTAAAAAGTTAAGACGGGCAAACTAATATCATGAAGCAACCAACACTACTTGTTCTATTCTTCCTTATCTCAATGACTGTTCAAGCGCAGGACGATTTGCTTAGTCTATTGGGTGAAGAAAAGCCTAAGAAGGAAAGAGTAAAATATGCATTCAAATCACCACGCGTTATCAATGCGCATTCAATGGAATTTTTAAATCCGGGTACTATGGATTTTAGAATTCTGCATCGCTTTGGCACCTTGGATCAGGGGTACAAGAATTTCTTTGGACTGGATCAAGCCAGCATGCGAATGAGTTTTGATTTTGGTCTCTTACACAATTTGATGGTTGGTGTTGGACGTAGCACTTTTAAAAAAGAAGTGGATGCATTTATCAAATACGCGCCGATTCGTCAATCAAAAGGACCTTGGAGTTCGCCTGTTACATTGGCCTTTGTTTCCGGGATAACGGTAGATGGATTGCCGTGGGCAGACCCTACTCGTGAAAATTATTTTTCATCTCGGCTTGCTTTTTATCACCAAGCTATATTGGGGCGTAAGTTCAGCGAAGGGTTCTCCTTTCAATTGATGCCCACGGTGGTCCACAAAAACTTAGTGCAAGCAGCTAGTGATCCAAATGATATAATCGCATTAGGGGTGGGGGGACGTCTTAAACTATCTAAACGCATGGCCCTTACTTGGGATTACACACATGTATTGGTGGGTATGCCTGCATCCGGCTATTATAATCCTTTGTCCATTGGATTGGATATTGAAACTGGAGGGCACGTTTTCCAATTGCATGTAACCAATGCTACCGGTATGAATGAACGTGCTTTTATCACAGAAACTACCGGACAATGGGGTAAAGGACAGGTTCGATTTGGATTTAACCTCTCCCGGACTTTTCAACTTAAGAAACCAAAACTGGACTAACTTTACAGTCCCTTAATACAAAACGATATGAAAAAGATTTTATCAAGTTTACTCTGCATGAGTTTTACATTTCTTGCTATGGCGCAACCTCCTGCGGGTGACGCAAAGCCTGGCGAAACCTATGGTGAAAAAATTACCGCAACAGACGCCTTGTCTTTTGCTGATGTGGTAAAAAAAGTAAAAGGGGGGAACGATTTCACCAATGTTAAGTTCACTGCCAAGGTAACTGATGTATGTCCTAAAAAAGGGTGCTGGTTAAAGCTGGAGGTTCCGCAAGGTGAGCCGGTAATGGTGAAGATGAAAGATTATGCATTTTTTCTTCCCCTTGCAGCCAAGGGTAAAACCGTTGCTATTGAAGGAGAAGTAATCATGAAAACTACTTCGGTGGCTGAATTGAAGCACTATGCTGAGGATGCCAAAAAAACTCAGGCAGAAATTGATGCCATTAAAGAACCACAAAAAGAAGTGCGTGTAACTGCTAAAGGCATTGTTATCGTTGACTAAGAGTTGGTACCTTTGCACACTTAAAAGCTGACCCCGCCTTTTGGGTGAGGGTCCCTTCGAGGGCTTATGAGTGTGAAATACAAAGAATTTACGGGTCTTAATCTACCTGCTATTGAACAGGAGATTTTGAGGCAATGGTCTGAAAAACAGGCTTTTGAGAAAAGTGTGTCCCTGCGAGAGGGGGCGCCATCCTTTGTTTTTTTTGAAGGCCCTCCCAGTGCCAATGGTATGCCTGGCATTCATCACGTTATTTCACGTACGCTTAAAGATTTGGTTTGCCGTTATAAAACCATGCAAGGTTTTCAGGTAAAACGAAAGGGGGGCTGGGATACACACGGTTTGCCTATTGAGCTGGGGGTAGAGAAAGAATTGGGAATTACTAAAGAAGATATTGGTGTTAAAATTTCGGTTGAAGAATACAATAAAAAATGTCGGGAAGCGGTACTCCGCTACAAAGACAAGTGGGATGATATTACTCGTAAAATGGGTTATTGGGTTGATCTAAATGATCCCTACATCACCTTTAAGAATGAGTATATCGAAACACTTTGGTGGTTGTTGAGTGAATTATATAAGAAAGGTTTACTGTATGAAAGTGTTAGTATTCAACCGTATTCTCCAGCTGCAGGAACGGGTTTGAGTTCGCATGAACTAAATCAACCTGGTACGTATAAGGATGTAAAAGATACCAGCTGTGTTGCATTATTCAATCTGTTAAATCAAGGACCCGCTACATTTTTATTTGACGCCGTAAACGAATTACCTTCTAAGGAAATTTTTCTGATGGCTTGGACCACCACTCCTTGGACACTTCCTTCTAATTTGGGATTGACCATGGGTGCTTCTATTGAATATGCATTAGTCCAAACAGTAAATCCTTACACACATTTACCTATGAATGTGGTGTTGGCCGCTGCCTTACTTGGAAAGTATTTTAAACCGGAAGGGGAGCATGGTGATTTTAATGCCATTGATGAAAAAACAAAAGTGTTTCCTTGGAGGATAATCACTCGGTTCTCAGGTTCACAATTAGAAGAGGCGGAGTATGAACAATTACTTCCTTTTGAAGCCAATTCACCAGCAGTCATTGAATCGATTACACCCGGAGCAAAGCCTTTCCGTGTTTTGTTGGATTCATTTGTGACAACCGAGGATGGAACTGGAATTGTACATACAGCACCAGCTTTTGGGGCAGACGATTATAAAGTGGGCAAGAAATACGGGATTGGAATTCTTACATTGGTAGATCGTGAAGGAAAGTTTGTAGAGGGAGTAGGTGAGTTCAGTGGGCGTTATGTAAAAGATTACAAGAGCCAAGAAAGCTATGTTGATGTAAACGTTGACATTGCTGTAAAATTGAAGAAGGAAAATCGGGCTTTTCGTGTAGAGAAGTATCAACACAATTATCCGCATTGTTGGCGTACGGATAAACCTATTTTGTATTACCCCTTGGATGCTTGGTTCATTAGTACTACTGCTATCCGAGATAAAATGGTTGCACTCAATAAAACCATTAACTGGAAACCTAAATCCACTGGTGAAGGACGTTTTGGTAACTGGTTGGAAAACATGGTGGATTGGAATCTTAGTCGTAGTAGATATTGGGGAACACCATTGCCAATATGGAGAACAGAAGATGGTACAGAACAAATTTGTATTGGCACCATTGCGCAACTCAGAGAGGAACTTCACAAAAGTGTTGAAGCAGGTTTTGTAAGCCGTGATTGTAAAAAAGGGCAAGCGGATCTTCCCCAAAAAATAGAAAAGCTTCTCTCGGATTTACATAAGCCTTTTGTTGATGAAATTATTTTAGTGAGTCCATCTGGAAAGCCCATGCATCGGGTACCAGATCTGATTGATGTTTGGTTTGACTCAGGAGCAATGCCCTATGCGCAGTGGGGATTACCGGATACTTCTTCCAATCAGTTGGGTCCGTTAAGTCCGGAAAACTTTTTTCAATATCATGCGCTCAATGGTAAAGTAAGTGCACAGGCTTTTCCTGCCAGCTTTATTGCAGAAGGAGTAGACCAAACGCGTGGTTGGTTTTACACATTACATGCTATTGCCAGTTTACTCTTTGATTCTGTTGCTTACCAAACTGTAGTTAGTAATGGACTGGTGTTGGATAAGAATGGCAATAAGATGAGTAAGCGATTGGGGAATGTAGTAGATCCTTTCCAGACTATTGAATCCTTTGGGGCCGATGCCACACGTTGGTATTTAATCACCAACGCTTCTCCCTGGGATAATCTAAAATTTGATCTTGAGGGTATTAAAGAGGTACAACGAAAATTCTTTGGAACGCTATACAATACCTATCAGTTTTTTGCACTCTATGCCAATGTGGATGGATTCTCTTACAAAGAAACTTCTATTGCGTTGGCACAGCGTCCTGAAATTGATCGTTGGATTCTTTCCTCTTTACATACTTTGATACAAAAGGTAACTGCCGCTATGGATGATTACGAACCTACACAGGCAGGCAGATTGATTGAGGATTTTGTTGACCAACAATTGAGTAACTGGTACGTTAGACTTTGTCGCAGACGTTTTTGGAAGGGCGAATACAGCGCTGATAAAATCAGCGCCTACCAAACTCTTTACGAATGCTTGGAGACCATTGTTCGATTAATGGCGCCTATTTCACCCTTTTTCAGTGATGCGTTATTCTTACAATTGAATGCGGTAACGGGGCGATATACTGCAGAATCGGTTCATCATGTTAATTATCCAGTTGCGGATAGTTCCTTTATCGATCAAGCGTTGGAGGAGCGTATGCAATTAGCACAGGATGCCTCCTCTCTTATTTTATCCTTACGTAAAAAAGTAAATATAAAAGTTAGACAACCATTACAACGCGTATTGATTCCGGTCCTTGATCCTGTGATGCAAACGCAGCTTCAACGTATTGAAGATCTGATTAAAGCGGAAGTAAATGTAAAATCTATTGAGTACCTGAGTGCGGATAATACATTTATCAAAAAGAAAATCAAGCCTAATTTCATTGCCCTGGGTAAAAAGTTGGGTGCAAAGATGAAAGCGGTTTCTACCTTGCTAAGTGGTTTTTCACAGGATCTGATTGCAATGTTGGAAAAAGAAGGACAAATTAATTTGCAAGTCGAAGGTGAAGCCCTAGTATTGCAACTTGCGGAAACCGAGATTAGCAGTGAGGATATACCAGGATGGACGGTGGCTGGAAAGGGAAAATTGACAGTAGCGCTTGACATTACAGTAACGCCGGAGCTGGAAGCAGAAGGTCACGCAAGAGAATTTGTAAATCGTATTCAGAAAATCAGAAAAGATGCTGGATTCGAACTAACAGATCGAGTGCTTGTTAAGGTTCAGGCCCCGGCTGGTTTAACAAATTCGCTGGCATCTTTTAAAACCTATATTTGCGACGAAATTCTCGCTGATTCATTGGAATTTTCCAACGAAATGGCAGCGATAACAACCATAGAAATTAACGAAGAAACCATACAGGTACAGGTAACCAAAAAAGGCTAAGTCATGGCAGTTAAGAAAAAACCTACTCCGAAGAAAAACAAAAAGCCCGCAGCTTCTAAAAAGCCCGTTGCTAAAAAAGCACCTGCAAAGGCAGCCAAACCCGCAGCCAAAAAGCCTGCTCCGAAGAAAGCAGCGCCGGTAAAAGCTGTTGCTAAAAAAGCAGCACCTGCAAAGCCCATTGCCAAAAAAGCTGCTGCTAAAAAAGTAGCCCCTGCAAAACCTGTTTCAAAAAAATCCGCTCCCCAAAAAGCGGCACCAGCAAAATCAGCTCCCGTTGCTGTAAAAAAACCTGTTCCTGCAAAATCTACTCCTGTAAAACCTGCGGTAGTTGCAAAGGCTCCAGTAAAGCCTGCTCCGGCACCAGCTGCAAAACCAGCACCAGTGCCACCCCCACCGCCAATGCCCAAAAAAGGAGATCCACTTTCATTGGTTTCAATAAAAGTTAAAGTAAAGCCGGTAACAAAAAAGGAACCACCCAAACCCACTAAGGTGGTTATCCCTAAAACAACTACAAAATCCGCTGTTAAATACGAACCAGATTTTACTAAGTCAATTTTGGATGCCAATAAAGCTGAGGCTGCACAAGCCGGACCCACACAACGTTATTCAGATGCTGATTTGGCTGAGTTCAGAGAAATTATCATGCGAAAATTAGACGCGGCTAAAAAAGAGTTGAATTATCTGCAAGGTTTGATCACTCGTAAGGATGAGGGTGGTGATATGGATGATGCCCGCTATATGACCTTGGAAGATGGTAGTGTTAGTATGGAAAGAGAGCAGCTTAGCCAGATGGCTAGCCGTCAAATTACCTTTATTGACCACCTGGAGAAAGCGCTAATGCGTATTGAAAACAAAACCTATGGTATCTGCCGGGTTACTGGTAAGTTGATTGATAAGGCACGTCTTAGAGCGGTGCCTCACGCCACCTTAAGCATTGAGGCTAAGCAGATGATGAATCGTTAATATTTAACACTTACTTAAAAATAAGTAGTAGTTAACCATTAAACTTATCCTTTATATTTGCTTCTCACTGGAGCAATTATGAGAAAAGTACTTACCCCCATTTTTACCTTTTTATTTTCAGTTTGTTTAATTAATGCTACAAGCGCTCAGCAGTCAGCTGCTGGAGATAATTACACAAAAATCAAGCTGTTATCAGCAAAACTTGATTCTAACAAAACGGTATTAGTTGTAAAACTGGACGCTCCATACAAGGACAGTGTAGAGGCCGTTTTAACGCATAGTATTGGATGGGTAGTGGAGAAGAAAAAAGTAGTACTGGCTACGGGCCCCAATACATTCTCATTTAACACCACGCAGTTGGCTGAGGGGAGTTATCGATTGATTATCAAAAAATTTGAGGGCAATTGGTCCCTGACACATTCGTTCAAAAAAGATTAATCTCTCCTGCGTTTTCACAACAACTAACTTTGCGAAAAATACATCGCATGGTACGTTTTTCCCTCATTTTAGTATTACTTGTTTCCCTTACTGCAACTACTGGTTTTTCACAGATTGTTTCGGGTCCCATGTTAGGGATTATCGAATTGCGCGATGCAAAAATTTGGGTGGAACTATCACCCTCTATTGCTAAAGCAGCTATTCGAATTAATAAAAAAGGAGAGACTACTTCCAGGACAATTAGTTACAAAGGTGAGTTGGGCAACGATTTCAACCCAGTCACTTTTACGGTAGGTGGTTTGGAGCCTAACACTACCTATGAGTATGTAATTCTTGCCAATGATAAACCAACCAAAGCCATCGGGATTTTTACTACAAAAAAATTATGGCAATGGCGTGAACCTGCTCCAGATTTTAGTTTTCTGACAGGTTCTTGTTCGTACTTCAATGAACCCACTTATGACAGACCGGGTGCACCCTACGGCAAGGACTCTTCCATATTTGAATCCATGTCAAAGGAAAAAGCGGCGTTTATGGTCTGGTTGGGTGATGCTTGGTACACGCGTGAGGTAGATTATTTTAGTGAGTGGGGTCTTTGGTATCGTGCCAGTAAAGATCGTTCTACCCCCATTCTTCAGCCGTTTCTTAAATCAATGACACACGTAGGAATTTGGGACGATCATGATTTTGGTCCTAATAATTCCGGTGCTGCTTACCATCTTAAAGATGCCAGCAGAAAAGTGTTCACCAGCTATTTTCCGAATGCCTCTGCTGGTGAGAATGGACAGGGAATTTACACTAAACTAACTTGGGCTGATATTGATATTTTTATGCTGGATGATCGTTGGTGGAGAAGCGCTGATGATGCATTGGATTCTGTACAAGGAAAACCCAATCCAGAAAAAGTAATGATCGGGCGCCAACAATTGCAATGGCTGAAAGGCGCTTTACTAGAGAGCAATGCTACATTCAAAATTGTTGCCGTGGGAAGTCAGGTCCTTAATTCCGTTTCCCCGTATGATCGTTGGGGACGTTTTCCGGCAGAGTATGTAGAATTTGTCCAATTTCTAGAAGCAAACCCAATCAGCGGGGTAGTTTTTTTAACGGGGGATCGTCATCATAGTGAAATCATTAAGGTAGAACGTCCCGGGCTGTACCCCTTGTATGACATTACCGTATCTCCATTGACTTCTGGTACACACACATTTGGAAAAGAAGAAAAAAACAATCCTTACCGGGTTTTAGGGGTTGATCAAAAACAGAATTACGGCCGTATTTCCATCAGTGGTCCTCGTGGTAATAGAAAACTATCGGTTGATTTTTTAGGAATCAAGGGAGAAAATATCACAAACTGGTCGGTAACGGAAAAGGAGCTGCGGGTACCCCGTAAATAGGGATTTGACTATAATTTTTTCTCCATCACTACATGTGGGATGGTTACTTCGGTAAATTCCCGGCTGGTAACCTGGTAACCCATTTTCTCATAGAAGCCAATGGCGTGTTTACGGGCATGCATGTTCAGTGCTTTATAGCCCCTGTCCCTGGCCAGGTTTTCTGCAAAATTCATCATGGCCCTTCCGATCCCCTTTCCTTGTTTTTGGTTGTAAACAGCCATTTGACGAAGTCGTAGGGTTGCTGGATTTTCCTCTATTAGCATACAGCAGCCTAAAATATCGTCTTCCTCAAAGGCGCCAATTAAGATATTGTGGGATTCTTGCTCTAATTCTACCGGATCAAACTCCAGTCCCAGCGGTTTTCGTAAAACCGAATTCCGGAGGTTCAGCATTTGCTGATACTCGGGACTGCCATGTTCAATTAGTTTTAGTGCCATGTCTTTCAAAATACAACTTTTTTGGAAGCTCACAAACCCCCATTGTGGCATGCTGCTCAAATTCAGTGCCAAATGACCGCTGACACCCTCGTTTCCAATTGTTTAAGTTTTACCCTTAAAAAATTAGGAATAAAGATGGTATTTGAGCAAAAAGTATATTTTTGCACCCTGTAAACCAAACCAAAAAAACATGTCAGACATTGCATCAAGAGTAAAAAAGATCATCGTTGACAAACTGGGTGTTGAGGAAGCTGAAGTAACTAATGAAGCTTCTTTTACTAATGATCTTGGAGCCGATTCATTGGACACCGTCGAGTTGATCATGGAGTTTGAAAAAGAATTCAATATCTCCATCCCTGATGAGCAAGCTGAGACCATTACAACTGTTGGTCAGGCCATCACTTATCTCGAGGAGCACGCCAAGTAATCTTGCAAAAGCTTTTCTTTTTCCTGACCAGGAAATAAATTGCACCGCCTTCCCCTCTACCACATGGTACTAAGGAAGGCGGTTTTTTTAAAAAAACTCGATTAACTTTCCACTATGCAATTGAAGCGCGTTGTAGTAACTGGAATGGGAGCTATTACTCCCATTGGTAATACACTTGAAGAGTACTGGAATGGTTTGTTGAATGGTGTATCAGGTGCCGGACCTATTACACAGTTTGATGCTTCCAAGTTCAGAACGCGTTTTGCTTGTGAAATCAAAGGGTTTGATCCAACACAATTCATGGATAAAAAAGAAGCGCGCAAACTGGATCGATTTGCGCAGCTGGCTCTTGCCGTGAGTGATCAAGCTATGCAAGATGCAGGGTTAAGTAAGGAAAATATTAATCCAGATAGAGTGGGGGTGGTGTTTGCAAGTGGAATTGGAGGATTAACAACCTTCCAGCATGAGGTTACTGATTTTGCTAAAGGAGACGGAACACCTCGATTTAATCCCTTCTTTATTCCTAAGATGATTCTGGATATTGCCGCAGGTCAGATTAGTATGCGTCACAATTTGAGAGGCCCCAATTTTGCTGTAGTGAGTGCATGTGCAAGTAGTACCAATGCAATTATGGATGCTTTCAATCTTGTTCGTTTGGGCAAGGCCGATATTATATTAACCGGAGGAAGTGAGTCCGTAATCAGTGAAGCGGGTGTAGGAGGATTCAATGCCATGAAGGCGATGAGTGAAAGAAATGATGACCCGGCTACTGCCAGCCGCCCTTATGATAAAGACCGTGATGGATTTGTAATGGGAGAAGCTACCGGAATGTTGGTACTAGAATCCCTAGAGCATGCCTTGGCACGTGGCGCTCGTATCTATGCAGAAGTAGCAGGTTGTGGAGCTACAGCCGATGCTTATCATATAACCGCCCCTCACCCAGAGGGATTAGGTGCTAAGAACGTAATGCTGGTAGCACTGGACGATGCTGGAATGCGTGCTGATGAAATTGATTATATCAACACGCATGGCACCTCTACACCAATAGGTGATGGAGCCGAGGTGAAAGCTATTACGCAGGTTTTTGGTGAACATGCTTACAAGCTAAATATCAGCGCTACAAAATCTATGACCGGACATTGTTTAGGGGCCGCAGGTGTGATTGAATCTATTGCCAGCATTATGGCGGTGGTGCATGATATTGTTCCCCCTACTATCAATCATTTCACGGACGATCCTGAAATTGATGCCAACTTAAACTTCACATTCAATACGGCTCAAAAAAGAACTGTACGTGCTGCTTTAAGCAACACCTTTGGTTTTGGAGGACACAATGCCTGTATGATTGCTAAGAAGTACCAGCTGTAGTGTTTCTGAATTTTCTGTAGCTTGTGTCGGTGCGCTGGTTAAAATCCCTGTTTAGTTTTAAAAAGAAGAATTCTTTTACACGCGAGTTGTCTCATCTACTCGGGTTCTTTCCTCATTCATTAGAGCTATATGAAACGGCGCTTACCCATCGTTCCCAAGGAGAAAATACGGATCAAAATAACGAACGACTAGAGTATCTCGGAGATGCAATACTCAGTGCATTAGTGGCAGATTACCTTTTCAAACGCTATCCCTATAAAGGGGAGGGGTATCTTACTGAAATGCGAAGTAAAATGGTGAATCGTCAACAACTTAATCATATTGCGTTACGCATGGGATTGAAAAAAATCACTCGTTTTAATAGAGCCGATTCCTCCCTTCGGATGAGTCATATTTTTGGTAACACACTAGAGGCATTGATTGGTGCAGTGTATTTGGATATTGGGTACAAGCGTACTGAAAAATGGGTAATGAAAAATATCATTCTCCCTCACATGTTTGTGGATCAACTTGAAACTACAGAATACAATTTCAAAAATAAATTGTATGGTTGGGCCAGTCGAAATGGAAGTACATTGGAGTTTGAAACCATCGACGAAAAACTGGAAGGTAGCCGAAGATTGTTTACAGTAGCCGCACTTTTGAATGGCCAACCCTTGGCGGAGGGTAAAGCTTTCAATAAAAAAGATGCCTCACAATTAGCCGCACAGGCAGCCGTTGAGAAATTGGGGCTCTCAGGAACAGATTCCGATCAACGGATTTCCTGACAAAGTTCTATCAGGACCCCGTTTGTATTTTTAGGATGAACAAAACAGACCCATTTGTTATCGGCCCCCTTTTTGGGCGTTTGGTTCAAAAGCACAAAGCCGGCTTCTCTTAAACGGTTCATTTCGGCCTCAATATCGGTCACATCATAAGCTGTGTGATGCAGGCCTTCGCCTCGTTTTTCAATGAATTTGGCTATAACCCCTGTGGGATCAGCACTCTCCAGCAGCTCTATTTTTGATTCGCCCACCTTAAAAAATGCGGTGTTGACCTGTTCGCTCTCCACTTTTTCTGTTTTGTAGCAGGGGGTCTTTAAAAGCTGTTCATAACGGGGGATTGCCTCCTCCAGGGACTTAACAGCTATGCCAATGTGTTCAATTTTGTTCATTTTAGCCCAATTACTTCATTTACGAAATCGGTAATTTCTTTCTAACCATGAAATTAACCTATTCGCTTAGAACCTTTTGGGATAATTTTGCGTTTTACAGAGGAGAAAACTGAAAGTGAATATGCTAAAA
>Ga0172367_10008047_pt1 | contig 11883 bp, 12 predicted proteins | sample Lak10m_FD_114542 | JGI IMG/M metagenome (GOLD analysis project Ga0172367, IMG submission 114542) | Freshwater microbial communities from Kabuno Bay, South-Kivu, Congo - kab_022012_10m | ecosystem: Environmental > Aquatic > Freshwater > Lake | place: Democratic Republic of the Congo: South-Kivu...
AAAAAAATCCTCTCCGTATCGGGAGAGGATTTTTCTTTAAGAAGATTTTTTAGCGGCCTTCTTTGCCGGAGCTTTTTTCTTCGCAGCTTTTTTAACGGGAGCTGCAGCTTTCTTTCTTTTTTTCGGACGTGTTTTTCCGTAAGAACCCTGGAAGATTTTTCCTTTGCGGGATTTTTTATCGCCTTTTCCCATAATGTGGTTTGGTTATGATGTTTACCAAATATACGGAATAGACTTTAGACGTTAGCCTTACGCCTGCCGGCAGCATGGAATTATTTTAATACACGAACTAACGTTCTATGAAGACATCGCCCCGCTGGGGCGTGTCAGACCGAGTAGCCAGTGAAAATGACGGAGTCACTTGTATCACAAATGAAGGCGTACCGAGGAATGACAAAAGGACTTTAGACTAGCGCCTAGGCGCAGCATGGAATTATTTTGATACACGAACTGAAGTTCTTTCTACAGACATTAGACATTAGACCTGTGTGGACACTCGTGATATCAAAAACTTGTCTCAAATTCTTGGCGCATGTATTATGGCTACTGACTCGTTTAGACAAATCCTCTAACGTCTAAAGTCTAATTTCTCTCTGAAAAGCTTCTCAATCAAATCACACCGCTGTATCGTATTCCGCAACCATTCGAGCTTGAGTCGTGTGAGATCTGCTTCCGGTAAACGCCATTTCACACCGCTTTCACGCATACGGGTCGTAAGATCGTAAAGGCATATGGCTGCGGAAACGCTGATATTGAAACTTTCTGTAAAGCCGTACATCGGAATTTTCACGAGTTCATCTGCGTTGTCGCGCAACTCATCCGTTATTCCTTCCAGTTCTGTTCCGAAAAACAAGGCTACCGGTCCTGCAGCAATATCAAGTTTATCAATAGTACGAGATTTCTCATGCGGCGTAGTAGCTACAACACGATATCCGGATTTCTTCAAAGCGCGAACACAGTCCATGGTATTGTTCTCCGACTTATTGTAATGCACGAGGTCAATCCATTTACTGGCGCCTTTCGTGATTTCCATATTCGGAGAATACTTGTTCTTGTTCTCTACAATGTGAAGTTCCTGAATTCCGAAACATTCTGCACTGCGCATGATTGCACTCGCGTTGTGCGGCTGATAAATATCTTCAACAGCAACAGTAACATATTTCGTTCGTTCTTTCGCCACTTCATCAATGCGCGCCAATCGTTGCTCACTGACAAACTGCTTGAGATGTTCGAATAACTTCTGTTCGTACGTTTCCATTATTTACGGTTCGCCGCCATAGTCATGATATTGCACATACGATACAACATGCGTGCACCAACATTCGCATCCCATTCGTCTCCATCAGGTCCTGGAGCAACTTCGTTAAGGTCGAAACCGATAATCTGTTTTCCTGATTTCACCAATTCCGTGAAAAGATAGCCCGCTTGTTCGAATTCCAATCCGCCGGCAACAGGAGTTCCGGTATGCGGACACAATCCGGGTTCCAATCCGTCAATATCAAAACTGATATAAACTTTCTGAGGAAGTGATGCGATGATGCGCTTCGTAATTTCGTGCCATGTTACGCCTTTGTATTTCTCGTGACGCATATCGCGATCAAAGAATGTAATTACGCGGCCTTTGCTGTTGTCGATGATTTCTTTTTCCTGCTGACAAAAATCACGGATGCCGACTTGTACGAGTCGTTTCACTTGCGGAATACTCAGCGCATTGTACATGATGGATGCATGAGAATAAGTGAATCCTTCATAAGCCACACGCAAATCCGCGTGAGCATCTATTTGCAGAATTCCGAATTCTTCGTGTTGTTCGGCCTGCGCCTGCAACATTCCGAATGGCGTACTGTGATCGCCTCCGAGCAATCCTACGCGTTTGCCTTTGTTCATCCAATGCAAACAACGGTTCTTTACCCATGCATTCAATTCTGCTGAACCTTCATTAACGGTCATCAGGATTTTCTGCATTTCAGGATCAGCATCAACATCTTCTCCGTTCGTTAGCGCATCGATATATTGTACCGCAAGCGAACGCAATTCTTCTGCACGTGCTTTCAGTTTCAATGGAATTTCATCCATTGCAATTCCGCTTTTCCAGGCGTCTTCCAGATCAGGTTCGTAAAGATCAACCTGAAATGATGCATTGAAAACCGCTTCAGGACCGTTAGCGGTTCCGTCGGCGTAAGAAACCGTTACATCCCAAGGAACGGGAACGATTACAGTGTCGGCTTCTTCACACGTGAAAGGAAGTCCGTATATGTTCGCATCCGGATCACCGGGTGAATTCGGATCGAATGATTTAATTTTTTGTTCTTTGCTCATTTGGCTGCAAAACTACCAAGAATGATGCAATTACAATTACGGAAATAAAAAAACTCCCTGTGTTTTACAGAGAGTTTCTTTAGTGCAAGTTTGCATACTATTTGTTGACGCGACGTGTAAGTTCAGTTCCTGCTTTAAACTTCGCGATTTTCTTCATTCCGATATGTACTGTAGTTCCGTTCACCGGATTTCTTCCCGTTCGCGCAGATCGTTCTGCAACTGAAAATGTTCCGAAACCGTTCAGAGAAACTTTGTCTCCTTTTTTCAGTGATTTCGCTATACTGTCGACAGTGGCATCCAGTGCGCGACCGGCCTCTGCTTTAGAAAGCTTTGCAGCAGCTGCAATAGCTTCGATGAGTTCAGCTTTGTTCATTTCGGGGAGATTTTTTAAGGGATAACAAAGCTAGAATAAATATTCAGATATGCAACTGAAATTACACTGATGCATTAATGAGTTGAATCATAAAAAAACCGCTTTCCAATTTATGGAAAACGGTTTTATGTAGAAACAAAAATTGTAAAGCCTGAATTCAGTTCAGATTACTTGTTTACAGTTTTTGCAAGTTCGATTCCTGCTTTGAACTTCGCAACTTTCTTCGCTGCAATTTTAATTGATTTTCCAGTTTGCGGATTGCGACCTGTACGAGCTGCGCGTTTAGCAACAGAGAAAGTTCCGAATCCTACGAGTGCAACTTTGTCACCTTTTTTCAAGGCTTTAGATACGTTGTCAATAGTTGCATCAAGTGCACGCTGTGCATCAGCCTTTGTGATTTTCGCTGAATTTGCAATTGCTTCAATAAGTTCTGCTTTGTTCATTTGAATGTGAGTTTATAGGGTGTTGTGAATTTCAGAGTCGCAAAAATAGAACGATTCGCAAATGCTGCAACATCGCAAGCAGGTCGAATGCGTTTTTGTTGATAATTTGAAATCGGTGTTGATAACGTCGGCTGAAAACCGCTCAGGATAAGGGTTTCAGCGGTTTTATTGAAATCGCAACGTCCCGTTTCTCTTAAACCCTTTTAGAAATTCAGAAATACCGAGACGTTTTTTTCCGGGAACTTGTATTTCTTCAATCGCGATCCAACCGTCTTTCACAGCAACATGAAATTCATCAGTTACAGTTCCAATCGGCAAGTTATGATTCGCATTTGAGAATTTCGCGCTGAATATTTTCACTGCGACGGCTGGTTCATCACCGTTCTTCATTTCTGTCCATGCGCCCGGATAAGGACTCAATCCGCGTATATGATTTCGTATTGAATTTCCGTCGCTGTTCCAATTGATGCGTGACGTATCTCTGAAAAGTTTCGGAGCTTCTTTCGGCAGTGTTCCTGCTGCAATCAAACTGCGCTGATCGATGGAAGGTGCGTTGTTTTGTGCAATTGCATCAACAGTTTTACGAATCAATCCTGCACCGGCAAACATCATGCGATCATGTAGTAATCCGGCATTTTCATCTTCTCCGATTTCAATTTCCTCTCTGAAAATGATATTGCCTGTGTCAATTTCGTGTCGAAGAAAGAATGTGGTGATACCCGTTTTTGTTTCTCCATTGATAATCGCCCAGTTAATCGGTGCCGCACCGCGGTAATCAGGAAGGAGAGATGCATGCAGATTGAATGTTCCCATCTTCGGCATAGTCCACACCACTTCAGGAAGCATACGGAATGCTACAACAATCATGAGATCCGGATTTAGTTCTCGCAATTGATCAATAAACTCCGGCGATTTAAGTTTCTCAGGTTGGAGCACAGGTATGTTGTATTTCTCTGCAGAAATTTTAAGTGCGCTCTTCTGAATTTGTTGTCCGCGACCCGCAGGTTTATCAGGAGCAGTAACAGCCGCAACAATATTGTATCCCTCTGCCGCAAGCGCCTCCAAACTGTACGCCGCGAATTCCGGTGTTCCGAGAAAAATTATTCTGATATCCTTTGCGTTCACTGTTCTTCGTTCACCGTTTAATAGTTCACCGTTCTTTCGTTGACAGCTTATATGTTCACTGTTATTTCATTCCGCGTTCACAGTTCCCCAATCCCGAATTTCCGAATGCCGAGTCCGCAATTCCCAATCTCCCAAATTCCAACTACCGCTTTTTAATATCCAACAAATCAATAGTTTCTCCCGCCATACAAACACTCATACGGTCGGCATGTTTGTATTTGATCCACACCGGTAAACTGTCTTGCATGAAAATTTCCTGCAATCCGTCCGGTTCCAGTTTCTTCTTGTCCGATTCCAATTCGAGCATGTATTTGCATCCGTCAAGTTCGATGTCTACTACCATGGCCTTTACATATCCTTGCGCGGCGTAATCCGTGTTGGCTGCCGTACCTTTTTTCAAAGGTGTACATGCGAATACAACTAAAGAAACCGTGGCGGTGAGAATAAGATTGTTAAGTTTGCTCATAGGGTTAATTTTTCTCAAAAGTAATGAATCAACGCTTACATATTATCGCCGGACCTGTTGCAGCTGTTATTGTGGCATTGATACTCCGTTTTTTTACATTGGCTCCCGTTGAGGCGCAGTTGATGGCTTCCGTTGTAACAATCATGGCTTGGTGGTGGATGACAGAAGCTGTTCCGCTTGCAGTTACATCATTGTTACCGATGTTGTTGCTTCCGGTTTTGGGAATAGCAACAGCCAAGGATACGGCGCGGCAATACATGGACAACATTCTGTTTTTGTTCATTGGCGGTTTCATACTTGCATTCGCATTGGAGAAATGGAATCTGCACAAACGCATTGCATACTTGATTTTAAGCAAAGTCGGTACAAAACCTTCTAGCATTTTACTAGGTGTAATGCTGACGTCATTTTTTATATCCATGTGGATATCAAACACCGCTACGGTAATGTTATTGTTGGCCGCGGTAATGGCGTTGGTAAGTGAAATGGATGTCCACCTTGAATCAACGGATGCAAAGCGTAAACTCGGTGCGGCCTTGCTTATCGGTCTTGCGTATTCTGCGAGCATCGGCGGATTGGCCACTTTGGTTGGGACACCTACGAATATGATTTTTTATCGTGAGTATCAACGGGCTTTTCCATTGGCGAATGACATGGATTTCATGCATTGGGTAATATTAGGATTTCCAGTTGCGCTGCTCTTGCTTCTTACTGCATACTTCACACTTCGTTTCATGTTCTGCAGTGGAATCAATACTGAAGTTGTGGATCGTTTTTACTTCCGCGATAAATTAAAATCGCTGGGTAAATGGAGCAGGGAAGAGCGTATCATCGCATGGGTATTTCTGATTACTGTGATATTGTGGTTCACTCGTTCTGATCTTGACTTTGGAAATTATACAATTCCCGGTTGGGCGTCTGCAATTTTCGGAGACAAATCAAAATACATCGAAGACAGCACTGTTGCGATCCTGGCTGCAGTTGTTCTTTTTCTTATTCCGGCCGCGGATAAAAAGCAGAAACTTATTGAATGGAAAGATGCGGAGCGACTTCCATTTGATATCATCCTGCTTTTCGGAGGAGGATTTGCACTCGCATACGGTTTTGAAGTTTCGGGACTCAGTGATTGGATCGCATCAGGTTTCTCACAGTTGAAAGGAACAAATCCGGTTGTCCTGGTTTTCGGTTTGTCGGTTTTGATTTGCATCATTAGCGAATTCGCTTCCAACGTAGCAAGTATTCAATTGATGATTCCTGTTTTGCTGGCAGGTTATCAGGAATTGGGAGTGAGTGCGCTTTTCCTTTTAGTGCCTGCTACGCTTTCAGCTTCATTGGGATTCATGTTGCCCGTTGCAACCGCTCCGAACACAATTGTATTCGGTACCAAACGAATTCGCACAGCAGAAATGATGCGCGCCGGATTGATTGTGGATATTGCAGGTGTGCTGATCATTACAGCAGTTGCCGCGCTGGTACTGTAAATCGCGATTTACTCACTGACTTCATTGAAAGTTTACTCAACGTAAACCACAAGACCTTTGAGATATTCTCCTTCAGGATGGAACATGCTCACGGGGTGACATGAGGGCTGTGTCAGGTGATGTACCAAACGTACATTGCGTCCGGCTTGAATTGAAGCAGCAACAATGGTGTCCTGAAACAATCTGCGATCAACAACCTGCGAACAGGAGAATGTAAAAAGGAATCCGCCCGGTTTTATTTTACGCATGGCTTCAGCATTCAGTCGTTTATAACCCATTACTGCATGATGGCGCGCACTTACACTTTTTGCAAAGGCCGGAGGATCGAGCACGATCACATCGTACATATTTTCTTTACCATCGAGGTAATCAAATGTGTCCATCGCAAACGACTCATGATTCGTTAAGCCGTTCAGATTCATATTCTCGTCTGTTAACGCAATTGCTTTTTTCGAAGAGTCAACACTGTGAACAAGATTAGCGCCTGCTTTACCTGCGTAAACAGAAAAACCTCCTGTATAACAGAATGTGTTGAGTACATTTTTTCCTTTGGAATAATGCGCCAACAGTTTTCTATTTTCACGCTGATCCACGAAGAAACCGGTTTTCTGTCCGTTCACCCAATCCACTTTAAATTGGTGACCGTTTTCAAGAACAATGCCGGATTCTCCCGCGTTGCCGAGAATAAAGCCATTCTTGCTGTCTCCGCCTTCATTACGGAACAAAGCTTCTTTGCTCTTATCGTATACTGCGATGAGTTTGTCACCCATAACTTCCTGCAATGCAGTCGCAATTTCATTTCTGTTTCTGTGCATTCCTACAGAATGCGCCTGCAACACAGCAACACCATTGTAGAAATCCACAATCAATCCCGGCAGTCCGTCACCTTCCGCAAAAATCAATCGGTACACATTTGTATTCGGATTAGTAGTAATACCGGCGTTAGTACGATATTCCCAAGCCTTACGGATCTTCGATTTCCAGAAGTTCACATCATGATCCGTCTGCGTGAACGTAAAGACGCGCACAGCAATACTGCCATCCTGATAATGACCGGTTCCAAGGAATTCTTCTTTGTTGGAGTATACATCCACAATATCACCATCCTGAACAGGGCCTTTTATTTTCTTGATAGCACCTGAGAACACCCAAGGGTGAAAACGTTTCAGTGATTGATCCTTACCGGAGGAGAGAATGATATGTGTTCTGGAATTCATGGCGTAAAGATACTCAATAGACGTTAGACGATAGTTATCAGGTTTTAGACCTTCGTCCGCGCATGTCAACTCGTGGTCGTATTATCATTCTGGCATTGAGACAATGATAGATTAACAACTATAGATTATTGCACGGATTTTTTGGTAGTAGAAATCGCTGGTCGGAAGTTGGATCGCATTTTCAATCAGAATGACAAATAGAAAATGGCATCAGAGGTTATTAAAGAATCCTCAGTTTTCTCAGTTTATCAAACCCCACAACCTCACGATCCAGTAATTTGCGCAGAGCGGTGTTAACATCTGCATTCAGCTCCAATGGAAACATGCCTACAAGTTCGTTAACGGTTTTTTGTTCGTTGCGTAAAACAGCCAGAATTTCTTCTTCCAGATTCAGCTTCTCCTTCTTCTTTGCAGCGTTCGATTTTTTCTTACAGATATCGCATTTGCCGCATTCATTCATTTCTGTTTCACCGAAGAATTTCAGCAAAGTAATCTGACGGCATTGCGTTTCATCGCGAACGAAATTCTTCATCGCTTCCACACGCGCTTCCGCCGCTTTTTTTCGTTCTGATAAGTTAGCCGGCGAAATATATAACGAGTAGGCATCCGGACGCGGCTGTAAAAAAGTCATTAAAGGCTGATCGGTTCGAGGTTCATAGCTGATTAATCCAAGCTGATCGAAACGTTTTAAATCTGCAGCTACAACTTCAGGACTCTTTCCTGATTTACGTGCAAGGTCAGCTTCACTGATGCGTACGTAGCTTTCGAAAAGTCCTCCGTACATCCGCAACATCGCTTTAAGCAATGTTTCATCGGCTTGATTTTTTACTTCGTATGTGTAAAGCTCCTGATTAGATACGCGCACATGGACACGTGAAGGCTGATTGATGGCATCGGCAAGTGCTACGTAACCTTCCCGCTCAATGATTTTCAGGCTGTGAAATAACTGTACCGGATCAAGATTATATGTAGATGAAATCTTCTTGAGATCAAAAACACGCGTAACACCTTCTCCTGCGCCAACTGGTATTTGGAAATAGTTGCTCACAGCTTGCCAGCATCTGCGAATATCTTTCAACTCCGGAAACGATTGACGAAGATTTGTTTCGAGTTGATGAATGTCCGCCTCGTTCCAAAACAGTATGGCTCCTGATTCTGCACCATCACGACCAGCGCGACCTGCTTCCTGAAAATAAGCTTCAGGAGTATCAGGTAAATCCATGTGTACTACAAAACGCACATCGGGTTTATCAATTCCCATACCAAATGCGTTGGTTGCAACCATAACACGACAACGGTTTGAGAGCCAATCTTCCTGTCGCTTGCGACGATCCTGAGCAGTTAATCCTGCATGATAAAAAGTTGCAGATATTCCGGAAGACTGCAACAGCAGTGCTATTTCCTGCGTTTTTCTTCTGTTGCGTACATAAACAATTCCCGGTGCTTGAATGCGTTCAGCTAATCGGAACAATTGACTGTTCTTATCTTCCGTATTTCTTACGACGTAAGCGATGTTGTGACGCGCAAAACTCTGCGTGAAACGCTTTTCATTTTTGAATTCAAGTTTTGAACAGATGTCATCCGCAACTTGTTTCGTTGCAGTTGCCGTTAGAGCAAGAACAGGAACCTTCGGATGCAGCTCGCGTATTTCTGCAATTTGTGTGTAAGGCGGACGAAAATCGTATCCCCATTGTGATATGCAATGAGCTTCATCAACAGCAATGAAGCTTACATTCATTTTCGAAATTCGTACACGCGCCAATTCTGATTGCAATCTTTCAGGTGACAAATACAGAAACTTAATCTTTCCGTAAACACAATTGTCGAACCCAATATCCGTTTCGCGTTTCGACATTGTTGAAGTAATCGCAATGGCAGAAATGTTCTTCTCGCGCAATCGCTGCACCTGATCGTGCATTAATGCAATTAATGGCGATACCACAATGCATATTCCTTCCATGCACATTGCCGGAACCTGAAAGCAAATGGATTTTCCACCGCCCGTGGGAAGCAACGCAAGTGTATCGTGGCCGTCAAGAATACTTTGAATAATTTCTTCCTGCAGCGGTCGGAATTCGCCGTAGCCCCAGTATTGTCGGAGTATTTCTTTGGGCGAGTTCATGAAATATTACTGGAATAAGAATACAACGGACATTCTCCACACAGGGGTTCCGTCTTTACAAACGGGAGGAAGCCATGCCGGCATTTCGCTTACGATTTTCGTAATCTTCAACTTGATATCTTCCGAAAGCGCATTGTCCTCAATAACAATTCCGTATGGCTTATACGTTTTCGGATCGATTTCAAACACAACGAGCACGGAAGTTCCTTTCAATCGCGCGCGTTCCGTTTCTGTAAAATCGGTTTTAATGCGTTGCTGAATATATTCCTGCTGCAACATATTTCCACCAAAATAACGCGGACCGCATATCAACGAAGGAACGCGCAGAGGATCAACCATCACTTCTTTAAGCGTATCGAAGTCTAATTTCTGAACCAACTCTCCGAGTGTGTCTGAACTATAAAAATTCCAGATGCCAACAGGTGTGCCGTTGTTGTATTGACCTTCAATGTATAGTTTGCCGTAACGAGTGAATCGCTGGTACTTTCCGTGTTTGTTTCCTTCCAGATTGCGGAAGTAATCTTCATTCTTTTTTCCGTTCGTGTAAGAAGTTGATACATGAACTGTATCCTGTGCGAACATTGCAACAGAAGAGAATGCGAGAAATAATATTATCAGAAACTGTTTCATCAGGGGTAATTTACATACGTTGACCGGTCATGAGCCTGTGATAGTTTACATGCTGATACCGTTTCATGACGTCAAAATCTTTGAATACAAGATACATCGTTTTGTCTTCAACTTTCAAACGAACGGCATCATCGTGATATGCACAGTAAGGAGCATTCTTCAATGTTCCCCACGACACAGAGATACGACCGATGAGCAAACTTCCGGCGTTCAGTTTTGTATTCTTTAATTCTATGTAGCGCACAGCGGGAGCGCCGCACACCAAACATTCCTGTGGGCAAACCGATTGATCCATCACCTTACATTTCAGTTCCTGGTCCGGTTTCAGATCTTCTCTGCAGAACGGACGAAGTTCTCCTTTGTTCGAAATCATCCAGTTGCAGCATACACCGCAGTCTGCCAGCTGATTCTCATCCTCTGATCCTAACGTTACGTCTGAATTATTGCCGATATCCTGATGACAATAAGGACATTTACCAACACGTGCAGTAGCGACCACGAAAACTCCGGCAGCCAGAATGAGTACGCCGATAACAATTCCTGTCCATCGTACCCAAGCGAATTCTGTCTCATGACCAATACCGAAAATTATTCCACCAATCAGGAAAGCTACAAACAACATCATCAACGCTTTTTTTACACGAACTCCGAATGGAGCCGGTGACAGCATCGATGGTTTATCAGGATAATACGGAATGATGTGTCCGTAATACGGTGTAGCGGTTTCGTGAACAGGATTATTTTCCATATAGTTTGGTCTTTATCAAATATTAAACCTGCACGTAAAATGATTACGCAGATATTAATCCGTAACGGCGAACCGTTAAGTCTGATATCTGCGTAAGTCAAAACTCAGCATTAAAACATTAATCGTCCAATCCGCATGCATCCTGCATGTACGAATCTGTTTCTTCGTGGAATTGAAAATTCACTGAGTAACGATTATTCTCCCACCAGAATTTGGTTCTGTTCTTTGTGGTGTTGCCGGTTTCATTCATGGTTTCAGCATCGTACAAACGACCGTTTACCATTGTGTATTTCACATATTGTGAGTTCTGGATATCGTCCAGCGGATTTTTATCCAGCACAACAAGATCAGCAAGCTTTCCGCTTTCAATTGAACCGATGTGTTTGTCCATGCCGATATACCAGGCTCCGTTCATTGTTGCGCAACGAATTGCTTGCATCGGACTCATTCCGCCTTGTGCCAGCATCCATAATTCCCAATGTGCACCGATTCCCTGAATCTGTCCGTGAGCACCAAGATTGACTTTCACACCTGCATCCGCAAGCTTCCTGCATGATTTTGAAATCAGAATGTGTCCGTTGTCGTATTCTTCCTGCGGAATGATTTCACGGTTACGCGAACGTGAGTCTATCATGCCGCGCGGATAAAAATTCAGGAGGCGTTTGTTTTCCCATACATTGGTTCTTTCGTACCAATAGTTTTCTCCGTTCTTCGCACCGTATGCAACAATAAGAGTAGGAGTGTAGCCGGTTTCAGATGCAGCCCAGAGTTTCACAACATCATCATACAAAACTGAAATCGGAATATTGTGCTCAATTCCGGTATGACCATCCAGAATCATTGTCATGTTATGATAGAAGAACGATCCGCCTTCCGGAACAACCATCATGTTGAGGCTGCGCGATGATGCGATTACCTGTTGACGTTGTTCGCGTCGCGGTTGATTGTAACTCTTCACG
>Ga0172367_10008050_pt1 | contig 11881 bp, 9 predicted proteins | sample Lak10m_FD_114542 | JGI IMG/M metagenome (GOLD analysis project Ga0172367, IMG submission 114542) | Freshwater microbial communities from Kabuno Bay, South-Kivu, Congo - kab_022012_10m | ecosystem: Environmental > Aquatic > Freshwater > Lake | place: Democratic Republic of the Congo: South-Kivu...
AATTTGGTGTTTCAGTCTGGTCTCGATTTGAACGTCATCGAGAGGCAGACTCGTGGTTTTTTGCGGGTTGTCCCCCCAAACCACCATGCACCAAGGCAAGCTCGTATTTGCGCAACTCATGCTTTATCTGCCACTGAGCACGTTTCGCCGCTGTGTGGCCCAGCACAACGGGGAACACAAGGTCAAGGACTTCTCGTGTCTGGACCAGTTCTTCGCCATGGCCTTTGCCCAGTTGACCTACCGCGAGTCCCTGCGCGACATCGAGGTCAACCTTCGCGCTCAGGCGCGGCGCCTGTATCACATGGGCTTTCGCTGCCAGACGATTTCGCGCAATACGCTGGCCAATGCGAACGCCACACGCCCGTGGCAAATCTACGCCGACTTTGCCCAACACCTGATTGGCTTGGCTCGTCCCCTGTACGCCACAGAGCCGTTCGGACTGGAACTCGACGCTGCGGTCTACGCCTTCGACGCCAGCACCATCGACCTGTGTCTGTCGGTGTTCGCCTGGGCTCCTTTTCGCTCGACCAAAGCGGCCATCAAGCTGCACACACTGTTGGACTTGCGAGGCAATATCCCCAGTTTCATTCACATCACCGACGGCAAGACGCACGAGGTCAATGTGATGGACTCCCTGGTGCTGGAGCCGGGAGCGTTTTACCTGATGGACCGGGGTTATCTGGATTTCTCCCGGCTGTTCGTGATTCACGAGGCGCAAGCCTTCTTTGTCACCCGCGCCAAGAGCAATACCAAGTTCAAGCGGCGTTACTCGCATCCGGTGGATCGCATCAACACTGCGGTGCTGTGCGATCAGACGGGTGTGCTGACGACTTATCTTTCGAGCAAGGACTACCCCACGACCCTGCGTCGCGTGGTGGTAAGGGACGATGCCGGAAAGCGGCTGGTATTTTTGACCAACAACTTCGCCCTGAAACCGGAACTGATTGCCGACCTGTACCGCCAACGCTGGCAGGTGGAGTTGTTCTTCAAGTGGATCAAGCAGCATTTGCGCATCAAGGTGTTTTTTGGCACCAGCGAGAACGCCGTCAAGACGCAGATCTGGATTGCCATATCGACCTACTTGCTGATTGCCATCACGAAGAAACGTCTGCATCTTGATCATCACAGCCTGTATGAAATCCTACAAATCCTGAGCCTGTCCATGTTTGAAACTATCTCAATAAATCAACTACTTACACCACCCTCAACAAATTTAGACCCGGATTTCGAGCTAAATCAGCTCGATCTCCTCTGGAGAACGTTGGGACACTACTGATTTAGCATATTTCCATCCGAGCGATCAGCAAGAAACTCATCTCCCCAGTACAAGCGTAAGCTGGTAAACGGCCCCCAGCAGCGCTCGGCCAAACGATATCGGCTATCGCCAAGTGAAACCGCCTCGATTTCTTCCTCCTCCATTTGGCCACCATCTGAACGAACCAATTCGCCAGAATCCAACCAATCTGGCCCAACGCAATCCCGTACAAGGGGAAACAAAAGCCTGAATTTTTCAGCATCAGTCAGCAGATCGTAAAAAGGGCTCGTGTTCATTGCTCACATTAATAGGAATCCGGCGCAGCGCAAATCACACTACAGGAATGTGGGTTTTGTGGATGGCACGTCGAAGATCACGCTTCAGCGGAGACTTCGTAAGTAACCGTTCAATCTAAAACGGAGGGTCATCCCAATCATCCTGTGGGGGTGGCGGCAAGACTTTCTTTGCTGTAACCGGCAATATAGCGGGTGCAGACGAGTTTGGTTGCGCATAGCTATCCGGTTGGCCCTCGTGTCTCCCACCCAGCATCTTCATCTCGGTAGCCTCAATCTCGGTGGAGTAACGATCCTGACCATCCTTGTCCTGCCACTTGCGGGTGCGCAGCCTACCCTCGATATAGACAGCAGCCCCCTTGCGCAAATATTCATCGGCAACCTCCGCAAGGCGGCGGTACAGCACCACGCGATGCCATTCGGTGGACTCCTTCATTTCGGATGTTGACTTGTCACGCCACTTGTCGGTGGTAGCCAGGCGCAGATTACACACTTTGTCGCCATTGGAAAACGCCCGCAGTTCGGGGTCAGCACCTAGATGCCCTATCAGAATAACCTTGTTGATGGATGCCATGGTTGTGTACTGTTTTATAGATTACTTTGTCAGGGTGCGGGGGAATACGCTACCAGCCAACAATGCGCAAACCATGGCCGCAAAACCACCGGCCATCGTTCCCCCGTGTAACGCAAACACCAGAGCAAAGACAAACACCTCCACAACAAACCCAAACAACTGCCAGTGTGTGAGCTTGTGCCACATGCTCCAAAGCCCCAAAAACATCACCACGCCGTAAAACAGCGGTGCCACGTCAAGATGTGCCAGACCAACTCCCATTGCAATCTCCTATTGAACAAGCTTCGATGCGGGCAATCTTCGTTGCACAATGGTCGCCGGGCAAGAAAATTCGTAGGGGAAAAATGAGAATCTCGCACAGCACCATGGCAGGATTGCAGTTGAGCACAGTCGGACGACTGTCCGAGCTGATTCCACCGCGCGATTACAGCGGGCTGAATCAGCAGGACGCGCAATTGCGCGTTTGGCTGCCCGACCCAGCCAAGAAGGGCCTGGACGAACTATGCGAGATCAACGAAATGTCCATGACCGCCTACCTGACCGAATACTTCGCCAACTTCCTGTTCGGCCATCACGAGGTGATGCGCATGCGGGCCAGCAGATCGGGCTTGTACGAGCCGGAGCCTGAGCGGCGTTATTGCGCTATTGAGCCTGATGGTCCAGAACCAGAGCCAGAGGTCGCACCGAATCTTGGAAAGAACATCTTTGCGTTGAAGATTTGGATTCCTGAAAAGATAAAGGATGGTCTTCGCTCGCAGGCAGCCCGGTCAATGGTTACGCTTGGCGAGTTTTCCCGCACACTGATTTGCTACCATTTATTCGGATGTGAATTCCACACAAACATCTTGAATCCAGTGATCGTCAAATCCGAATACAAGGCGCGAATGTGGGAAGCTGACTCATCCAATGGCTGATTCCAACTTTCATCGTTGTTTCATATCATTGATAGTGGTGTTGATGTGATTGATGTTTCACTATGATGGCCTTGTCGCACTTATTCAACATCCAAGGTTGCCTTGGGGCATATCGCGACCTTGAATCGGCGCGTTCTTGGTTCATTCGTGCAAAAAAAGACCTTCGCGACGATGAGTTCATGCATCTGGTTCAGTCGATACATCGATGGCTTCTGAACGACGCACCAGACCAACGTTTGCTTGAGCAAGGAACTCAATTGCTATCTGAGTTTGATCCGTTGGGGGATGCTGAACGACAGGCCGAAATTGAGAGAACCACCCAACAGCGTTTAAACGAACGACGTGCCCAGATTGAATATGAACGAGAGCGTACGCGTCAAGAAGAAAAAGCCCGCTCAGCGCAACTAGAGATTGATCGAATGCGCAATAGGCACCTTCAGAAAGAACGTTATGCCCAACAAGAACGCGAACGTATTAATGCGCTTAGACAGGCTGAAGCCGAACGTGTGCAAGCGCTCCAGCAAAAAAGTTTGCAGGAAGCAAAAGTAAGACGTGATGCCCAAATTGAGGAGATTAGCCAACGACTACAGACTGACTTTCTCAGTGCAGATGAATACTTTCAGAAAATGCACAGTGACCTCATTACTGTGGAAGAGTTTCATGCCCTGAAGTCAGAGTTTGTGGCAAGTTGGTTTGCCGAGATAGCTGACGGTGGTGAGCGTAGCAACATTTCAACTCCAGACAAAGAGCAGCTTTCTGTGATCGCGGCCTTGCATGTAAATGTACAGGCTGTCGCCCGCGCAGGCAGCGGAAAAACCGCAACATTGGTCAACCGCGCATTCTTTCTTCAAAAGCACTGTGGAGTCAGTCCCAGTCAAATGATGCTGCTGGCTTTTAACAAGAAAGCTGCTGAGGAAATCGAAGACAGACTGGGTAAGGTGTTGGATGGACAGCCACCATTCGTGATGACCTTCCATGCATTGGCTCACGCGCTTGTACATCCAGAAGAAAATTTGATACACGATAGTTCTGACGGCAAAAATCAAGCGCTCAGTCGTTTTGTTCAGGACGTGGTTGACAACCGCCGGCGCGACCCAGATTTTTGTGATCGCATCCGAAAAGTCATGACTGCGCACTTTCGGGAAGATTGGGATCGAATTCAAGACGGCGGCTATCTCTTGAGTATGGAGAAAATGCTGGAATACCGCCGAGCACTCCAGCGCGAGACCTTAAAAGGAGATTTTGTAAAGTCGTATGGCGAAAAAGTGATTGCGAATTTCTTGTTTGAACACCAGATTCCGTACATATACGAGCCAATCGAACGTGGACCGCTGAAGAACTATCACCCTGATTTTTTGCTCACACGCGGCAATAAAACCGGGGTATGCATCGAATATTTCGGCATGGTCGGTGACCCCGATTACGATGAAATGGTCAATGAAAAGATTAAGTATTGGCGAGAAAAACCGGGGTGGACCTTGATCGGTTGCGACCCGAGCGACTTCGCTAATGGTGGTGTCGACGGCTTTCTGAATCAGTTGCGCACGGAGTTGGAACGAGCGGGATTTGTTTGCAACCGCATGACAGAAGAGGAAATATGGCACCAAATAAGTAAACGTGCTGTGGATCGATTTTCTGTCGTCACACGTAGTTTCATCGCACGGTGCCGCAAGACAGAGTTAACGCCGGAAGCGCTGTCGTGTCTAGTTACATCGCACAAAACAAAATGGCAGGTTGCCAAATGGCAGGTTGAGGCTGACTTTCTGGACCTCATGGTGGTGTTGTATGACGACTATCTGAAGCGTCTGGAAGACCCAAACGATCCCAAAGAAGACTTTGATGGCTTGCTACAACGTGCTACTTCGGCAATCAGTGACGGGCAGACCGAGTTCACCCGGTTCATGAAGAAGCAGACCGGCGATTTGGCGAACCTGCGGTTCTTGCTGATCGACGAATATCAGGATTTTTCGAAACTATTTCATTCGATGATCGAGGCAATCCGGAGCAGAAATCCTCAACTCAAACTGTTTTGTGTGGGAGATGATTGGCAGGCTATCAATGGGTTTGCTGGTTCTGACCTTTCGTACTACAACAACTTTTCGACCAACTTTCCCAACTCTGAGCAACTGAATATTTCAACCAATTACCGTTCGACCAAAGGAATTGTGGCAGTCGGAAATGCGGTGATGGTTGGTCGCGGCAAGCCGGCTGCCGCGCACGCTACAGATGCTGGGCATGTGTGGACGGCGACGGCAACTGACTTCGAGCAGTCGCACAACGAAAGGGTTCGCCATGGCGATGACAGCATTACGCCCATGGTGTTGCGGTTGACGGCTTGGGCCTTGGCGCAAGGTAAGAACATCGTGGTACTTTGCAGAACGCAAAACCCGCCAGGTTTTATCAATTACAAAGCGCACCAAGGGGCGGATAGGACTACTGCGCAGTCGCCTGGCATTGAACGCTTTCAAGCGCTTATTCGGTCTTATTTTCCAGCCCATCAGCATCCCAAAATTAAAGTCTCTACCGCCCACGGTTTTAAAGGGCTTCAGGGAAGCGTCGTTGTCATACTGGATGCGGTTGCGGGCTGTTATCCCCTGATCCACCAAGACTGGATATTTCTTCGTTTATTCGGCGAATCTGTAGAAACCATCACCGAAGAAGCACGTAGACTGTTCTATGTCGCACTGACTCGCGCGATCGACACGCTGGTTATCTTTACAGATAAAAGCAAGAAGTCACCTTTCCTTGCAGATATTGAGCAACCTTTCCCATTGCAACGAATTCGATGGCATAACTTTCCAGCTGTTGTGGCAAAGTCAGATCGCCTGAAAGTGTTCGTGGGAAACCAGCTGTTCCGCGGTGGTACACCAACGGTTGTCATTAAAGACTTTCTCAAACAGGAAGGCTACAAGCCTTCTTCACTTAAGGGCGAATTTTGTTGGGTACGATCCTTTTCCCAAGGTGATTTCAACCTCAAAAAACTGACAAGTTCAACTTGGTCAGAAAGCGCTGATGGAGTCGAGGTCAACATATACGATGAGCAAGACAATTTGGTTGGGAACTATCTAATTGATTACGGTACTTGGTCTGCTCTGTTACCGTATTCCTCAAAAGGATGAAGATATCGATTCAGCATTTGTACAAGTATGGCTGTATCAACAAGCTTTCTGAGGAGCGCACCGAGAAGCTTTTCACAACACCTACGCTTTGGTTTCCATCACCTGCTGACCTGAACGATCCATTCGAGTGTCGACCATGGATAAGCGGAGACGGAACACCAGACCAGGTCATGGCATTTCTTGTGCGGATGTTCAGAAGAAACCTTCCTTACTCGGATGAAGAAACCGTCAGGGCTAACGCGGCTGCATGTTATCTGGAAGGTCGTTATCGGCATCCTGAAATTTGGAACCAAGTTCGCGCGGGTTGGGTTTCCACTCTTGAAAAAAGTGTCGGTCTCTACTGCTTGTCGGAAGTCAATGACGAAATCTTGATGTGGTCTCACTATGCGGATGAACATCGTGGTTATTGCCTGATCTTTGACGCATCCGACTCGACCCCAACTTTTGGCACCGCACAGCCGGTGACATATTCAAAGGATCTGCCAGCAATTGACGTTTTTAGCGACCCGCCACATGCTGTCGCAAACAAAGCTCTGCTGACCAAATATGACGGTTGGTCGTATGAAAAGGAATGGCGGATAGTTGATCACGATACCGGACCGGGCAGCCACAACTATTCAGTTGAGTTGCTTTCAGGAGTTATTTTGGGAGCACGGATGCCGACTGAAGATCGTGCCAAGATTCGAAAGTGGCTAAGGCAACGAGAGCACGAAGTTCAACTGTATGAAGCAATTCAGAGTGACCGGCATTTCAAACTGGAAGTTCGCGTGATTGATTAACCCAGATTGTCTATTTGCCGCCCAACGAGATAAATGTCGGCTATCAGGCGAAGATTTGGGTGATCGCTACGACCGCATTGGGTCGAAAGTGTGAATTGACCAGATAACCACGACTGACCGCAATGAGCCTCTTGGTGTAGCTCAAGTGAAATGGTGCAGACCACCCCGGCATTCGACCCTTCCGAGACTGAACCTGGCGGCACAGGCATCCAGCCCCGTTGAAGTTGAGGTTGGTTTGACGGGCGCAGGCCCCGCCGGGCACGGGTTCAGCGGGCGGCTTTCTACAATACGCGGCCATGACAACCTTGACTTACACCCGTGGCCAAAAGCTGCCCGAAATTCTGCAACAACGCATCATGGTGCTCGACGGCGCCATGGGCACCATGATCCAGCGCTTCAGGCTCGATGAAGCGCAGTACCGGGGCGAGCGCTTCAAGGACTTCCACAAGGATGTCAAGGGCAACAACGAGTTGCTGAGCCTGACCCGCCCTGACGTGATCACCGACATTCACGAGCGTTACCTGGCGTGCGGTGCTGACCTGATCGAAACCAACACCTTCGGCGCGACCCGCATCGCGCAGGCCGACTACGACATGGCCGAGCTGGCCTTCGAGATGAACCTGGCCTCGGCCAGCATAGCGCGCCTCGCCTGCGCCAAGTTCTCCACGCCTGACAAACCGCGTTTTGTGCTCGGCGCGCTTGGCCCCACACCCAAGACCGCCAGCATCAGCCCCAATGTCAACGACCCCGGCGCGCGCAACGTCACGTTCGAGCAACTGCGCGCCGCCTATTACGAGCAGGTGCAGGCGCTGGTGCAGGGCGGCGCCGACGCGCTGCTGGTGGAAACCATTTTCGACACGCTCAATGCCAAGGCGGCGCTGTTTGCCATCGATGAATACTTCGAGGCCAGCGGCGAGCGCCTGCCCATCATCATCAGCGGCACGGTGACCGATGCCTCGGGGCGCATCCTGAGCGGCCAGACCGTGACCGCCTTCTGGCACAGCGTGCGCCACGCCCAGCCGCTGGCCGTGGGGCTGAACTGCGCGCTGGGTGCTGCGCTGATGCGCCCTTACCTGCAGGAGCTGGCCAAGGCGGCGCCCGACACCTTCATCAGTTGTTACCCCAACGCCGGCCTGCCCAACCCGATGAGCGACACCGGCTTTGACGAAACCCCGGCGGATACCAGCCGCCTGCTGGGCGAATTCGCCGCCGAAGGTCTGGTCAACATCGTCGGCGGTTGTTGCGGCACCACGCCAGAACACATCGGTGCCATTCACGACAAGGTGTCCTCATTGCCTGGACGAGTGCTGCAACGCAATGTGTTTTACCGCGAGGCGGCCTGAGCGCTGTCGTCACGAACACCAGCAAATTTGAGAATTCGCAACGCATGGCGCACGCCGAGCGGTAAATTGGCGGTGTGCTTCACGAGTTAGGCGCGAGCCAACCAAGGAGGCATGAAGCTGGGGGGTCCAGGCCACTGGGCCGAGTCTTGGTGTGAGACATCAAGACGGATGGGAACGTCCCCAGACGTGTCAGCCCGACGAACTGACCCGGGATTCCCGCCACCACCGCCAGCCCCTGAATCGGCTGGCGGGTCTGTTTTGGGGCTTGTCGCAGGAGGATGCTGCTGATTTTGAGCCTTGGCAAGCGCTCAAAAATGGTGGCGGCTGCGCGTATTATTCCGGCATGACTTCTGCTGCCTCTGAACCCGCCGCCAAAGCTTCCTGGATCGGCACGTTGCGGGTGTACCTGGAGCCCGCCAGCCTGCGCATGCTCATCCTGGGTTTTTCGGCCGGCCTGCCTTTGCTGCTGGTGCTGGGTACCTTGAGCTTCTGGCTGCGCGAGGCTGGCATCGACCGCACCACCATCGGCTACCTGAGCTGGGTCGGTCTGGCCTATGCGTTCAAGTGGCTGTGGGCACCGCTGGTGGACCGGCTGCCGATTCCGCTGATCACGCGCTGGCTCGGGCGCCGACGCAGCTGGCTGCTGCTGTCGCAGCTGGCCATCGTGTGGGGCCTGATCGCGATGTCCTTCAACGACCCGCAGGTGGCGCTCACCCCGGTCGTGTGGGGCGCGCTGGCCGTGGCCTTCGGCTCGGCCACGCAGGACATTGCGCTGGATGCTTTCCGGATTGAATCCGCCGACATCAGCCGACAGGCCGCGCTGGCGGCGTCTTACCAGACCGGCTACCGGTTGGCCATGATCTGGGCCGGCGCCGGCGTGTTGTGGCTTGCTGCGAGTGCGCAAACAGCAGGCATCACCGGCTACCAGCACGGTGCCTGGCACACGGCTTATCTGGTGATGGCGGCGAGCATGGCGCTTGGCATCGTCACCGTGCTGCTGTCACCCGAGCCACTGCCCCGCCCCATTCCGGTTGCCAAGAATGCCCTGGACTGGCTGCGCGGCGCACTGGTGGAGCCCTTTACCGACTTTTTGCGACGCTACAAGTGGCAGGCGGCGCTCATTCTGGCGCTGATCGCCATCTACCGCATCAGTGACGTGGTGATGGGCATCATGGCCAACCCGTTTTATGTCGACATGGGTTACACCAAGGCCGAAGTCGCCACGGTCACCAAGATTTACGGCGTCATCATGACGCTGGCCGGTGCTTTCATTGGCGGCGCGCTGGCCATGCGCCTGGGCGTGATGCGCGTGCTGATGCTGGGCGCAGTGCTGAGTGCCGCCACCAACCTGCTGTTTGCCGCTCTGAGCACGCGCGGCCATGACCTGACCGGGCTCATTTTCGTGATCTCGGCAGACAACCTGGCTGGCGGCATTGCCTCGGCCGCTTTCATCGCTTACTTGTCGAGCCTGACCAACGTGAACTACTCGGCCACCCAGTACGCGCTGTTCAGCTCCATGATGCTGCTGTTGCCAAAATTCATTGCTGGTTATTCCGGGCTCTATGTCGACGCCTTTGGCTACCAGCACTTCTTCACGGCCACGGCGATGCTCGGCGCACCGGTGGTGCTGCTCGTGTGGCTGGCAGCGCGCGTCAAACAAGCCTGATTTACCCAACTTTACGCGGCCTTCAAACCCTGGATGCGACGCGACACTAGACTCATGCCAATGAACCAACACCTGCTGATGATTGAGGACGATGCACGCCTGGCCAACATGGTGAGCGAGTATCTGGGCCAGTCGGGCTATCAGGTCACGCACGCCGGTGACGGAGAAGGCGGCCTGGCCGCCTTGCCGGCACAGCCGGTTGCGCTGGTGATCCTCGACCTGATGTTGCCCGACATCGACGGTCTCGAAGTCTGCCGCCGCATCCGCGCGCTGCCCGGCGCCCTGGCGCAAACGCCCATCTTGATGCTCACCGCCAAGGGCGACCCGATGGACCGCATCATTGGACTGGAAATGGGCGCCGACGACTACCTGCCCAAGCCCTTCGAGCCGCGCGAGTTGCTGGCACGCATCCGTGCCGTGCTGCGCCGCCATGGTGACCACCCAGCGTTGGGCAATGGCAATGGCAATGTCATGCGCTTTGGCAGCCTGGAAATCGACCGCGACGCGCGCGTGGTCAGCGTGGCCGGCCAGGTCTGCGAGCTCACCTCGTACCAGTTCGACCTGCTGGTGGCTTTGGGCGAGCGCGCCGGTCGCGTGCTCACGCGCGACCAGATCATGGAGGCCGTGCGCGGACGCGAGCTCGACGCCTTTGACCGCTCCATCGACGTACACATGGGCCGCATTCGCGCCGCCATTGAGCAAGACGCCAAGAACCCCAAGCGCATCCTGACCGTGCGCGGCGTGGGTTACGTGTTTGCCAGGCAGCAAGATTGAGGCCTGGCAGGGCCAACCATGTTCAACAAACTCTACGTACGGATCTGGCTGGCCGTGGTGCTGACGGTGGCCGTGCTGATCCTGCTGGTGGGCTGGGCCTGGCGGCTCGCGGCCGAGCCGCCGCTGCGCGATGTCGAGATTCGCAACCAGGCGGGACAAATCATCGGCCAAGGGCGTTCGCGCGCCTTCTCTGGCGACGAACCCGGGTCGCGTCGGCGTGATCTGCAAGGCCCCGGCCTGCACCGCCTGGAGCGCGACATGTCGCCAGCGCCACCGCCCGACGCCGCCAGCCCTGAAGCCACGGCAGGCAACGGCGATGCCACCCCCGGACCCGAGTTTGTGGTTCGCATGCATGATGGCCAGACCATGCGCATGCACCTGATGCGCGCGCCCGCCTCGTTCTGGAGCCGCCCGCCCTTTGGCTTTGCCTGGATGCTGGTCTGGGTCGGGCTGGCGGTGGCGCTCGCCACCTACCCCATCGTGCGCACGCTCACCCGCCGGCTGGAGCGCCTGCAAGACGGTGTGCAGCAATGGGGCGAAGGCGACTTGTCGGCCCGCATGCCCGAAGCCGGCCAGGACGAAGTGGCTTTTCTGGCCAAGCGCTTCAATCAGGCCGCCGAGCGCGTGCAAACGCTGGTGCAGTCGCACGAGGCCTTGCTGGCCTCGCAAAAGTCACTGCTGGCCAACGCCTCGCACGAATTGCGCTCACCGCTGACGCGCATCCGCATGGGGCTCGAACTGATGGGAGCAGGCACCTCACCTGCGTCCAAAGCCGAGATGTCGCGCAATATCAACGAGCTCGACCAGCTGATTGAAGAGATTTTGCTGGCCAGTCGCCTCGACGCGCGCGAGGCCGACCTGGGCACCATCGAGTCGGTTGACCTGATCGGGCTGGCCGCCGAGGAATGCGCCCGGGTCAATGCCGAGCTCGACCTGCCACCAGATTTGAAGTCTGGCCCAGCCGAGCTGGAACTCGCCGTGCCAGGCATCAGCAAACTGCTGCGCCGGGCCGTGCGCAACCTGCTGGAAAACGCGCGCCGTTATGGCGCCGGCGACATCCGCCTGAACCTGGGCCAGACGGACAGCCATGTGGTGATCCGGGTTTCGGACCACGGACCCGGCGTACCAGCGCATTTGCGTGAGCGCATTTTCGAGCCCTTTTAT
>Ga0172367_10008051_pt1 | contig 11879 bp, 17 predicted proteins | sample Lak10m_FD_114542 | JGI IMG/M metagenome (GOLD analysis project Ga0172367, IMG submission 114542) | Freshwater microbial communities from Kabuno Bay, South-Kivu, Congo - kab_022012_10m | ecosystem: Environmental > Aquatic > Freshwater > Lake | place: Democratic Republic of the Congo: South-Kivu...
ATTACAACGCCTTCGAACGCTTGAATACGTTCGCGTTCGCCTTCTTTCACACGCACTTGAACTACAACGGTATCACCTGAGTTGAAAACAGGAATTTGTTTTAATTGTGCTTGTTCTAATTGATCAATAATGTTCATTTCTATACCTTAGTCCACTTCTTTAAATTGCGCCAATAAGCGTTCTTGCTCGGCACTTAATGTTTTGTTTTTCAATAAATCGGGACGTTTTTGCCACGTTCGCCCTAACGTTTGTTTCATTCGCCAACGGGCAATTTCTGCATGATTGCCACTTAGTAACACGTCTGGAACAGTCATTTCATCAATTACTTCAGGTCGCGTAAATTGTGGATAATCGAGCAATCCATCGCTATGTGAATCTTGCAAAGCTGATTGTTCATTACCTAACACATTCGGTAATAAGCGCGTTATTCCATCAATTACAATCAATGCTGCGAGTTCACCGCCGCTAATTACATAATCGCCAAGCGACCATTCTTCGTCACAATCACTTTGAATGAATCGTTCGTCTAAACCTTCGTAACGTCCTGCTACTAAAATGAGTTGTGATAACTGGCTATTTTCACTCAACAACGCTTGTGTTAGTGGTTTGCCTTGCGGACTTAAATACACCACTTTGCAATCAGGCTTTGCGTCAACTTTTGCCGCAGTAACGGCATCATGCAAAGGCTGATATTTCATGACCATTCCTTGTCCACCACCAAATGGTCTATCATCCACCGTTTTGTGTTTATCGTGTGTGTAATCTCTTGGATTCCAAACATTGAGCGACACAATTTCGTTTTCAATTGCTTTGCCTGTTACGCCGATTTGTGCAGCTTGCAAAACCATTTCAGGAAAAAGCGTAATGACATCAAAACGCATTTAAAAATCAGCGTCCCAATCAACGCGCATTTTTCGCGCAGCCAAATCGATTTCTAATACGACTTGCGGTTGAATGAATGGAATCGCATGTTGGCGTTCTTCATCTTGTACAACAATGACATCATTTGCGCCTGTTTCCAGCAAACTATCAATAACGCCTAACATCACACCTTCGGTGTTCTCGACTTCTAAACCAATCAAATCTGACCAGTAATACTCGTTTTCTTTAACAGGTGGCAATTGAGATTTTTCAATGAAAATTTCCCAACCTATCAACGCTTCGGCGGCATTTCTATCATCAATGCCTTTGAGTTGTGCGACAACTAATTGGTTTTGCAATTGACCTGCAACGATTTCAATGTGTTTTGTGACACCATTTTTTTTCAATTGCCAAGGCGAATACTGCAAAATATCTTCACGATAACCTGTAAAAGAAAAAACTTTTACCCAGCCTTTAATGCCAAAAACGCCTGAAATCTTTCCGACGTGCAATAACGTTTCTTCGCTCAAAAGCAATTACGCCGCAGCTTTAACTTGGTCTTTAATTAAACTTGCAACACGATCCGAAGGTTGTGCGCCGTTTGCTTTCCAATGATTAACACGGTCTAAATCCAAACGTAAACGTTCTTCTTGACCACGCGCTAATGGATTGAAAAAACCAATACGTTCAATGTAACGACCATCACGGCTGTTACGGCTGTCTGTTACAACGATTTGATAAAAAGGACGGTTTTTAGAACCACCTCTTGAAAGACGAATAACTACCATTCGAAAACCTCTAAAGAATTGCTAAAAATAAATCGGGTTATTTTACGCATTTTTAGTGATAAAACAACCTTTGTTCACGACAAAATGACATTCAACAGGAATCGTTCATAATATGAATTTTCATATCGAGGATAAATGATGACTACAGAAATTCAACTTTCACGCAAACTCGTTAGAGATTTGCTACATTTCGCGCAACAATCACCTCATGCCGAAATTTGCGGTTTAGTGAGTAGTAAAAACGACATACCACTACGTTGTTATCCCATTGATAATGTTTCGGAAGAATCACAAAACCGTTTTCTTCTTGACCCGAAACAGCAGATTCTTGCCTTAAAAAAGATGCGGGAAAATGGCGAAGAACTTTTTGCAATTTATCATTCTCATCCAACAGCGGCGGCGTTTCCATCCTCATTAGATTTAGAAATGGTAAATTGCGAGAATACGCTGTATTTTATCATTTCGTTAAACATCAAAGGCATCTTAGAATTACGCGCCTTTCGGATTGAAAACCAAAATGCGATTGAAATACGGATTACGTTGTAATCCTTGAACTTTAAAAACTTGAACCTAAATTTGAAAATGAAAAAACTTTTATTACTTTCACTTGCTGCATTATTACTTTCGGGGTGTGCAGATAAAAATAATTACGAAGCTGCTGTATTAGCCGATGTTAAGCGAGATGAAAGCAAAGACAAAAAAGATTACAAAGTTGATCCTGAAAAAATGGCATCTTGTATTGTTGAAGCCTCATCAGCAAATATGCACGGTCTATTTGCTTTTGATCCAGAGCGTTTAACAGCATATCGTAATTACACAAAAATGCTGACGCTTCCTAATTCAGCAGACCCCAAAAAAACAATGGAAGAATTGCAAAATGATTTTGGCTCACCACAAGAATTACTTGAAGCACGAAGTAATTATATTGAAAGCCAAATGGCATGTTTGGAATCGTTTGTTGAAAGTAGCGATATTGAAGTAGACAAAAAATAACCTTAAATTTAACAGGTGGTGTGAAATGAAAACGATGTTAGCGGTTGTTTTAAGTGTATTTTTTTTAAGTGGTTGCGTTTATACGCGCCCTGCTCCTTATCGTTCAAGCTATACCGTTGTAGCCCCAGCACCGCGTTATGAACGGCATTTTCATACACCCAAACCGCTGCCACCTCCGCCACGTTTTAAATACTATGAAGAACAGCGTCCGCGTTTTTACTCGCCACCTCGCCGACGGTCACGACACTATTGGTAACAAAAAAGCCGATTGCAAGCATACAATCGGCTTTTTTAATGTACAAAACCTACTTCACAACTCGCAATTTAGGTTTAGATTTTTGTGACTTTTCGGTAGGTGGTGGCGGTGGCTCATCATTTTGAGATTCTTCAATTTCAAACACCATACCTTTACCATTTTCTTTAGCATAAATCGCCATAATCGCGCCAATCGGGGCGTTAATGTAAGTTGATTTGCCACTAAAGCGGGTGTTAAATTCGACCGCATCATTACCCAGTGAAAGTGCCTCTACTGCGGCGGGGCGAATGTTCAAAATAATACGTCCATCTTGCACAAATTGTTGCGGCAACACTGCATTTGGATCTTCAGCGTTAACAAGTAAATGGGGTGTGAGATTGTTATCTAAAATCCAATCGTAAATCGAGCGAATTAAATAGGGTTTTAACGGGGTCATTTCGGTAATTCCGCCATATCTTTTTCAATTTCACTTAAACTACGGGCAAAAGCAGAGCGTCTAAAAATACGCTGTGCATATTTGTTAATCACATCATCATGTGCGCTGCTTAAATCAATGCCAATGCTTGGCATCCTCCACAATAACGGCGCAATCACACAATCAATCAACGAAAATTCATCACTCATAAAATACGGACGTGCTGCAAAAATTTGCGTGGCATTAAGCAAACTTTCTTTGAGCATTTTTTTTGCCTTTGCCGATTTCTTTTCACCCGTGTACAAAACATCATCGAGCAATTGATACCACTCTTGATCAATCCGTTTAATGAGCATTCGTGCATTCGCGCGTGACACAGGATCCATTTGATGCAACGGTGGATGTGGAAAACGCTCATCAAGATATTCCATAATGATGCGCGAATCATAAAGCACTAAATCACGTTCTACCAAGGTTGGCGAAATACCACGCGGATGGTCAGCTGAAGCCGCGCAGTGAGGATTTTCTGTAAGTAATTCTTTGGGTGGTTTTTCTGGATCATAAAATTCAACATCAGCTGCAATGCCTTTTTCTTGTAAAACAAAACGAGCGCAATGGCTCATTACACAATTAGGAGAAGAATAAAGAATCATAACGTTATCTACGAGTTAAGCGTGTGAGTGGAAAAAAACAACCTCTTTAAAAAGAGATTAAAGAGGCTTGATTATACACAAATGAATTTAACGTAAGCGAAATGACTGAAAAACACTTTGTTTTTCAGTCAGTTAAAATTTTAATGCACGTCTTTCCAGTATTCTTTTTTCAGTAAGTACGAAATTACCAAGAAAATAAACAAGAAAAACAACACATATTTGCCCATTTGTTGACGCTCAAGTTGCACAGGTTCGCCAACGTAGACTAAGAAATTAACTAAATCGTTTACCACCGTATCAAATTCTTTTTCAGTCATGGTGCCTTCGCTGCCTTTTATCAACTTCTCCAGCACTTTTTTATCACCATCCATTTCAAAAACAGGTTTTTGTTCACCTTGTAATTGCCACAAAGGATTAGGCATTCCCACATCTTCAAAAATGACGTTATTTACACCAAATGGGCGACTTTTGTCGGTATAAAAACCTTTCAGGTAGCTATAAAGCCAATCCGCGCCGCGTGAACGAGCAATGAGCGACAAATCAGGTGGTTGAGTTCCAAACCATTTTTCCGCGTCATGTTTATTCATTGCGGTATGTAATTGGTCGTAAATACCTGCGCCTTCAGGTGCAATGTCGGCTAAAACGTGTTTTTCATCGATGCCTAAATCGTTCGCAATGCGTAAATAACGAATTTGTTTTGCACTGTGGCAACCTAAACAATACGTTACAAAATGTTTCGCTCCACGTTGCAATGACATTTTATCGGTCAAATCAATGTCCGCGTTTTGCAATTCGACTGCGCCAGATGCAAACACATTGAATGAGAGGGTGAATAATAAAAGTGAAAGTAATTTTTTCATTAGTCTAGGCTCTCTTTCAAATTTTTAGCCGTGCGAATTAAGATATTTTTCGCGCCTGTTGGATTAAATCCACGTTTTGTATTTTCGCCTTCTGTAACTAGCGTTAATTCATCAATTACTGCTTTCATTTCAGGAATACGCTCTTCCAAAGTTGGTTGCATGGTAATGTGATTTGGCACAGGTTTGAATCTTTCCCAACGAGTATAAATTGGCATCAATAAAAAGAAGCCAAAATAAACTGCGGTAAAAATACGCGCCATAATTGTCGCAACGGGCGTAACAGGTTGCGTACCTAAATAACCCAATGCGATGAAACTAATGACAAATAACATCAAGGCTTTTTTGTAAATGCCGCCTCGATAACGAATTGATTTAACTTGTCCTCTATCGAGCCAAGGCAATAAAAACAGCACCACAATCGCGCCCCCCATTCCAATAACGCCCGCAAATTTGTCAGGAATCGCACGCAAAATTGAGTAAAACGGCGTGAAATACCAAACAGGCGCAATGTGTTCAGGGGTTTTCATCGGGTCTGCGGGAATGAAATTGGCGTGTTCTAAAAAGTAACCGCCCATTTCTGGCATATAAAAAATAACGGTTGCAAAGAAAATCAAAAATACCGCCACGCCTACCACATCTTTTACTGTGTAATAAGGATGAAATGGAATACCGTCGGTTGGATGTCCCCAAGGATCTTTTGATTTTTTAATATCTACGCCGTCTGGGTTATTTGAACCGACTTCATGCAACGCCACAATGTGCATAAATACTAATAAAACCAATGCTAATGGCACAGCGATAACGTGAAAAGCAAAAAAACGATTTAATGTCGCATCAGAAACCACATAATCACCGCGAATCCAAAGTGATAAATCATCACCAATAACAGGAATTGCGCTAAAAAGTGAAATAATTACCTGTGCGCCCCAATAAGACATTTGCCCCCAAGGAAGCAAATATCCCATGAATGCCTCAGCCATAAGTGCGACAAATAGCAACATGCCAAAAATCCACACTAATTCGCGCGGATGTTTAAATGAACCATAAAGCAAGCCGCGAAACATGTGCAAATACACCACAATGAAAAAGGCGGACGCGCCCGTTGAGTGCATATAACGAACCAGCCAGCCCCAATTCACGTCGCGCATAATGTATTCGACCGAATCAAAAGCAAGTTTCGCATCGGGTTTGTAATTCATGGTTAGCAAAATACCCGTAATAAATTGATTAACTAAAACGAGTAATGCGAGCGAGCCAAAAAAATACCAAAAGTTAAAATTCTTCGGCGCGTAATAATGCGCCATGTGTTCATTCCAAACTTTGGCAAGCGGAAAGCGTTCTAACACCCAATTGCCGCACATTCTTAAACGAGTGGGTTTGATATTCATGCTTTATCCTCCGCTGATTCTCCAACTACGATAAGCGTATCTGTTTCGTAACGATAAGGGGGAACTTCTAAATTGGTTGGCGCAGGAACACCTTTATAAACACGCCCTGCTAAATCAAACCATGAACCGTGACATGGACAGAAAAACCCCCCTTTCCAATCGGCACCTAAATCGTGTGGTGCAACTTCAGGTCTAAATGTCGGTGAGCAACCTAAATGGGTACATAAACCGACTGCCACGAAAATTTCAGGTTTCATTGAACGAGCTGGATTTTTGCTAAATTCGGGTTGTTCTGATTCGTTTGAAAGCGGATCGCGTAACTGTGAATCTAATGTTTTTAAGGTTTCAAGCACTTGTGGAGAACGTTGCACGACCCAAACGGGTTTACCACGCCACGCAACCCGAATCAATTGTCCCTCTTCAATCTTACTAATATCTATTTCAACGGGCGCACCCGCTGCCATGGCTTTCACGCTTGGCTGCATTTGCGATAAAAAGGGAACGGCAAGATAACCCGTACCGACTGCACCCACAACCGTTAATGCGGTAGTGAGAAACTGCCGCTTTGACTTATCAACGGTTTCATCAATCATAAAACTCTCCTGTTGGTAACTGCATTTTTATTGTTTTTGTCTTTGCAATATACCATTAGAACGCAGTGCGTTTGAATAGTTTGCATCGTGCAATGCGGCAAAATAACAAAATAACCGCTCTTTTGCCGTGTTAAAGTTCGATTTTTATTTTTGTAGACGGAATTTTTATGAATTCAACTTCAAAACTATTACATCAAAGCATTCAAATACTGAGCTTCGCTTTATTGTTATGGCTAAGTTTTTTGGTTTTGCGTGAATTTCTTTTATCGCTAACGTGGGCATTTATTTTAGCGTATATATTGTGGGTGCCATATCAACGCTGCACCACTTATTTTCACGGAAAAAAAGTGTTAAGTGCTGCGTTACTAACGGGTTTTATGACTGCAATTATTTTGATTTTTGCTTATGGAATGCTCCATTTGTTGCAAGATGAAATTACTCGTGCGTATGCGTTTTTACTTCATAATTTCAATCAACCTACTTTTGAATTGCCTCAACGAGTGCGTAATGTGCCTTACGTTGGTGAGTATTTACAAAATCACATTAACGAATTGATGGAAAATCGTGCTGTACTTAATGAAAAACTCGTCAGCTGGGCAAAATACGGTTTAGGTGAAACAGCACATTTGCTACGAGGTTTTGGGCAAAACGTTATCAAATTATGTTTTGTACTCATTACCGTATTTTTTTGTTTTCGAGATGGTGAAAAATGGTCGCAACAATTACAACTGGGTAGTGCTTATTTTTTACATGATAAAAACAATGTGTATTTGCAAACAGCGGGCAATACGGCACGCGCTGTTGTTTATGGTTTGGTACTTGCTGCATTAGGGCAAGGCGCAGTCGCGGCAATCGGTTACGCAGTAGCTGGCGTTGGTACACCTGTTTTGCTTGGCGCATTAACTGCGTTGTTAGCGTTAATTCCAATGGGTGCAACGTTAGTTTGGTTGCCGACCAGTTTAATGCTACTGGCAAACGAACAGTGGTTTGCAGGTTTAGGTTTATTGGCGTGGGGATTTTTTGCTATTAGCACAGTAGATAACGTTATACGACCGTTGGTTATTTGTGGTACCAGCGAAGTCCCTTTTTTAGTCGTTTTATTCGGTATTTTCGGTGGTCTAACTGCTTTTGGTGCCATTGGCTTATTTTTAGGTCCTGTGATTTTGACTGTTTTACTGGCTGTTTGGCAGGAATGTTTTCGTCACATTTCGCAAACCGATTGCAACATCACGCAATAATTCAAAAATTCACCGTTTTCGCTTGCTAACGGGGGGCTATTCTGCTAAAAATGCGCGGTTTTAAATCTTGCCACCTTTTTAGGAGTTACTAATGACAGATAATGTCAAAGCCCACGCTTCCCCGTTTAGCTTCGAACCGTACAAAGAAAAAGACGGCGAAGAATATATGAATGATGAACAACTCAAACATTTTTCCACTATTTTGCAGAATTGGAAAAAAGAGTTAATGCACGAAGTAGATCGCACCGTTGTTCACATGCAAGACGATGCTGCAAATTTTCCCGATCCTAACGACAGAGCTACACAAGAATCTGAATTTAGTTTGGAATTACGCACTCGTGATCGCGAACGTCGGTTGATTAAAAAAATTGATGATGCACTCAAAGACATTGAATCAGGCGATTATGGTTATTGCGAAACTTGCGGCATTGAAATTGGTATTCGTCGTTTAGAAGCGCGTCCAACAGCGACACTTTGCATTGATTGCAAAACGCTTGATGAAATTCGTGAAAAACAAATGGGCTAATGTTTACCGTGCGTTATACCAGTCGGTTTGCACCTTCACCGACTGGTCATCTTCACCTCGGTTCAGTTTATACCGCACTTGCTAGTTTTGTAGATGCAAAAGCCAATCACGGTTTGTGGCAACTACGTTTTGATGATTTAGACACGCCCCGAAATATGGCGGGCGCAACGACAAGTATTTTAAAAACACTTGAAACGCTTGGATTACATTGGGATGGCACGGTCGATTATCAAAGCCAACATCTTGATGAATATCAAGCCGTTTTAAATGATTTGTTAAATACAAAACAAATTTATCGTTGTGAATGTTCTCGTAAAGATGTGGGTTCGATTTATTCACAACGTTGTCGAAATAAAACGATTTCGGCAGATATTCCTCATTCCCTACGAATTAAAACGTATGAAAAACAAATTACTTTTCATGATGGTTTGCAAGGACGCATTTCCCATAATTTAGTGCTACAACATGGTGATTTTATTTTAAAACGCCGTGATAACATTATCGCTTACCAATTTGCTGTCGTTTTAGATGATTTACGGCAAAACATTAACCACATTGTGCGTGGCATGGATTTATTAAATGAAACGCCAAAACAAATTTTTTTGCAGCAAGTTCTAAATTTATCTACACCAACCTATTCTCATATCCCCATTTTAGTAAATCAACAAGGGCAAAAATTAAGCAAACAAACGCTTGCAGCTGCTGTCGATTTAACTACTCCAAATTTACTATTATTTCAGTTGTTGCAATTACTCAATCAAAATCCGCCGATTGAATTACACGCCGCTAGCGTTGAAGAAACGTTGCAATGGGCAATTTCAAACTGGCAACTTGCTGCACTACAAGGGAAAATTCAAATTGCTGTGTAAATTCATATCACTTTTTTAGATTTATAAATCTAAAAATAGCATTTTATTTTTTTAGTGGTTTTCTCTACGATGGTTCGCATTACTGGATTTGACTATTTTTAGAGGATTTCATGGATTTAAATTTACTCGGCGGTTACATCGTTTCAGGTTTGCTCGTAGGTGTTTTAGTCGGCTTAACGGGTGTAGGTGGCGGTTCGCTTATGACACCGTTATTGGTTTTTTTATTTGGTTTTAAACCTGCAACTGCTGTTGGAACAGATTTACTCTTTGCCGCATTAACTAAAACCAGTGGCGTTTGGGTACATCATACGAAACACAGTTCTGTCGATTGGCAAATTGTACGTTGGTTATCTTTGGGAAGTTTACCGTTTGCTGTCGGCACGTTATTTGTTTTAAATCACTTTGCAAGTATCGGCAAAGAAACAACAGGGATGATTAGCACAACGCTAGGAATTGCGTTATTACTAACCGCATTTTCGATTTTAATACGCAGTATTTTGATTCGCCGTAGTCAAAAAAATGCTGTTAATGTCGTGGCAATTGCTGATGTTGTAGAGGAAACCGAACTCGAATTAGAGCAAGATGAAAAAATTGATGAAATTCAACGTGGGCGTTTTAATCGCTGGCAAATTCCCGCCACCGTTTTAACAGGCGCAGTTTTAGGCATTTTGGTAACACTCACTTCGGTAGGAGCTGGCGCGTTAGGAACGGTTGTTTTACTGTTTTTATATCCAAAAATGCTGACGGTAAAAGTGGTCGGTACTGATTTAGCACACGCGATTCCACTCACGGCAGTCGCTGGATTTGGTCATTGGATGCTAGGTAATGTGGATTTTGTGCTACTTAGCAGCTTATTGATTGGTTCGTTACCTGGAATTTGGATTGGCAGCACTTTGAGTGCAAAACTGCCTGAACGGTTTTTACGTCCGATTCTGGCAGTATTACTGCTAATTATTGGCTTAAAATTCGTCACTATGAACAGCTAGTTTTATTCGTCACATCGGTAATTATGCGACTTCTAACTCTTTAATTCGCATTTGCTCACCACCTGTTATTTGCAACTGATGGCTTTCGCACAACGGACACCCGTCGTAACGTTCTTTTATCACCACGTTTTGCTGGCATTGCATACACCACGCTTGCCCTTGAACTTCGATAATTTCAAGCGTTGCGTTTTCAGCAAGCGAACCGCGCGTGACAACTGGAAAAACAAACCGCATTGCGTCAGGTTCAACATTGGAGAGTTTGCCAATTTCCAAAAATACGGTTTTCACAACAGAATAATTTTGCGTTTTTGCTTGTTCTTGCAAAATTTCAAGCATTCCTTCACAAAGTGACATTTCGTGCATAACGTTCCTTAATTGATAACTAACTCAAACCCCACACAAGGGTCGATGGCATTGATAATTAACGTTGCTTGCGTTTGCAAAAGGGCTTTGTTTTTTGCGTTCAGTGCATTCAAACTCAACGCCGCGACACCGTTTGAATGAAAATTCCACTCGGTTGGCGCGACGATTTGATAATCCGAAATTAAACCGTTTCGCATTGTGACTTTATGAATCAACAACCCGCGTGAGGCTTGAATTTGCGAAACACCAACACTTGTTTTTTCAGTCAAATTTTTAGGCGTTTGCATTTCGCTGACGTTTTGCCGCAGTAAATTCGGCATCGCCGCGAGTTCTAACAATCGACTGGTTAAACGAGTGACTAAACCGTTGCCATATTTTTTAAGCAAATCGGCAATCAAAGGCTGTGTTCGTTGACGGTTTAAACAACTGGTTTCGTAACATTCACCGTGCCACGTCGGCGTTTTAGAAAAATTCACGGTTTCAAATTCTGTGAGTAATTCCGCCTCGGCTAATTCAGGTAACAACTGCAACGAACTTTGCCCTAAATTTTGATAACTTTTTGCAAGCAACTCGCGCAACAGATTAGCAGGAACGCTGCTATTTCCCTCAAGCCAATGCAACAAATCGGCTTCATTTTCTGCTTGCAACAAACTTTCACGCCCGTTTTCAAACAATGTGTTTAAGTCGTTTTCTAACTGAAAAATCAGGTTTTCAAGTTGTGCGTGTTGAATTTCAAGCCGACTGTTTAAACTAAACGCTTCGTGAACAAACAACGCTTTTTTAAACTCTGCTCCATATTTCAAAAACGGCGCAAGTCGCGCTTTATCTGTGTTTATTAACAACCACCAACCATGTTCACGGACAATTTCAACGTTTAACAATAAATTTCGTGCGGCAAATTCGGCAGAATTTTGAGTAATTCCCAACGCTTGAAATGCCGCAAACGCTTGTGCTACGTCACACACACTCGCTGAAAATCATGGATGATTTTTAGTCCCCGATAGCTGCAGCAGACGGGCGTTTGTTCGTAGTGAAACGAAGAGCAAATGCAAGTCCTCGCGACGCAGCGTCAAGTCATCTTGGGAAGTGA
>Ga0172367_10008052_pt1 | contig 11879 bp, 10 predicted proteins | sample Lak10m_FD_114542 | JGI IMG/M metagenome (GOLD analysis project Ga0172367, IMG submission 114542) | Freshwater microbial communities from Kabuno Bay, South-Kivu, Congo - kab_022012_10m | ecosystem: Environmental > Aquatic > Freshwater > Lake | place: Democratic Republic of the Congo: South-Kivu...
AACGCAATCGTTTGTTTATTAGAGAAGGCTACAAGACCTACTTCGCCGACGATGGGCTGCTTGGTTTCTATGACACTCGTATTCCAATCACGTCCGATGCTAGTTTTATGGATTTTCCGAGCAAAATCATAGATAAAAATATGATGGACGCTCTCAACTGGACGTCCCAAGCTCAGTATAAGGTGGACGAAGAATTTTTCGATTTTATCGATAAACTATTGAATTTCCAGGATGATAAAGGTAAGGCACAATTTTATCACGATCTCAATAAGTATCGTGAGCATATGGTTGAACGCGGTGATTCTTACGAACGTTTAAAAGCAATGCAGTGGCTGCGTAAAGATAATAAAGCTTTTAGCAATCACCCATTTTTAGACCATCGCGCACGGATATACGAGAGAGGCTTAATAGGTCCGCAGTCTGGTGAAACCTTTAGACCCTACTTAAACACAGCTAAGCCTGAAAAATTCAGTGAGCTTGGTTACCTTAACCTACAAGATCAAGTCGGCGCTTTCTTAGGAGGTGCTTCAGATAAGTTAGAACATAAGTTCAACAGTCTGAGTATTACAGGTAGGCAAGCGATTGCCAACTATTGGAAGAAAGATCTTATTTCTTTAGGAAATAACATAAGACGTGGCAAGCCGCAAGATATAAGAAATCTTCTTGAAAACACTTTAATGCAAGAGATCGACGGCGAGGAGCAGGGCAAGCTAATGCGGCTGGCTCTGGAGCTTGCCAGGATCGACGAATATCTCGGCGGTGTATACGATGCCAAACACCTCTCAACTCTCAAAGATTACAATATATCATTAGCATTAGAGCAGGATGCTTCGTCCTCAGGGGCACAAATCATTGCGCTAACAACTAAGAATATGGAGTTGGCTAAGCTCAGTAATGTCGTGCCTACAATGCAGAAGGCTAGACTTTATGACGAAATAGCTACCAGTACCTTCAACGACCCAGAGTTCATTAAGCTAAACGAACGTTTGCATCTAACAGAAAAAGACTTACGTAAGGCTGCAAAGAATCAAAACATGGTGACGCTGTATGGTGCTGGAAAACGCACAGGTATTTTGGCTGTTGAAGGTAAATTGGAAAAAGTGTTGGGCAAACAAGACGGTGTTCTTGTTGTTAAGGCTGCTGACCGTGATGCTATCCTATCAGAGATCTCTGCTAGAATGGCACGTTACGAAAAGATAGATCCTGAGCTGTACGATGAACTTAGAGCGCTTCGTACGGATGTTAAAGAAATCTTTAACAAGGGTCTGGCACCGGGTGACGAGATAATGGACCAGTTGTACTTTTTGGATTCTAAAACAAGAGATATCCTAGAGAAGATGACTCGTACATACGATCAGATAGTCACACCAAACGATTTCCAGCGTATTGCAGAGATCATGAGTAAGCACTTGGCCTCTCAGGTTCCTATCTTACAAGATTTTACCAAATATCATGGGCGGCTGGCTGAAGACTTTCTCCTGAATGCTAAGCCGAAGGACAGTGCTTTTGATTTCAGCAGCCTGATACAAACAGCAATCTTTGGAAATAGAGTTACACCACCTCCGAGACAACCAAAATGGTTACTTAACATTTTACGAATAAAGAATGAAAATGTTAAGCAGCAACTTCTTAGGAAAATACCAGGATACGTGCCTGGTACTATGCTTGATAATTTTATAAGTGGTGTAAAAGCTCCTATACGCAGACGTACTGGTTTGAAAGTTGGTGATCTGTCAATTTATGGTGAGGACCTTCTAAAAGGCGTCGAAATAGGCTACAAGAATAGTTTAGAAAAAGAATGGGGCAATGTGCCCTCTGTGAATTTCGATGGTGTCGTCCTAGAACAACATTATACACAGGTGTTCGAAGAGAAACTTATGTATAAAGACGCTGATGGAAAATGGGTGACGAACATTCTGCAAGTGCCTCAAAAAACATTTGGAACGTGGTGGGACGAATTACGTAACCACGATAACAAGATAAATAATATCACGGACGTCATGAAGGCTAGGACAGCATATGGCGTCTCTAGTAATCATAGTAATGACGCCACTATTGTCAAGAATTTCCATCTGTGGGGTAAAAGGAATAATATACAGACATCCACTATCCATGACGCTTTCTTCGCGAATGCCGCAAACATGCTATCGGCTAGAGATGGAATACGCCTTATATATGCTAACGCTGTAGACTCACAAAGTATTCTAGCTACGCTAAATGAAATGAGAGCGCGTGGTTTTCCAAAAGAATTATACGACAAATATCTAGAAGAGGCTGTCCGACTCGGACTTATTCCTGTGGCAAATAAATCTGTTGTCGGCGGCCGGGTTATAACAGACAAAGATATACTTAAAAAAGAAGATGTACTGAAACCAGTACCTAAGAATTTTAGGGAAAATCTTTACTTCTATGGAGTTGGTTGATATGGCAAGTGTACTGCAAAAAACAGGCAGAAAAATGGACGCTGCGTGGAGCGAAGCAATTAGTCGTGGTAAGAGGGTCTCTCCGCTGTAGATAAGAAGGTTACGAAAAAGTTTGGTAAGAGTTTAGATAAAAAATTGCAGAAATCTGCAAATCGTACAAGATAGCTTGTATACTTATTTCAATAGTGTAGTCGTACTACATTTTTTTTTTTCAGAGATCATGGTTGTACCAGGGTCTTTTATTAACTAGGCTGTGCCTAATAGGAGTTTGAAATGACGGATGATGTTAAGATTGACCCGAGTGCCGAGGCACAAGTAGCTGAAGCTCAAAAAGTCGAAGCCGCTGTAAAAGCAGCTGAAAAAGCAGCAGATGATGCGATGAAAGAGGCTAACGCAAAGGCGGAGGCACTTAAATCGCAAAGCTCTGGAACAAAAGCTGACAGCGAAATGATTTCCAAATTGGTTCAAGAAAGACTTGACGCAGAGTTAGCCAACATCAAGAAATCGCTGGACAACGCGTACAAACAACGCGATGAGTATCAAGCAAAGGTCGCAGCATTCGAAGCTAAAGAAAGAGAAGCTACAGTAAAACGACTGAGCGAAGAAGGTAAGTTTAAAGAAGCTTACGAAATTCAATTAGCCGAAGAACGCGCTGCAAATGCAGCACTTGCAAAGCGCAACACGGAGCTTAGCCGTGATGTAAATGTACGTGAAGCATTGCGCAGTATGTCTTTCAGAAATGACAAGGCAGCTGAGATGGCGTTCAAAGAAATTACCGGGAATCTTGTGCAGGACGATAAGAAACAATGGATTCATCGTTCCGGTATTTCTATTAAAGAATATTGTGAAGCTTTTTCTAAGGATGAGGAACAATCTTTCTTGTTCAAGGTCAAATCAAACAGTGGTGGCGGCTCCACCTCCTCTGGTAGAGGTGAAATACTTGCCGATGTAAAGAAACCAAAATCGCTCTTCGATATGACTCAGTCTGAAGTTTTAAAACTAGCAGCTGAGGGTAAGTTGGGCAAACATTAACTTTTAGGATACTTAAATGGCTGAAATTCTATCTAACGTAAATGGTTCGGATACTTATGCGTTGCAAGCGGCTCTCGGCGCTTACAGCGATGAGGCTTATACTAACGCGCGTAAATTATCCGGTACCGGGATCGTGGGACCTAATCCCAACATTGATACAAAGACTGAAACGTTTATTGGTCAAGTTCGCTGGTTCAAACCGATCACCGCCATCGTGAACACGGTGTCGCTGGATAATAGTGGCAATGGCACTGGCTCTACCTATACGTCTGACTTTTCTACGTATGTAAAGACCGTTCGTTCGCATGGGGCTACTAATGTGAATATGTCGCAAGTTGTGACTCAACAAGATGGTCTCGCAAAGATCTCGCGCGATTTTGGTGAGACTCGTGCTCAGAACGAGCATGACCAAATCTTGGCAGTCTTGAAAGGTGTTGCAGCGTCCGAAGCATTGCTAGGGCTTCGTGCAGGTGGTCTCGGCGGTCAAACCTTTGACAACGATCCAGCTAGTACGAACCATGGCTTCTATGTGGATCTTGGCGCTGGCGTTGCACCTATTGGTGCGGCTTCTGCCTCAAGTCAAGGTGCTCAGCGTGCTGAGAACTTCCTTAGAGCTATCGGTATGGCCTGGAAAGACTATGAGCCAGACTATGCGTACCTTATTGTCTCTCCTGAGACGTTGGCATCGCTTCGCTCGGCAAACCTGGTGGATGAGACCAAGGTCACTGAAGCCAATGTGAAGTTTGACACTATCTTCGGTGGTAAGTTCCGTCTGATCCAAACGCGCGCTGCTCAAGGTTTCACCACGGCGCAATTGGCCAAGTTGAACAACGGCGCTTCTGCTGGTATTGGTGGTACCAAGACGTCATTTATCGTGTTGCCCGGTGCGTTGGCGATGGAAAATCTGGACGTTCCGAGTCCTGTCGAGATCTATCGTGATGCTCGCGCCTACAATGGTGGCGGCTCCACTGATATTTGGTATCGCTGGGGCAATGTGGTTCATCCGGGTGGCTACGATTGGGCTGGTGCTACTACCAAGTTCCCGACCAACGCGGACTACATGGCTGTTAAAGAAGGTGCTTCGTATGTTGCGATTGAATCGCTCACAAGTGCGGATGCATCAGCCGGTGTCTGGACGCGTAAGGCGTCTAGTGCTCTTAGCCTCGGCATTCTCCCGATCTTTCACGCGTAACCAAAATGGCTCTTGCAAAAGGGGTAAATTCATACGTTACCGTTGCGGAGGCGGAGGCTTACTTCGAAAATCGACTGGACGTGGCTGCTTGGACTTCTGCTGTTGCAACTCAAAAAGAGCAATCGCTAATCACAGCCACGTACCTGCTTGATGATCTTGTATGGGTAGGTACTGCGCTGAATACGGCGCAACCGTTGGCTTTTCCACGTAGCGGCTATTACTATGATCCTAAATATGGCACTACGTTGACAATCGACGGCGTTCCTGACAGAATTGTGAGAGCCACTTTCGAACTTGCGCATCACTTGTTAAGTAACGATGGTTTGTTAGACGATACCGGAAAAATATCGAGTCTCTCGGTGAGCGGTATCAGTCTAACTACTGTAATACCGCCTAGCGTAATACCTCGAAACGTTAGACAGATAGTGAGTCCCTTACTAGCAGGTGGTGGTCAATCTAATTGGTGGAGAGCTAACTAATGAGTCGTACCTCTGTTATTAAGAATGGCGTCAAAAAAGCGTTTGCGATGGCCGGTGACATAGTTAAAACAGTCGTACTTACTCAGAGTAAAGGTAACTCTTTTGATTTCGCGAGTAATGATATTGTTACAGGCACAATAAGTAGCAAACCAATACAAGGCCTCCTGGTTACACACAGAAGAAACAGGGATGACACCAAAGTGTCTGTTCAACAAGATTTTTTATTTCAATCTACTGATTTGGATGAAATATCACCCTACGATACAATAACCGATTCTGATGGAAACGTTTGGAAGATGGTGTTGCCTTTTAGAAATGATGGTTTTATCGTTACAGTGAGTGTGAACAGGAGTCAGTGATGGGTAAGTATTCGTATCTGGAAAACTCAATTTATGCAATATTCGGATCTCCGGAGTGGAAGTCAGAAAACATAAAGACATATCCAACTAACTATATCGGTGGTGGTTCTGAGTTTATACGGGTTAGCATTATCGTAAGTGGATACCCAACAGCAAATCCACCAAGATCTGCTAGTGGACAGATTATAATTGATATATTCACAGTCGCTGGACAGGGCTCAAAACGCTCAGTCTCAATAGCGGATAAGCTGGATACATATCTAGCAGGTAAAACGATCACCACTGAATTTGGGACGACACAATTAGGAGTCTCCAGCTTAAGTGGTGTAACGTTGGATGGTACTGACGCAAGTTTAGCTAGAGCGTCTTACTCAATTCTTTTTAACTTTTTTGGAAATTAAATATGGCACATATTAATTCTATCGGTTCGGCTATGTTCTCTGACCTGTCGGTAAGCATGCTGGCAACACCCTTAAACGCCGTTGACATCGCGGGTTTGAATACGGCAGATGAGTGGATGGGACTGTTCAAAGCAGAGATTCCAACCACAGGTACTAAAGTCGGTTCGGTTACTACAACCGGCGGTTCGGCCACAGCCTCCGCTGGCGCTACGTTTGTACGTATCAGAAACGCACGTACTTTCCCAGCAATGGGTACACCGGCGAATATCGTCAAGGTTCCGACTTATGGCTCGAAGACATCCAGCTCCATTCAAGGGCAGGCCGATGCTCCGCAATTGGAAATCGATATCAACTATATTGCTTCTGAATGGGCCAAGCCAGCAACCGGTTCGTATACGATCGGTGACTCTTTGCTAGGTGAAGCTGTTGGTAATGGTGTTCAGTATGCTTTCCGTTTCACGTTGCTTAATGCCGAACCGACAAATGCGGTTTATACGTCTATTGCGGACGGTCTAGGTACTGTTCCAAATTCTCAGTATTTCTGGGTTGGTAAGATGGAAGCACTGCTGGTTACTCCGTCGCTTACAGATGCGACTATCGCTAAGTTGACGCTGTCAATTCAGTCCAGCTTCTTCGGCGCTTTCACGAGCTAATTATATTATACGGGGTACTTGCAATAGCTCAGTATTAAACGAACGAACAGACGCCCCTTTTTATTTAAGGCTAAGATGAATAACGTATCAAACAATAAGCCGTTCGATCTCGATTACGTAGTAAATCTGACATTGAAGCATGCATTCAAGATTATAGATTTAAGTATAGAGAAAACATTCGAACGGATAAAAGAATTTGACGGAAATCAAGAAAAATCTCAAGAAATCTTTAAGACACTTGCAACGCTACATGCGCTACGCAAGCGTGTAGAAGATTTCAAATATGGTGATTAGATTCCAAAATGGTAACTAAATTTGTATTAAAGGACAATAAAATGGGTTTCGAAAAATTAATCGGCAAGAAGATGACGAAAGTCACCAAATTTATGGGTGAAGAAGTTAAGATCTCTAAACTTAGCGTTGCACAGATCATGGGTGTCCAAGAAGCTGCTAAGACTGCTGAGAACGATGAGGCAAAAGGTTTCGATATTTTGAAAACAATTATCAAAGCATCTGCTGAGGGTGCTGATGCCTTGACTGATGAAGATTTCGAAAATTTCCCAATGGACGAACTCTCAAAGTTGTCCAATGAGATCATGCAATTCTCAGGTATTGGTGAAGACGCAAAAAAGTCAAAATAAAAGACGAAGACATCCCTGTCTTTGAGCTAGCTATCGCACTTGGTAAATTTGCTTATGAAGTCTATGCTATGCCATACGATGAATTTTTGCTGTGGCAACAGTATCTACGGCTTCAACCTATTGGTTGGAGAGAAGACGATAGAACTTTAAAGTTATTACAAGTGCAAGGCTTCAAAGGGGCGCCGGAGTCTGTGTTTAATTCATTCGCGATAATAAAGAACGCCAATCAAGAACTTAGCACAAAGGTACCGTTAGAAGGTTCTATGATGCTTAACTTTATGAAAGGCGCTATCGGTGGTGATTCTTTATTCGGAGCTAAAAATGCTTAGTAAAGATTTTCAAACGTTTGTCAAACAGCAAGAGTTGAAAAAACGAAAAGAAGCCATGTCTCGTGTAAAGAGTGACACTCCTGTTAAGACAGGTTACGCGAGAGATAGTTGGAAAATACAAAATGGAGTCGTTTCCTCCGATTGTAGTTATATGGATGATTTGAATAGAGGGTCCTCTAGACAGGCACCGTCGCATTTTATTGAGACAGCTATATTGAAAGATCCTTCATTAGTACCAAACGGTACAATTGTATTAAATGTTTAATACAGGCCGCTTACTGCTTAATTGTAGTAGCGGCCTAAAAATAGGAGTATTAAATGTCAGGTGTAACTTTTAAAGTTAATGCCGATACACAGCAGGCGGATCGTAGATTAGAAGAAATAAATAAATCGGTTAAGCAAATAAAAGCATCCGCAGAAAGCTTATCTAGCACGTTGGGGAATGCATTTAAGAATATAGCGTTAACAATAGGGCTTACTGGTATTGCTGCATCGTTAAAGGCAGCATCGGACAATGCAATTAATCTAGAAAACAGATTAAAGACAGTAGCGTATACAGCATATGAAGTTGCTGCAGCGCAAAAAGCTGTTTTAGACTTGTCAATGGAAACACATACCGTGGTATCGTCTACTGCGGAAATGTATACACGATATGCAAAAGCTGCTGAAGCTCTTGGTGCTAGTGCAAGCGAGGTCTTAGACGTTACACGGCTAACGGCACAGGCGATTCAGCTATCAGGTGCCAACGCGGACTCTGCAAATGCCGCTGTGATTCAGCTAGGGCAGGGTCTCTCGTCGGGCGTTCTTCGTGGTGAGGAACTTAACTCTGTCCTGGAACAGGCTCCAAGATTAGCACAAGCCTTAGCTGACGGTATTGGAATTGGCGTAGGCCAACTCAGAAAGCTTGGAGCGGCTGGAGAATTGACTTCTGAAACCGTTTTTAACTCGCTGCTATCACAAGCAGAAACATTGAATAACGAGTTTGCGCGGTCGACAGCAACAATGGCGAATAGAATAACAGATATAAGAACAGCCACTAGCTTGTTTGCGTCAGAAGCGATGAAAGGTCTTGGCGGTGGTGGCCTCAGCAATATAATGTTGGCTATTGCTGAAAAAATATATTTACGTGCAGATACAATCCAAGCGGATGTCGCGTATGTAACCAGTATTATACGTGTTAAATTTTCTGAAATAAAGTCTTTTGGATCCGCTGTTATTAATGTGTTTGCATCAGTAACAAACAGTATGCTGCAAGCATTGCCTCAAATATCGAGCACTAGGACTTTTTTCAAAGATATACTAAATCTCTCGTATGCGATTAGAATGTCCTTGACCGCTGCCCTTAGTGAACCCTTCAGACAGATTGCGATTTATGGTAGAGATACCGTTGTTTGGTTTAAAACGTTATTTGGGCTCGTCGACTTCAAAGTACCAAAAGCGATGCGCGAGCTATTCGATGCACGTTCCCTGGTAGAGTTTACACAAGGCCTTAATAAGTTAGCTGCTGGTGTCGATTCGAATACAAATTTCATACTGAACAGATTGATGGCTGTTCCTAGGCAAGTAAAATATTTCTTTCAGGATGTAGGTACTTACATAGGTATCTTAGACAGACCCTTGACGATTAGGTTCGGATATTTTGAACCGTTCATAGACTCACTAAAAGAAATAAGCACTGGTTTCCGTGATGGGGTAAAGTGGGCTAGCTCATTTGGTGGCCAGCTGTCTCCGCTCGGTCAGTTATTTATTTCGCTTAGTCGAATTTTTGTAAATGTCGTGTACTTAATGTCTATCGCCTTTAAGTATATAGTTGCGGTATTGACTGGTTTTGCGCAGGCGCTTGCAACAGCGTCTAAGAATCTCGTAGAGTTAGCAAAAAGCTTTTCTTCAAATAATGTATTTGAAGACGTGATGGACTCTTCACGCAAGTTTTTGGACAGTGCGTTACAAAATGTTCAAATATTCGCTGCAAAGGTGATAGACTCGTTTAAGAATATTTGGGATGCCGTGATTGGTCATTCTTGGTGGACAGATACGATAGATTCCGTGATTAGCACATCAAACTCGCTTTGGGATAATTGTGCTAACGGCATCGAGAGATTTTCTAGAAATGTTATAAATAGTCTCAGAGATACCTTTGCTGATCGCCCGGTACATGACGCTTTCAAGCTAGTATTAGATAGCGCTATTGTTAGTCTTAATAATCTTAAAGTAAAAATTCAAAATATTGACTTCGTCGATCTTGGCGTAAGATTAAGAGATAGCTTTGCAGAAGGTATTATTAAGCTAAAAGAAGCCTTTCCACATATAATCCAGAACATCGGTGTTGGCGCTTTATTAATTGGGGTTGCTTCACTTTTCCCTAGTTCGGCGTTAGCGAATTTAATAACTGCTAAGGCATTATTAGCATTCGGGGTCGCATTCGCCGTGTTATCGGACAAGTTCATGTCGCAGATAACAGGCGTTAGCATATTGGGTGAGATCGCAAGTAACCTTGGTGAGGTCTTGGGAAGAGAGTTATGGAGACTTGTAACAAAAATACCGGATATTCTTAACTTTGCTCTAGAAGTTATTATAGGATTCTTCAAGGGGTTCGTATCGAGTCTTCCGCTTCATATTGGTGGCATTTTAAACGCGATCTTGAGTATTCCAGGAATTGGTAACCCTATTGGATTAATCGGCGTCATGCTAATTGGTAGACGATTTATAGATATCATCCATGCGTTGGGACTTGTTAAGTTTGCTTCTAGGGATGTTGTCAACGCTATTGGTAGGCTATTCATTTTCGGCAGTGTAGACAAGAATGGCATCCTCACGCGCGCTTTATTCGGGGTACGCGCAACTATGATCCTAGGCTTATTGTTACTGCTCAATAACGGTCTAGATTCGATATTCGGTAACTCCAATGTCGCGAAAGCGATAGCGGCGGGTGGTTTGTTAGTCGCAGCTATAATGGGCGGGGGTGGTCCAGCAAGTATTGGACGGTTCTTTGGAAATATCGTCGCAAGTGTTTCAAATTTCGTAAAGAACACGTCGGCGGCACTTGCCTGGTTATCTGCAATAGATCTTACGAGACTCTTTAGGGGTTTCGGTTTTGCTTTTCGGGTTATGATTGACGGACTCGTAGTCGGTTTCTGGATGTTACGTAACACGGTCACTAGTCTTTTCAATCGAATGACCTTTGGAACAGTGATAGCCTCACAATTAGGAATTGTTGGAGCTGCTATTCAGAAAATTCAGGTTCTGTTTGCAGCATTCGCTGCTTCTGCCGCTGGTAAGTTTCTTTTCAGCAAATGGGGCGCAGTGGCTACCATAGTCGCTGCTGGAATTTTCTATTCGAGCCAATCTAAGGCTGCCACTGTAGCTGAAAATCCGAGCAACGAAGTGCCGAGTTTCGCTAACATGAACTCAAACAATCCAGAGGCACTAAAAAGTGCCGAAGTGACGCCTAGTTCGCTATGGGGCAAACTAAAAGGCAGTATTGAAAAAGCCGGTACTTTCATATCAGATAACCTGATGGAAATCGGCATGTCAATATACCTTGCCTCTAAAGCGTTTGCGCCCGTGCTTACTTGGATAAGATCATTTTTCATAAGAGCTGGTGTTACTGCTGCGGTCAATACAGCCGCCACAGCAGCTACAGGTGGCGCATTAGTAGTCGCAGGAAGTGCGCCAGCTGGCGCCTCTATTATGGGCTTTCTTGCTACAACGATTGCAGCCATCGGGAGTGCATTTTTGAGTATTCCGACCCTGATAGTAGCAGGGGTTGCTCTTCTATCCGCTGGAATCTGGGCGTTCTTTGAGCGTGGTAACAGTCTTTCAGAGAAATTCGAGAATACGCTAATACGTATTCAAAGATTTTGGACGGGAAATGACGGCAAGACTCCAGACGAAGGTTTAGCGATAACAAGACGCTTTAGTGAAAATAATCTAGCGGTGGCTAGATCTCTAGGTACCTTTGATCCTACTTCAGTAGACTATACAGAATTGTCCGGCGGTGTTTTCACAGACAGACAGAAAAACGAAGTTGACAAAGCTATCGGCGCATATGTCAACGCACTAAATGCCGCAGCATTCCAGAGTCACTCTGTTGAAGGAATTCTTCCTGATACGATGAATGAGGTGAAAAAACAGGGGGATAAGCTCTCAAAGGCTATAGAGAGAATGCGGAAATCCAGCGAGATAAATGATCCGCTTGATGCAATAGCTAAATGGTCTGAAGCGATTCCATCTGAGAGATTGGCAATAGAAGGTGCTTTAGCTGAGAAAATCAACCAACTTTTGCTCATAAGGAACAAGTCTGAAATTGAAGCTAACCGTAATGGTGACATTGTTAGCTCGGCTACCGCAAAGGTTGTCAGCGACAAGTT
>Ga0172367_10008053_pt1 | contig 11877 bp, 7 predicted proteins | sample Lak10m_FD_114542 | JGI IMG/M metagenome (GOLD analysis project Ga0172367, IMG submission 114542) | Freshwater microbial communities from Kabuno Bay, South-Kivu, Congo - kab_022012_10m | ecosystem: Environmental > Aquatic > Freshwater > Lake | place: Democratic Republic of the Congo: South-Kivu...
AAACACCAGTCAATTAAAATGAGTCCTGAGAAATGCTACCATGAATCAATTAACAAACAAGCAGCTTGAAATAAATTAACTTAGCAAACCATCCCTTTGGTACAGGAAAAGGGGAGTATTACATTAAAACCAATTCAAGAGAGTGTTTTTAATGCGATTGAAAAGAAGAATTACGAATGGATAACAATGAATGTTGGGGTTGATGGAAAAGTGAATTATTAAAACCGTAAAAAAATGCTTCCAAATAATACGTCTGATTTTAAAGGAATAGAATTTACAAATACCTGTTGTATTTGTAATAAGCAATTTAAAGACACTCTTGGCGGATCATACAATAATATAAGGATCAAGCCGAGCTGCGCGTGTGGGGTCGTATCTGATAAAATATGTAATTCATGTAAAGAAATGAAGGATTTAAAATGCCCAAAATGTAATAAACCAGTACAGATTTTAAACGTGTTATATTAGGTAAAAGAAGATTAAAAAATAGTATTATGCTAATAGATAATAAAAGAGAATTAGAAACGGGCCAACATTATAAAACAGTATTTCAATATTTAGAGGAAAAGCTTATTGCAGATGGTGAATTTAATTTTGTAACAGGTTATTTCACAATTACTGCTATTGCAGCTTTGCTGAATAAATTTCCTAAACAAAAGAATTATAAGATAATTTTAGGAGATTTATTCTCAGTTAAGCCAAGTCGTAAGAATATTATTGATGTGATAAATAAGAATCACAAGGTAGTCGACGTTTTTAATATCAAAGAATCGTGCGAAAAAGCTGTAGAGTTTTTAAAACAAGAAAATGTAGAAGTCAAAACGGTCGATAAAAACTTTTGTCATGCTAAAGCTTACATATATAAAAATCCTAATCCAAAAAACAGTGAACAAAATTTTTATATTGTTGGTAGTTCTAACTTTACTGATGCAGGTTTAGGAGTCAGACTTTCGGCTAATATCGAATTAAATAAATTAATTGGCGGTCGTGATTCAGGTTTTGCTGTTGCTCAAAACTGGTTTGAACTTCTATGGAATGCTGATTCTACTAAATCTACAGTGGAGGATGAACATAATCAAACAATAGACTGTAAGACTTTTTTAATTGATTTAATTTCAGAATTTTTTGAAAAATATAGTGTAGAGCTTCTTTACTATAAAACTTTATACGAGTTATTTAGAAATGATTTGGATCGGTTTAATTTAGAAATTTCCTCAAAAGATTTTACTCATTTAAGAGATACTGTTGTTTTTAATAAACTATTTACCTTTCAGCAAAAGGGAGTATTAAGTTTAATAAGAATGATACAAAAATACGACGGTGCAATACTTGCGGATGCAGTGGGTTTAGGGAAAACATGGTCTGCATTAGCTGTAATGAAGTATTATGAATTGCAAGGCTATAAAGTTGTGGTAATTTGTCCAAGGAAACTCTCAAATAATTGGACGAGATATAAAAAAGACAATCATTCAGTTTTTGAAGCTGATAAAATGGAGTTTTATACCTTACCACAATCACAGCTATTTGAAAATGGCGCATCAATTGAAAGCATGCCCATTTCAAACTTTAAAAAATTTCAAAAGTTATTTATAGTCATTGATGAATCTCACAACCTTCGCAATGATGCATCAAACAGATATAAATTTTTAATTTCTCAATTTTATAGTCAATTAGGTAATAAAGATATTAAATCACTTCTTTTATCTGCTACACCTATTAATAATAAATTAATTGATGTTAGGAATCAATTCAAAATAATTGCTAAAGGTAATGATGCCGGTTTTGCCGACACTCCCGGTTTAGAAATTAAATCACTTGAAACCAAGTTTAAAAAAGCCCAAGAGTATTTCAATAAATGGCAATTTCAACAAGACCGTAAAATAAGTGAACTTCGTGCGGTGATACCTGATGAGATTACTCTGCTCATCGACTCAATGGTTGTTGCAAGAACACGTCATTTAATTAAAAAGTATTTAAATGAAAATATTCATTTTCCACACGTGGCGCCTCCCGAATCTATACCAGGTAATGTTATTGAAATGGGAGCTATTAAAACAATTGATGATGTTTTAGGGGTTATTCAACGAATAAATATGACAGCTTACAAACCTGCATTCTATATGAAAGCGGTTAAAGCAAAAGATGCAACAGAGGATGATAGATCTCGTCAAAAGGCTTTAGCTAAATTAATGTATATTTTGCTTGTAAAGCGTATGGAATCAAGTTGGTTTGCATTCAATCAAACAGCAAATTCAATTTATAATTACCATTTAACGGTACTTAAATTAGTTTCCGAGTACCGTAAAGATAAAAACAAAGGTGCCCCAGAAGTTCCAACTGAAGATCAAGAGCAAATGGAAATTGATGAGATATTGGAAGATATGAATATTGAGGGTGAAGAAATTGGAAAGAAAAGAATAATTCATCTTTCTCAAATTATTCAATTGGATAAATTTGAAGCAGATTTAAGAAAAGACTTAGAGAATTTGAAGTTTTTAGTCGACAACCTTGCAATTCTGGCTAATTCAATTAAAAAAGAAGATACGTCTAAAAAACCTACAAAATCTGCTGATCGTAAGTTAGAGCAGTTAATAGAGGTAATTAATAAAAAACGAAAAGAAAGTCCTAAAAGAAAGATTATAATATTCTCAGTATTTAGAGACACTTCTAAATATTTATATGAACAATTAAAAAGTAGAGGATATGAGAATTTGGGTTTAGTTACTGGTTCTGAAAATCAATGTACACATCAGAATATTAAAAGAAAAAATGAAACTGATTTTGAACCAATTTTAGAACGCTTTGCGCCGGAAACAAAATTATTCCGAGAAAAAGATTGGGATTTTTTATATGAAACACACAAATTAGATAAGCCTAAAAACTATAAACAGTGGTTAGCAATCATTAAAAAGTATGACAAAGATACTCAAGCTATTATTGATCAGCCAGTAGATATTTTGATAGCTACAGATTGCTTGAGTGAAGGACAAAATTTACAGGATTCTGATTGCTTAATTAATTATGATATTCATTGGAATCCAGTTCGTTTGATTCAAAGATTTGGGCGTATTGATCGTATTGGTTCAAATTTTAAAACAATTTATGGAATTAACTTTTGGCCTGCTAAAGATATAGATGATTATTTAAGATTAAAGGGGCGTGTGGAATCCAGAATGGCCGCTGGATCATTAATAGGAACAGAAACTCAAACAATATCATCTAATTATGAGGAAATCTTAGACGATAAAGATAAAATCATCTCTAAACAGGCCGAAAAATTATTTATACAACTAAAAACAAGCTGGGAGGATATTGAAGATAAAGCAGAATCTGTTGGATTCAATGATCTATCATATGAACAATTTCGTCAGGAGTTGTTTGAATTAATGGGCACTAAAAGGGAGGAATTAGAACGTATACCAAATGGTGTTTATACGGGTTTTAATTCAAACCCTGAAACAAAACTACACGCATTCGGTACAGGAATAATGGGCTTAATAGGTTATCCACGTAAATCAGAAAACAGTTCCGAACATCAATATTCTCATTTAGAGCTATTTTATATTTCAAAAGATAAAAAGTTTCAAATATTAAATAATATGGAAGTGTTATTTAATTTAAGAGAGAACAAAATGGAAAAACGTTTTGTGCCAGATAGTATTGATCAGCCTTCTGTTGCTACAATTGAGGAGCTGAAAGGGCTTATTGAGGAATGGATGAAACGTAAATTTGTTCAAGAAGATTATGATTCTCTAACTAAATTGGCTGATGGTGGAAAGATAGATCTAATTAGTAAATCAGATATTCCAGCTGAACGTTACACATTAGAAAACTATGACTTAATTACTTGGTTTGTTGTTTCAAAAAATAAAACTTTTTAAATATGAATATTAATTATTTTATTAACGAAAATCTATTCGATGCTGGTCGCAAGTTTTTTCAAGAGGAGCTACTCATTAATTTGTCAAGAGTTTCAGTAAATAAAATTCCTTTAGAAAAATTCTTAAGTGAACAACTTAAAGGTAATGATGCCTCGTTATTAAATGAAATAGAAGAGGCTTACTTTTTAGGTTTAGTAGATGATGATTCGCTTAACAATGTTTTTAAAAATGAGGCAAAGCTCGAAGATGAAGCTAATAAGGATTCGTCAAAATATCAAGCTTTAATGGTTTTTGCCATTAAATTGAAATCTCAAGATCTAACTAGAACTGATATTGCAAGAATTACTCGAGCATTTAATAGGAGGGTTGTTGATAAGCCAGTTGTACTATTATGCCAATATGGTAGACTTTTATCGTTTTCAACAGCCGAAAGAACCAATTTTGCCAATGTAAAAAAGCAAGGAGAAAAAGTTGGTAAAATTAGTATGCTTAAGGATATTGATATTGAATCAATACATCCTGGACACCGTCAGATATTATGGGAAATGAAGGTTAATCCTTTAACAGTTGATACGTTTGAAGGTTTGTATAAACAATGGCAAAAAGTATTTAGCGTTTCCCTTCTCAATGAGAATTTCTATAATGAATTATTTAATTGGTATTTGTGGGCAACTAAAATGGTTAAGTTCCCTAAGCCATCTCATGATGAAATTGATGAGGAATCACATGCTTCAATAAGTGTTATACGTTTATTAACTCGCTTAATATTCATTTGGTTTATTAAGGAGAAAAAATTGATTCCTAAAGAAATATTTAATAAAGATTTTATTTCGAAACTATTGAAGGGTTTCGATCCTTCAAGCTCTAAAGATGGAAAGTATTATAAAGCGGTGTTACAAAATTTGTTTTTTGCGTCGTTAAATACCGAAATGAATAAGGATAATCCAGGCAGTAGAAGATTTCTTGCAGAAACAAAGTCTACTAATAGCTACTCTGATGACTATCAAAACCAATTGGTTTATCGTTATAAGGAATTGTTCAAGAACGAAAATGAGGCATTGCAATTGTTCGAAAACATACCATTTTTAAATGGCGGATTATTTGAATGTTTAGATTATACCGAAACTATTAAAGGAAAGAATGTTGAGAATAGATACGATGGTTTTAGTTCGCAACCTAAAAAGCAAGCGTTTGTTCCTGACGTGTTATTTTTTGGTGAAGATCCAGATTTGGATTTAAGTGGTGATTTTGAAAATGATAGAAAGAAAAAACATACTAAAGTAAGAGGAATCATTGAAATATTAAATAGCTATAAATTTACAATTACTGAGAATACGCCTTTAGAAGAAGAAATTGCACTTGATCCGGAATTATTAGGGCGTGTGTTTGAGAATTTATTAGCAAGTTATAATCCTGAAACCAAAACAACAGCGCGTAAAAAAACCGGTTCGTTTTACACTCCTCGTGAGATTGTTGGTTACATGGTAGATGAAAGTTTAAAGACTTATCTGTTACAAACCTTACTTTTGCAGCCAAATAGTTTTGCTGAAATTGGTAAAGTTCAAACAAATGCGTTTGGCAATGAAGCAAAAAATGGGCAATCTACTATTCAAGAGGAATTAATTGAAAATACAGAAAATCAAAGTTTATACAGTAAAAAATTAGATGAGCTTTTTGATTACTCTAAAGATGGTAATCCCTTTGATGAAGAAAGAACTTCAGTTTTAATTTCTGCCATAAGTGAATGTAAAATATTAGATCCTGCATGCGGTTCTGGTGCTTTTCCAATGGGAATTTTGCACCGCATGGTTTATTTACTTGGCAAGTTAGATCCTAATAATAAGCAATGGAAAGAAGTACAACTAAAGAAAGCTGAGAAAGACCTCAAGTTGGCAAAACAAATGACCGATGAAGAAATTCGTGAAAAGGCCATTGAAAGTGCTGAATTAAGAATTGAATATATTAAATTAAGTTTCTCTGATAATCATCATGAGTTAGATTATACTCGTAAATTGTTTTTGATTCAGCATTGCATTTATGGTGTAGATATTCAACAAATTGCAATACAAATATCCAAACTCAGATTTTTTATTTCACTTATTGTAGAGCAGCGTGTTGATGACAGAAAACCGAATAGAAATGTGTTAAGCATGCCTAACCTAGAAACCAAGTTTGTTGCAGCAAATACTTTAATTGAATTAGATAAGCCAAAAGGCCAGAGTGCAATTATAGACCCTGAAGTTGAAAAGAAGGAAAAGGAATTATCAGAAATACGACAAAAAATATTTTTCACAAGAAAATACAAGGATAAAAAGAAATTAAAAGAGGCGGAAAAAAAGAAGCGAGAAGAATTGAAAATAGCATTGGTGGATAGCGGATTTGGCGAAGCAACAGCTACACAAATGGCTTCTTGGAATCCCTTTGACCCCATCCAATCAGCTCCATTTTTTGATGTTGAAACAATGTTTGGTTTTAGAACCGGCTTTAACATTGTTATTGGTAATCCTCCTTATGTTGAACATAAAAAATTGAAGGAGTTCAGTCAAATATTTAAAAAGCAGTTTACTACATATGCAGGCACAGCAGACCTATATGTTTACTTCTATGAAAAAGGATTGAAGGAGCTACAGAAAGGTGGAATATTGAGTTATATCACTTCAAATAAATTTATAAAAACAGACTACGGCTATAATCTTAGAGATTATTTAGCTAAACATCAGTTACAGCAGATTATTGACTTCACAGATGTTCATGTTTTTGACGCATTGGTAGCAAGTTGTATTTTAAACGTCATTAAGGATACTCGTCCAGGAAATTTATTAATAATATCTTCAGCTAACGATACAATACAATTCGAAAGTTTAGACGATTTTGTGTCTAATAATCACTTTTTATTAAGCCAGTCAACTCTTAAACCAGAGTTATGGTTGCTTGAAAATGAGGAAAAATCCTTGTTAAAGACAAAAATTGAGTTAGGTTCAAAAAAAGCAATTGAAATAGAAGGTTTGACTGTAAACCGTGGAGTAACGACTGGCTATAATCCAGCGTTTATTATCGATAATGATCTAAAGAAAGAACTTATAAAGCAAGATAAATCTTCAAGGGAGATTATTAAACCAATGTTGCAGGGAAGAAATATTAAGAAATGGATATATAACCCGACTAATGAATATTTGATTTTTACTAAACAAGGAATAAACATAAAGAACTACCCAGCAATCCAAAAACATTTAAAACGCTTCTATGATGAATTAAAGCCAAAAGAAGAAGGAGATGTTACAGGAAGAAAACCAGGAGGTTACAAATGGTTTGAAATTCAAGATAATACTGCATATTATCTTGATTTTAAAAAGGAGAAAATAATTTGGGGTTTAACCGCTGATAAATGGGCTTTCGCATACGATCCAGATGGTAATTTTTTACCAAGTAATGGTTATATATTAACATCATCTAAAGTGCCGATTAAATATATTCTAGCCATATTAAATAGTAAATTAATGGAATATTATTTCAGTTTTATTGGTATTATGACAGCTGGTGGCGCATACACGCTAAAGCACTCTACAATACTTGATATGCCAATAAAATTAACGAAAGCAACAAAACCATTTGAAAAATTAGTAGATAAAATACTGGCAATGAAAGCTGAAGAAAAGGCAACTGATAAGTATGAGCTTGAATTGGATGCGATGGTTTTTAAACTTTATAATTTGAGTTACAATGATGTAAAAACTATCGTTCCGGACTTTTGGTTGAATAAAAAGGAATATGAAGCAATAGAAATTTAATGGATCTAAAAAAGAAAAAATGAGCATTTACAATTATTTCAAAAACAAAAAGGCAACAGAAGGTAAACCTTTAGGCACGGAATTAGAAAAGGTAATTAACGATACTACTAAACTACTAATTTCTCGTCCCACCGATGTTAAACATCCTGGCTTGCTTTTAGGTAAAATTCAAAGCGGTAAAACAAATGCATTTATTGGGGTAATTGCTAAAGGATTTGATGATGGATATGATGTAATGGTATTGTTTACAAAAAGTTCTATTGCTCTTGTTCAACAAACAATAAGGCGTGTTGAAAATGAATTAACTGAGCCGGTTGAAAATGGACAAATAAATATTTTAGATATTATTCATTTACCCAACCGCTTGCAAGGTGGTGTGTTGCGTAAAAAATTGATTTTTTTAGCAAAAAAGGAGAAAGGAAACTTAAAAGCATTACACAATGTATTTTTTGATGAATATAAAGAATATTTAAAAGACCGAAATGTTTTAATTATTGATGATGAAGCTGACTTTACCGGTGTTGGTTACAAATCGGATGATAAAAAGGCAGATGGATTTGATTTGGGTGTAATTTCTAAAGAAATGAGTTTGTTCAGATCAAAATTGTCTGGCAAATCTGATTTTCTGCAAGTAACGGCCACAGCTTATTCGTTGTACCTACAGCCTGAAAATATTAAATTGAATAATGAAACTTACGAGCCATTAAAACCTGCATTTACTCAACTTGTTCCTGTTCATAGGTTTTACATTGGTGGGGAGTACTATTTTGAGTATTCAAAGGTGCCTAATACTGCTGCGTACTACCTTCATAATTTAATTGAGGATAATGAACTTATTAAAGTTCTAAATAATAAAAAGAGGGATAAAAGATATATTAGCAATATACTTACAACTAATAACGCAGAAGGTTTCAGAACTGCAATAATCAATTACCTGGTAGCCGGCAGTATTCGTTTATTACAAGAAGCTAAAAATAATAAATACCATAAGTCTTCCTTTATTGTGCATACCCACACCTCAATTGCTCAAATGAAATATCAGGTTGAGTTAGTAGAGAATTTAATTTTCGGTTTAGTTAATTTGAATAAAACAGATAAATCACGCTTTGTTGAATTAATTCAGGAAAGTTATGACAACCTTTTACCTTCATTGTTAACTACCGATAACTATATACCTAAAGATTATACAGGATCAGATAGAAAACCTACGTACTCAAACTTATATATACCCTCTTTTAAAGAAGTATGCGAAGAGTTGTTAACTAATCTTAAAGATGAGAATATTTCAGTAATAGAATTAAATAGCGATAATCCTGACCCTAATTTATTAAACAAAGATGGTCAGTTTAAATTGATGCTTCCATTTAATATATTTATTGGTGGTGGTAAATTAGATAGAGGAGTAACATTTGATAATTTGTTAGGGTTCTTCTATGGAAGGGAATCGAGAACATACCAGCAGGATACAGTTTTACAGCATTCACGGATGTATGGAGCGCGCTCACATGTTGATATGAAAGTTACGCGGTTTTATACTACTGCATTAATTTACAATTCTATGCAAAAAATGTATGAGTTTGACGAAGCCTTGAGAGAGCAAATAATAAAAAATCCAAAGGAACCAATTAAATTTATTAATAAGGACTCTGACGGGAATTTTAGACCCTGTAGCCCATTAAAGATTTTAATTTCAAATACAACTACTATAAAAGAACACAAGAGGTTATTACCTGTTGGATTGCAAACAAAATCACCAACTGAAACAAAAAAAATTACAGATAAGGTAGAGGCAGAACTTAAATCTTTAACTAAAGATATAGAATCAACCTTTAAAATTAAATTAAGTAAAGCCATTGAACTTTTAAATTTAATTTATAAGTCATATGAATTCAGTGATAGATTTATGAATGAAGAATTAGATTGGGATATAAAAGCAATTGAAAGCACATTGAAGTACATAAATGAAGGTGTAAAAAATGCTTCATTGAAAGATCAAGTATTTTGTTTTGCTCGATTAGATAGAAAAACAAGTAGAATTAGACCAAAAGCAAAAACATATTCAGATGCACCAGATGATGGTCAGAAAGACGCGCCTGAAGCGCGTAAAGCTGCTAAAGATGTACCATGTATCATTTTCATAAAACAAAAGGGATTAGTTAATAATGGATGGAGAGATGTAGAGTTTTGGTGGCCGGTAATTTATTGTCCTGAAAATGTTACCAATACCATTTTTACTGCAAACATGGTAGATTGATATTCTTAACTATTAAACGTATGATGATAAATAGTGAAATAAATTGGTCGGTTACAAAAAGAGAAAATGATGTAACGGTAAATTGTGATGATGGTTTTATTATGGTTGAAACAATTTATGAAAAGGGGTATAATAAGGGCTATTATATAAATGTCCGACATGGGGCTGGTTTTGATGGTCATTATATTTGTTTAATACGTGATGGAAAAATTGTTGGCGAAGGTGATTGCCCTGAGGGAGGAGATGAAGGCCCAATTGATAGACCAGCCGATGTGATTCAAGTAATCTCAAAATGTTATAGTAAACTGCCGGATGAATATTCTCTAGTATTAAAAGACGTTTATAAATTATAATATTTCTAGTAAATGGTTGCGGATAAACATACTAGTATCAGTAAAGAAATTTATAAATTATGAAAGATAAATTAGCGATGTAAAATTTGGACTAATTATGGAAATTATTAAGATTGGTGATTTAGAAGTGGCAATAAAGGATTTTGGTCAGGTCGAACACTGCGATATCCACAGCATTACTCGCAATTGGGAAGATGGCTGGAGGATTCCCAATAAAGAGGAATTGGACTTGATATATGAGTACAAAATAAAGTACGGTCGGTTTGAGGATAAATATTATTGGAGCTCGAATAGATATATAGAAAATGAACATTTCAGTGGTGCTTCTGTAATGCATTTTGGGAATGGCAGAAAATTTGAATTCGGAGAGCTTTTTCCTGCATATGTGCTTGCTGTGAGGAAAAAGAAAGACAAAAATTATTACCAAAATGGCATTGTGACATTAAAATTCTGTGATAATATTGAAATGCTACAATATGATTTTGGATTATTGAATTGGGATGAAGTTACTAAAGAACTTAAACAATTAGGTAATGAATGGAGAGTACCAACTATTAATGAATTGAAAAAAATAAAGCAGTATAAACGTCAAGTTATTGCAATTATCAATGATTACTATTGGGGAATAATTATTGAAGATAATTTAGAAAAAACTACTTCCTGTTATTTTGGTGATGATTTTCGTTTTGAGAATGATGTAGAGTTGAAAAATAATTTGTTTGTTGTTCGTAGCTCAAAAAAGATCGATTTTAAATTTACAGATGGAAGGTATATCTGAGCGATTGAATAAAAAAGCAAAAATTTACTAAGTTTTATAATTTTGTTTAACTAAAATGGCAATCGAGAAATATCCCATATCAGAAGGTGAAGAATTTATAATGGATTTCTTCAAGCAATATGGTATTAAATATCAATTTCAAAAAAACATTGAAGGTTTAAAAGACGATACAAAAGCTTTTAGAGTAGCAGATTTTTATTTGCCAAAGTTTAATGGAATATAATGCAAAAAACAATTCTTATAACATGGCATATCCCTTCTTATGGAATAGGATTTTTTAAGAACGTATTGTCTGTTTTTTATTCAGGTAAAGTTGTATTAAATCAAAAAGAATTAGTTGAAGGGATATCTCAAGAAGAACTTGAAAATGGGCTGTCAAAAGGAACCGGCTTTAAATTTGATAAAGTTTATTACTTGTACTTTTCGGATCATACATCAAGCAAAATTAGCGATAGAACAAAAGATGATTATATTAACGGCAGAGCTCGAGTTGAATTAATAAACGATGAGATTATTTCAAAGTCAAAGACTCTAAAAATATGGGAAGAAGTTTTCAAGAAAAATTTCAGTTCAATTAAAGAGGAGTTGAATTATGTTAAAAAGAAGTATCCAGGCAAGTACAACTTGTTTTTAAATCAATATTGGAGAAACATACATTATTACCCCATTACGCAGCAAATAGAGTGGTTTAAAATGTATTCTAATGCTTCAAAAGTATACGATATTGATAAAATAGTATTCGTAAACCTTACAAGTGCGTATAACTTAACTGAACTGAGAGATGAAGAAGAACTGACTAGGATCTAGAAATACCTGAACAAAA
>Ga0172367_10008057_pt1 | contig 11870 bp, 9 predicted proteins | sample Lak10m_FD_114542 | JGI IMG/M metagenome (GOLD analysis project Ga0172367, IMG submission 114542) | Freshwater microbial communities from Kabuno Bay, South-Kivu, Congo - kab_022012_10m | ecosystem: Environmental > Aquatic > Freshwater > Lake | place: Democratic Republic of the Congo: South-Kivu...
AAATCCAGCTTCTTCAAGGGGATATTCTTTACATGAGCCTGAATTTGATGATAAATGATTTTATGATTTTTGTCTTTTAGAAGACTAATTTACTTTTTTAGTTATTCTTATGGAAGAAACTTTGTTATATATCCTAACTTTTGTTTATAGTATCGGTGGTATTGTTACATTTATTGGGTTTTTTCCAACTATGAGAGATTTGTGGAATAAAAAACCAAGTGCCAATATCTCTACGTATATTGTTTGGGCTATAACCACTTTTTTTACATCTCTATATGGTATATTTATCCTAAAAAATTTAGTTTTTATTGTGGTTATTAATTTGCAATTATTAGCAACTCTAATTGTTTTGATACTTAGAATGAGATTAAATTTGATCAACAAAAAAAATAGTTAAATGAAAATATTTTTGAAATCTGCGTTTCGGCGCAGTTTTTTCTTTTTCTAAAAAAATCTAAATTAAAATAAAAAATCCCCTCCAAATTTCTTTTAGAAAGGACTTTTTAGTTATAAGGGATATGACAGACAACGTTTGCTTCTATGAGATGTTTTGCGAAGTATGAGCAAAATATGGGAGAGCGAAGTGCAACGAGCGAACCTCATAGAAGCTGTTGTCAGACCCGAGCGAAGTATGAACGAGAGTGCAACGAGGGTTTACCGTACATTTTTATCTTTTTTCTTTTACTTTATTGCTCTGTATATTTTACTTTTATTAAAACAAGATTTTTTCATCTTTTAAAATGGAAGAGGGGTAGGGGTGAATTCCATTTTAAAAGATACCTTATTATATTTGCCAATACCACTTATTCTCTGTTTTTTTTAACAATTTTCTTAGTCATTTCATAACAGTTTCTTCTCATTTTAAATTAAGGGTATTTCATCATATTATTTTAAAAGATTCACAATTTCTAATAGAATCATCAATTAAATATGATAAATTAATTTGAGAATTGTATTTATCAAGATAGTATTTGTATATATCGTTTTTGAAAAATCAATGTTCTGAAGAGTTAAAAACTCAATCGAAAATTTTAAAGTATTCTTTATTATATTTAAGAGTATATCTAGAAAAACAATCCATATTATCAGTAACAAGAACGATATTATAATATTGCTTTAGCTTTTTTAATAGATTTAATATTTTTTCTGATAAATCTATTTTTTTACAATCTTCTAAAAGAGTATTATATATGTATTTGTAATCTAAGTCTAAATTAATTGATATATATTTGCATATTTCTTCTGAAGTATATTTTCATATCATCCAATCTTTTACTTTATCAATGTTTTCTTTAAATAAATAATTATTAATAGATTCATATATTTTAATATCTTTATATTCAAGCGAATGCCAAAAATTTTTATATGATATAACTCAATTGAAATCAATAAATAACATATTTTTACTTTTTTCCCATTTTATTTTTCATTTTTTATAAATAGCAAGTTTCTCTTGAATTTTATCTAAAATATCATTTTCAATTTTTAACGAATTTATAGTGTTAATATAATATGAATAATTTGCATCATTTATTTCAATTTTATCTAATAATCATATATCAAATTTTTTAGGTAATATGTTAAATTGATCTAATTTATTAATTTGATAAAAATCAAACATTGTTCTAATACATTTTTCACATTCTCAACAATTATATTTGTTATTAAAATTTTTCCAACAAACTCTTAAATAATTATATATATCATCATGTCTTGAAATAAATTCAATTTTTTCCCTTCTTGGGATTCAATTTCAATAATGAATAAAATTATTAATTCAATTTCACCATAAATAATCTAGATTTACATGAGATCACCAAGGATAACCTATATTATTCTCCATCCAGCTCGAAATATAATATAATTGATAGTCATTTATTAACAATCAAATACTTGCCAGTCAGGAACCAAAAATATAGTTCCAACTACAAAATTTTTCGGTAAAATTTCTTAAATTTGTTTCAATAATAATTTTTTTATAATTATTTTTAATACAAAAATTATCTATCTTTTCTTTAACTAAACTAAACAATTCTTTATCATTGTTTTTTATATCAAATCAGTTTATAAATATCAAATCTTTTATATCATTTTTATATAATGTATAAAAAGAATCAACTCATAAACTAAAAAATAATGCTTTATCATTTCTTTTTTTCAAGTTATTTTTATTTTCATAAGTTTTATAATTATTTATATTTAAAATAAAATTTTTATTATACCATTCATTATATAATAAATTAATTTTAAATAAATTTTCTGTGATTTTTTTAGATATATGATATCAGTTTAGATCTATATCGTTTTGAGTGTAGTATCATATATTGTAAAATATTGGCATTATAAAATCCACCAACAAAATGTCTTTATTTAGTATATAATGAGTTTTAATTTTATAGTAAAAGTTATACTTTTTATTGTTAATATCAAAAAAAACAGTAATTTTAGAGATTCATAATTTTAAATTTGATATTTTAATATTATTTAATTTTATCATATTTTTTTACAAAGTTATAAATAAAACATTTTTTTAGATCAATATTTACTTTTTTTATTTCAGAAGATGTTATATCGTCAATAGTATATTTATTATTTTTTCTTATATCTATAATATTTAATTTTGTGCCAGTTATTTCTTCAAGTCATTTAAATTTTCATATTTCATAATCATTTCTTCATATCATAATAGATGAAATATTGTGTTTAAGTGCAAAAACTCATCAATGATATCTTGTAGTAATTATTTTATCCATTTTTTTTGTAATTTCTTCAATTACTTCTTCGTATGGCAAATTAAATTTCTTAAAATCTATTATTTCATAATTTATATCTTCAAAATTTTTGATAAAGCTTATATCATATCATCATTTATTATCAAAGACATGTGGAATAATTATATATTTTACATTTTTGTGTTTATTATTAATTCAATGTATAAGATTTTTTAATATTACAAAAAAATTATTATTGTTTTCACCGTCATGTAATGATAATCATACATAGTATGAATCTGAATTAAGCTGAAGATTTATACTAATCTTATTTTTTGATATATAAGCATCATCGTAATAAAATTTTATCTTATTATAATATTCATCTTTTATGTATCTTTTGGAAAATGATAAATCTCTTAATCATATAATTACAACATAATTTAGTATGTAGTTAATAAGAAAATTATCAATAAATCAATTAATAGGTCATATTGTTTGTCAAGAAAGAAAAACTTTTTTAGAAAACTTTTTTGAAAAGTAAATTATTAAAAAACGATAATATAAATGTCAATTCCATATGCTATTTAAATTTCATCATCAAGAAATTATAATTATATCAACCTTTTTAATTGTTTCTATTATTTTTATAATTTTTGAACTTCTACTAAAAAAACAATAAAAAAATATTAATAAAAATAATTTGAATATTTTAAATTTGCTTTGAAAATTAATATCTGATATTTGGTTCTGATAATTAGTTTTTTTGTCTCTTGAAGATAAATATAAATCATATCAATGCTTATTTAGATAATTATAATTATATCTAAACATTGCTTCATCTCAGATATGATAGAATCAATCTTTTCAAGCTCCGATATCTCATATTAAGAATATTTTTTTCATTTTATTTTTTGATAATATCAATAAATTTATTTGAAACATGCTCTATTACTTTGGATAAATCATCTTTTCAATTATTTTCAATAATTTCATATTCAATATTTTTTAATAAATCATTATCTGTTATGATACTAAATAAATTATTATATAAAGAATTTAAAGTTTTTTCATCTTTAAAAAAGTGCTTTGTTTCTCAAAATCTATCATTAATTCTTTCTTTTGCAATATTTGGATTCGTTTTTAAAAAGAAAATAAAATCAGGTAAAATTATTTCTCACGAACTTATTAATAAATCAATTTTACTTTTTAATACTTCATAATTGCTATATTTATTTAAATCCTTTAAAGCCAATTCAGTGTATAACAATGTTAAGAAGGTTCTTTCTATTATAATATCTTTACTACTTAATATAGAAGAAATTATTTGTTTGTTTTTTCTCATTTCTAGATCTAATAATAAATTATGGTTACTATTTAATGCTTTATTACTATTTATATCAACATCTGGAAAACTTTCGTTTATATTCAAAAAATTAAATGATTCTCAAATATGAATTAATCATAATTTATTAGCAATTGTTTTTGCAATAGTTGTTTTTCAACTACCACTTATTCATTCAATAGCTATAATTTTATTTCATCTATTCATGATCTGTTTTATTTTTTATAGAATTTAAAAATCATAATTTGTATAATAAATATTTTAATAAGGATATTGTTAATGGTATACTAACGATGAAGGGTACTAATGTTGTTAAAAAGAAATAATTAACTCTTAGTTGTTTAATTATATTCTTTTTATATAGCCAAATAATAAAAACATAATAATGCAAAAAGTATATTAATATTGAGATTAATCATATGATAAAATTATTTGTTATAATTGAATACAAAAAAATAAAAAACAAGTAATATGAGGTAAGAAACCATTGAATAGAATTTAAAAATCATTGTAAAGTATAAAATATTAATTTTAGAGAAACTTGTTTATTAAATTTTTGAATATACGATTTAGGATATTGATAGTATTCTATTAATCAAAAGAACCATGATATAGTTTGTTTAAACCAAGCATAAAAAGTAGTTGGAGTATCTCAAAATTCATATTGAGTTAAGCTATATACCTTTTCATTTTCTAATGATAAATAAAATCAAAAATGTAAATCTTCATTTATAGTATCCTCAGGTAGCATCTTGTATTGAAAATATTTCTTTAATTTGATTATTAATCAATGTCATACTATGTGATATAATTTATATTTAGATATGTGTCTATTAAATAATATTCTATATTGTTCTTCAACTAAAGTCCATCTTGATTGATAAATAGATATAGCTTTTTGAAAATTATTAATTTTATTAAAATTTTCAACAAATAGTGTGCTTTGCAATAAAATATCTTCTCATTCGTTTATTTTTATAAATATTTCAAAAATATCTTCTTTTTTGATTCTAGTATCTATATTAATTAGGTGAAAATAAGAACTATTAATATCGGTTTTTAATGTGTTTTTGATATAATTCACAGCATAATTTACTTGATGTGCCATAAATCATTTTGTATCTGCTTCAATAATTATAATATTTTTTTGAATATATTGTTTTGCTAATTCAAGTGTTTTATTGATTCAACTTATATCTCTTTCTTTTGATGTTCAAACAACAATTAAATATATATTTTCTGAATTTCAAATTAAATGATTATAAAATTCAATTGTTCTAACTATTGCCTTTTCTTCTTTATAAACAGGCAATACAATAAAATATTTTATATTGTCATTTAATTTTGCTTTTTTATAAACTTTTTTTGATCTTAAAATTATAATTAATAAAATTATTAATCTATATAATCAAAATAAAAATAAAACATAAATTAAAAGATCTAACTTCATATTGAACTGTTAATTTTTAAAACCCCTCATAAAGATAAAAAAATCTTGTTTTGTTCCTTATTTTATGCAGAGCTACCTTTTTAAAAAAAGATAAAAATGTATGTCTGATAACGTTTGCTTCTATGAGATGTTCTTCATAGCTTTAGCGAAGAAGAATATGGGAGAGCGAAGTGCAACGAGCGAACCTCATAGAAGCTGTTAGGCGAGGGTGATTTTTCTGTAATGCAATGGAAGAAAAATCAAGTGCAACGACCCCGAAGCGTATTTTTCAGTATTTTTTCATTCCTTATTATTTTGTTGAAGAATTTTATCATTTTATTGGAATATTTATTTTTTCGTTTTTCTTTTTCCAAGAGGGGTTGGGGTGAATTGGAAAAAGAAAAACACCTTATTTTGCTTTATATAATTTCATAAGTAATGAATTACATACTACACTTACCGAAGAAAAACTCATTGCTAATGCTGCTATTATAGGACTTAATAAAAACCCAAAAAAAGGATATAATATTCCAGCTGCAATTGGAATTCCAGCAGAGTTATAAAAAAATGCCCAAAAAAGATTTTGTTTAATTTTTCTTAAAGTATATGTGGAAATATTTACAGCTTCCACTACATCTTTAAGACTATTTTTTATCAAAATAATTTCTCCTGCTTCTAGAGCAATATCTGTACCTGATCCAAGTGCTATTCCAAGATCTGATTGTGCCAAAGCTGGAGCATCATTGACTCCATCTCCTACCATCGCTACTACTTTCCCTTGAGATTGTAAAAACTTAATTTTTTCTGCCTTTTGTGCAGGATAAACTTCTGCTATTACTTCATCAATTCCTACTTTATTGGCAATAGCTTCAGCTACTTTTTGATGATCCCCGGTAATCATTATTACATTTTTTCCCATTTTTTTAAGTTTTTGTATGGCTTCAACGCTATCTTCTTTTACATCATCCATTATTCCAATAATTCCAATAATTTGATTTTCGTGTGCTACAAAAAGAGGAGTCTTGCCATTTTCTGCAAAAAAAGTTGAGATTCTTTTTACTTCATCGGAAAGTATAATATTTTCATCCGCAAGAAGTTTTTTATTTCCAAGTAAAAGAAGTTTTTTATGAACTTTGCAATAAGCTTTAAGCCCTTTCCCTTCTTTCTCTTCAAAATATTCTAATTCTACAGGTAAAACATTTTTTTTATTGGCATATTCTTGTACTGATAGAGAAAGTGGATGATGAGAATTTTTGGCAAGAGAATATGCAATTTTAAAAAGTTTTTCTTCAAGAAAATTAAAAACTTGCATATCTACAACTTCAGGTTTCCCCTTTGTTATGGTTCCTGTTTTATCAAAAATGAAAGTATCAATTTTTTTTGCTGTTTCAAGGGCTTTAGCATTTTTAATAAGAATACCTCTTTGTGCTGCAAGTCCCGTTCCCATCATTACTGCTGTTGGAGTTGCAAGTCCGAGCGAACAAGGACAAGCAATAACAAGTACTGATACAAAAATAGTAAGAGCAAATGCTATCCCAAATCCTAAGAAATACCATATTAAAGATGAAGTAACCGCAATTACAATGACAATTGGGACGAAATAATAAGAAATTTTATCAGCTAAAAGCTGAACTGGTGCTTTTGAAGAAGTTGCTTCTTCCATGATTTTAATAATTTGAGCAAGCATGGTTTCGTCGCCAACACTTTTGGCAGTGAAATGAAGAATACTTGTTTTATTGATAGTTCCACCAATAATTATATCCCCTACTATTTTCGTTACAGGAATACTTTCGCCAGTTATAGAGCTTTCATCTATTGTTGATACACCAAAAACTATTTCCCCATCTACAGGGATTTTTTCTCCCGGTTTTACGATAATCGTGTCTCCCTTTTGAAGTTCTGAAATTGATACAACTATTTCTTTATTGTCTTTAAGAAGAATTGCTGTTTTAGGTTGAAGCCCCATTAGTTTTTTGATGGCATCTCCAGTTTTCCCTTTTGTTTTTTCTTCCAAAAATTTCCCCAGCATCATAAATATAATGATGACAGAAGCGGTTTCAAAATATTCTTCCATCACCAAAAATCCCCAATAAACACTATAAAAATAAGCAGTCAGTGTTCCCAAGGAAATAAGAGTGTCCATATTTGTATTTTTTCTGAGTAAATTAAGAAATGCGTTCCGATGATATTGCCATCCAAAACCAAGAACTACAATTCCGGAAGAAAAAATCATAAACCAGTGAGTATTGGGAAAAATCCAAAACGACCCCGGAATAACCCATTCCCAAAAAAACATTCTTATTACTAGTGGTAATGTTAAAATGAGCGCTATTGTAAATTTTATAAAAAATCTTCTTTGTGTCTTTTTCAAATTTTCTTCTTGGTTCTTTTTTGAATTTTCTTCTATGCTATATCCATTGTGATACACAATGTCTTTTACTTCTTTTTCGGATATTTTTTCGTCGTCAAAAAGTATTTGAGCTTTATTCGTGGCAATATTTACTTGAGCCGAAACAATATCCTTGTTTTCTTCAAACGCCTTTTGAAGGATTGATGAGCATGAAGCACAGGTCATTCCAGTTATATTAAATGTGATAGTTTTCATAATTTTTTAAATTAAATGAAAAATAATAATTACTTAACAATAAATTTTCCCCCTATCATCCCCATCCAGCATGAAAAAGGGATATTTCCACTTTGAGTTGGTGTAAATTCTAAAATAGCTGTGTCTCCATTTTTGAGTTTTCCAGTACTTAAATTGAGACGAGGAATAATGACTTCATTACTACATCCGCTAACACGATTGGCATTAATTACAAAACGAACTGGAACATTTTTTTTGATACGAAATTCAGCTGGTTCAAATGTGTAATCAATATTCATAGTTACGGTTTGTACTTCTTCATTTGAAGAAAAATTGTCTGCATTTTTTATTTCATTGGTAGCTTGATTATTTTTCCAAAAATCAAAAGTAAATGATGATCCTATAAGTGTAATTCCTGAATTGAATGAATACAAAGCAAAGAATAAAATAATAATTCCAACTATTTTTTTGAAAACCCAAAAATCTTTTTTTTGAGAATAGCTTGAGCCAATTCCAACAGAAAAAAGAACTGGCAACGTTCCAAGTGCAAAAACCATCATAATGAGTCCTCCTGACCAAAAACCTCCAGAGGCAACGGCTACAAGTTGCATTGACTGAGTAAAACCACAAGGAAGAAAAAAAGTTAAAATTCCAATAATTGCAGGAATAAGCGGATGATTTTTTTCTTGAAGTTTAGTAATTTTATTACTTAAACTTTTTGGTAAATGAAAGCCAAATTTAGTGATATTTGGCACAATCCCTAAAATCTGAAGCCCCATATAAAGCATAATTAAAGCAACAAATATCGTAAGATAAGCAGAGAAAGAAGTGGAATATTGCAAATTTCCACCAATTATACCAAGCAAACCGCCTAATAGGAAAAAGCCTCCTATTCTACCAATATGAAAATATATTTGAGGTAATGCTCTTTCAAAAAAAGAATGTATTTTGGGGGAATATTGACTTGAAAAACTCATTACAATTCCACCAGTAAGAGCTAAACAAGTAGAAACAGAAGCAGTAATACCGAGTAAAAAAGCCACTGCTATTCCAACATTTTCATCAACATCTGGGAAAAAACGAGATATTTCAAAATAAGAAAAAAACCGTATTACAAAAAATCCAATAAGAATAATTATTCCCATTTGAAAAAAATCTTTTGTGTGAAGCTTTGGAAGCAATGTTTTATTTTCTCCTTTTTGAGCTATACTATACCCGCATTTTTCAACAGCTTTTGTGACTTCTTGCATAGAGATGTTATCTCCTTCTACTTCCAAAATTCCTTTTTTATGAGATGCTTTCACTTTTTTAATATTCGGAATTTTTTGCACTTCTTTTTCAAGCAACATTTCACAGCTTGCACAGTGCATTCCGTTGACGTAAATTGTTTTTTTCATAGTTTTTTTTAAAAAATAAATTATTTATTTTGTGCAGTTTGTATCACTTTTAAAATTTCTTGCATCATTTCATTAATTTTCTCCTCGTTCTTTTTTCCCATTGCATTTTTTACACAACATTTTAAATGCCCCTCTAAAAGCTGAAGGTTAGCTGATCTCAAAAGTCCTATGATAGCTAAATTTTGCTGAATAATATCAATACAGTAGGTATCTTTTTCGAGCATTTCAATTACTTTTGTTGTTAAAGAATTTGCCTTTTTAAGCGTGATAGCTGTTTTTTTCTTATAATCCTTCATAGTAGTTTTTATAAAATATTTAAATACCATAACCTATGGTATAGGTATAATATCAAATCAAAAAAAAATTGCAAGAGAAAATTTAAATAATCATTTTTTGCGGAGGAACGGAGCAAAAAATACCTTATATCCCCCTCATTAAAATAAAAAATAAAAATTCCATTCCTTTTTAAATTCTTCAACAAAATTTCCATTTGAGAAAAAATATTGAAAAATATGTCGCCTAACTCGCCGCTATCTGTGATCTTTACTTGATAATATATTTTTTTTGTATATTATCTGTGATGTTGGATAGCGGTGAGTTGTTTAAAAGTAATTTTTTGCTTTATATCTAAAAACTATATGTATGCAAGAAAATCTCTTTCAATTGGACTATTTCCAGAAACTTTTACTCAATAGAAATTATAGTCCTAGAACTATTGAAATTTATTCCAATTGCTTAAAATATTTTTTCCATATCGTTGCAAAAGATGAAAAATTAATAACGGAAAATAATATACTAGATTTTCTTCTTGCACTACAAAAAAAAGATAGAGCACCTAAAACGATTAATCTCTACAAAGAAACTATCAAAACTTATTTTTCTATGATTCATCATAAGTCTTTTAATATTGCTACTAAATTTTCCAAAGAAGCTAGAAAATTACCAATCGTACTTTCTAGGTTAGAACTAGAAACAATGTTTAATTCTCCACAAAACAAAAAGCATAGATTACTATTGATGCTGGCATATAGTGCTGGACTGAGAATTTCAGAAGTGAGATCTCTACGCTTACAGGATATAGATTTTGCATGATTGACGATTCACCTCAAATGAGCTAAAGGCCAAAAAGATAGGATAACGATTTTTTCTCAGAAAATTAGTGATGAATTAAAAAATTATTGTGCACATAAAACATGATCAGATTATGTTTTTGAATCTGAGAGAGGATGAATGTTACACCCTAGGACATTAGATAATGTATTTAATCATGCACTTAGCAAAGCATGAATATCTAAACCAGCAACTTTTCATTCACTTCGTCATAGTTTTGCAACACATCTCCTTGAAAATGGTACTGATATTCGTTATGTTCAATCATTGCTATGACATGCAAATATACGCACGACTCAAATCTATACCAAAGTGACCAATCCAATGCTAAAAAATATTCAAAGCCCCTTAAAATAGTTTATCTGGAATTAGTTTATTTGGGATTTGGAATCTGTTTTGTAAAAATATTTGATTTATTTAGATTCCGGCTGCAAAACTTAAGGCCGGAATGACTATAGAATTTTTAATTTGTAATTCGTTAATGTTAAATAGTAAATATAGATATGTGTGAATAGATTTTGAAACGACATGACTTGATGTAAATAAAGATGAACCGATTCAGATTTGAATTATAGAGATTGATATTAATTCAAAAATTATAGACCAATTTGATTCTCTTATTAAACCCACCAAAGATACTTCTGAACTAAAAAGTATAGTCTGATTTATTACTGGTTTGAGTTTACAAGATTTGGAACATTCTCCTGGTGTCGAAGATATTTTACCCAAGATTCAGAAATTCTTCTGAGAAAATACTATCATAATCTGACATAATGTTGCGTTTGATATTTCTTTTTTGAATAAGTTTTTTCCTGATTTGAAATATCACAGCAGTATAGATACTGTTGCCTTGATGCAAAACTTTATTCATTATGCGCCTAGTTATGCATTGGATGTATTGACCAAACATATCCAAGAAAACAAAGTCTTTAATAAGCTTAACTTAGATTGGAAATTCCTTTCAGAATGAGAAGAATCTTTTCATGATGCGCTGTGTGATACTCAGAATTCTTTATGATTTTTTGTCTATGTTATTAGTTATTTAAAATTACTTGCTAATAAATATGCTATAACTTCGTATTTTATATCCAAACATAGTGTTTGGGGTCAGATCATTGCTGATATTGAGAGTATTGTAGTTGATATTATCCAGCTTCCTAGCTTGGAAAGGATCAATCCCTCCAATACTTCTTTTAAAACCAATGATAGGCTTATCAATGTTTTGGATTTACAGAGCCTAGAAAGATATTATGTCTGAAATGTATGATTAAAAGAAATTTTAGAATGACTATTA
>Ga0172367_10008060_pt1 | contig 11866 bp, 17 predicted proteins | sample Lak10m_FD_114542 | JGI IMG/M metagenome (GOLD analysis project Ga0172367, IMG submission 114542) | Freshwater microbial communities from Kabuno Bay, South-Kivu, Congo - kab_022012_10m | ecosystem: Environmental > Aquatic > Freshwater > Lake | place: Democratic Republic of the Congo: South-Kivu...
AATTTATAACTCACTCAAATGGATTGGCACACTTCCTGCCCTTTATAGGGGTGTCTGGACGTTTCAGACAGAAAGTAGGAGCTAATGAAAAAGGAAAACTTAGCAAGACAAAAAGAAGAAGGAAATGAGACCCGCAAAAAATTAGTTTTTGAAACTTGTCCCTGTTGTGGGACAGGCGACCTTATTGAATTTGGTGTTGATACCATTTGCTGTCGCTGTGATTGGAATAGCGCCGAAATGTATGTTGACGAAGGATTGATGGATAATCGGTTTCTTGCCTTCAAAGAACAGTTTGACCCTAAAAATAAAATCGTTCGGAAGTACGATAAGAATGTTGTTCGCATCAAAACAGCTAACACAGAGAACCAAAATATTAACTCCGAATCTCACGAAGAAATTTTTAAACGTGCTGAGGGCCTTCTATGAAGTGGCACTTAGTTCGAAGTGATTTGATTCACCTTCAGAAATTGTTGAGGGAGATATATGGGACTTTGCCAATGGTAGAACTCATGACCAACAAAGCACTCATCTTGGAAATAGAAAAAATTGAGACTCAATTTCAAGGCTTATTGAATGAACTCTACGGATAGTAATTCAGACCTTAAACACATTAATCAGATTCAATTGCTGGCGGACTCTATTGTAAACGTTTGGAGTTCAATTTCGCCGGCTGTTCGCAGGAACGATGATTTAAAAAAGAAATACGCAATGCTAACAACTTTAAAAAAACGTTTGCAATTAAAAATTCAGGGGGACTTAAAAAATGAAAACACAAAATGAAAAATATGAATTATTCACAGGCTTTCGAAAAGAAAATAATATTGAGGCTAAGTTACTGATTGGATCTGCATTTAAAGACCAAGGTACTTCTTATTATAAAATCAGGCTCATGATGTTTCCAGGTCAGACTTATTATCTGGTGAAAAACCGAGAATCCGTTGACCGCTATACAGTTTATTCGCGCATACGCACAGAGGGGCAAGAAACTCGTTTTTTGAATCCCATCGGCAATGGCATTTTAGATCCAAAACTTCATAGTTTCATGGAACTAAAGTTTCCTCTGCTTAAGGCACAAATTTATATGAACCTTTATCCATCAAATCACTAAATCCAAGGGGGTCTCAATGTTAACTAGAGAAAATAACTTTAAAGTGTTTCAGTTTCTAAATTTCATTACATTACTCATTTTGCCTGCGATTGCATTCTGTAGTGTGGAATCAAGTCTCATGGCTGTTCAAACAAAACTCATTGGCACAATTTTACCATTGGCTGCGATTCTGGGACTAGTATTTGCTGGTCTTTCATTCGTAGCAGGTAGCCCCAATGCACGGAACCATTTGATCCTCGCCATGATTGGCGCGGCTATTGGTTTTGGTGCACCAAGTATCGTGAGTTGGATTCAATCACTGATTCACTAATTTGGAGTGTATATGAGTGCTCTTAAAGTGGCCCCCGTGAGCAGGTGCCTTGATAAAAAAATGATGATCATGGGTTTTGAAGTTCCTGATCTTTTGATCATCTTTTTAACCATGTCGATTTTGAATTTTCTTTTTGGCTCAACATCCCTGAAGTGGCTCTTTGTATGGCTACCAAGTGCAACGCTGGCGGCAGTTATAAGGTTTTCTAAGCGTGGGAAGCCGGAAGACTACCTTGTGCACTGGCTGCGATTTCAAATTAAGCCAGGCGTTCTCTGTGCGTTTATGGAGCCAACAAATTCAAATCCTCCACCCAAATTAAATGAAAGGAAAAATGCGTGAGCGGTAATCTAGCTGATGCACTTCAAGTCTGGGGACTTGAAGAAAACATAACTATTTTTGTAGATGGTTCCTTCGGAACCGGATTTAGACTCACTCCGATTGATGGGAGCTGTTGGTCAATAGATCAGGCCAATGAATACTCGCAACGGCTGGCCCAATTTTTAAATGGGCTACCATCAGAAATTGATATTCAGTTTGTTCAAGATATAAAGGCCGGAAATAACGAACTCATTCACAAACATGGCGAAACCATTGATGAGCAATCACCAGACGTTGAAGATGTTGTTCAAAATTTAACAAAAGCAAGGGTTGAGAAATTTCAATCACTTGATCAGGCAGGTTTACTACCAAAACATGGATTATTTATATTCGCGAGAAGAAAGGTCAATAATCCATTACTAGGAAAAACCTCGCCATTCTCTCGAGCCAAAACGTTTGAGGCGATGACTGAAGAGAATCTAAAACGTGAATTATCAATGACCGAACGATTGGCGTCAGAACTGGAATCAGGTCTCGCCATGCTTGGACTTAAACCTCAGAGACTAAAAGCTGAAGAAGTCCTTCAGCTTTTGTATGAACAATGGAATCCAAGTCGAAACGTTTCACTTGGTCGTGTCAATCCCGATAATATTCGCTCTTCAGTTTTATTTACCGACGTGGGAGTTGGTGATCGCGGGTTTTCAATGAGTGATTACCATTATAGGGTCATATCCCTCAAAATACTGCCAGATCAGACTTTTGCGTTAATGGCAGCGAAACTGCGGGAGCTTCCATTTGATACAAGAGTATTTGTAACCGTTCATGTTCCAAATCAACAAAAAGAACTCGAAAGTCTACAGACACAACGCCGGATTGCTTTTTCGATGGTTGCTGGAAAGAAAACTGGCGTTGCCGACATTGAGAGTGAAGCAAAGCTAAAAGATTTGGAAACACTGCTCGAAGAAATGGTGGCCCAGGGTGAAAAGGTATTCCATCTGAGTCTGCAAGTTCTGGTGCGCTCTCGCGATGAAACAGATATTGAAAATAAAGTATCTGAAACTTTAACTAAGGTTCGGGAACTTGCTGGTGCTGAAGCTATGGAGGAAACGCTGGCAGCTTTTGATATTTTCTCTGAAATTGCTTTACCAAATGCTCGTAGTAAAGAACGGATTAAGAGACTTAAAACTTCAAACCTGTGCGATTTACTGCCAGTGTTTGGTCCCTGGGAGGGTCACTCAGATCCCAAGATTTTACTGCGTTCAAGACTTGGGAGTCTCGTGAGCTTCAATCCATTTACAAGTGAACTAACAAACTCCAATCAGATCGTGAGTGGCGGTTCAGGCAGTGGAAAGTCTTTTATGACCAATATTTTAATGATGCAAATGCTGAAGGAAAATCCAAAAGTGTTCATAGTTGATATTGGTGGGTCTTACAAAAAGATTTGCGATAACTTTGATGGGCAATATGTACCTCTTGGAGTTGAATCAAATATATCCATCAATCCTTTTGATTTAGGAATTGGTGAAACAAAACCATCAAGCCAAAAGATCAAGTTTATCTTGAGTCTCGTCGAAATCATGACCAAAGAAAACGAACAGTTACAATTGGGCAAACTTGAAAAAGCTGAGATTGAGGCTGCCATTGAAAAAGTCTATGAGACTTCAAAATCACCAAGACTGTTGGACTTGCGAGACCTCTTAGTGAAGTATCCTGAGTCTTTCATTCAACGGATTGGTAAGATTTTAAACTCGTGGTGTGGCAATTCGCCCTATGGGAAGTTTGTCGACCAGAAGACCACTTTAGAACTCACTAAACCCGTCGTTTGTTTTGATCTCAAAGGGATGGAATCTTACCCTGATCTGCAATCAGCGTGTTTGTTTATTATTACTGATTTTGTTTGGCGAGAAGTTCAGAATGAACGAGGGCGAATGAAGTTCTTGATTCTAGATGAATGTTGGAAGTTGATGGAAAACGACTCTGCATCATTATTTATTGCAGAGGTGTTTAGAACCTTTCGTAAATATATGGCAAGTGCCATTGCTATTTCACAAAATATTGATGACTTTGCTCGAAGTAAAATTGCCAATGCCATTTTGCCAAACAGTAGCATCAAGTGGGTTTTGAAGCAAAAGGGTGCTGATAAAGATCGCCTCAAAGAAGTTTTAAATTTGAACCCAAACGAAGTCGAACTCATTACTTCACTCCATCAGGAGCGTGGATCGTATTCAGAAGCCTTTTTAATGGCTGAAGATGCAAGAGTGGTCGTAGCCATAGAATCAACACCGCTAGAGTATTGGTTAGCCACAACGGATGGACGTGATCTTGGCAAAATTGAGGAATATCACAAGGCCTATCCAACTGAGACCCCCATTTGTATTTTGAAACGACTAGCAAAAGACTTTCCGAAAGGTGTTGCTGCTGTTCAAGGGGTAAAAGCATGAATATAAAAAAATATACGGTGGCACTCAGTTTATTAGTGTTTGTTGCGAGCACTCCCGTGCGGGCGGATTTCTGGGGAGGTGATATTTTTTACCTCGCGCAGATTTTAACTAACACCATTAAGCAACTCGTTGAACTGAAAAATATTGTGGATAATGGCCGTGAAAATTTAGAACTCGTCCGTGATATCAATCGTGGAATCAATGATTCATTAAGAATCGCGCAGACTATTAATCCCAACATAGACCCAGGTATTTATCAAGATTGGCGTAACGTAGACCAGGCACTTCAACAGTTACAAAATATTTATGGTGTAGTTGTAAACTCACCGGATGCTCAAGTTTACAGGGACACGGATCATCAAGTAGCTGAGGCAGTAACCATGAATAATCAAATTTATAGTTACACCGAAGAAATTGATCAAATCGGTGAAGCCATCAAAGATTACAGTCATGATGTTTCGCCGGGTGGTGCACAAAAGCTCACGGCACAGTCCATGGGGATTATGCTGCAATTGATGAATCAAAGCCTTCGCACCCAGGCCACTGGTTTAAAACTTCATGCCCAAACTATGGCGGTTGAAAACAAAAAAGAAAAAGACCAAACCAAAATGTATTTGGAAACCGCCAACACTCTTAGAGTCGCCATGAAAAATGAACCCCTTCAATTTAAAGCCCCACGGTTTTAAGAGGAGACTTTTAAATGGTAGCCGATATCAGTTGGCTTGCAATCGAAGCCAAGAAAATCCATGAGATTTTCACGGGATATTTTTATCTTTTAGTTACGGTCCTGATGCTCCTGGGAATTACAGTGGAGTATTTTAAGTGGCCCATTGGACAAATACCCAATTTTGGAACCCTTGTTGGGAGAGCACTTATAGCCGCTCTTCTGCTTCATGCTTATCCAGACATCACCAACATTATTGCTGATGTCATTGATGCAGTAGCAGGAAGGCTTGGGGACCTGAATAATTTTAAACTGATCCTAGATCGAATGGGAGACAAACTCGGCGAACTATCGCTTTCATGGGTAAGTTTTAAAGAAACAGTGATGTTGCTGATAAGCTTTCTCACTTTCTTTATTTTGTATTTCTCCATTCATATTGCTGACAGTTTTTACATTTATGTTTGGGTCATGCTGTATGTATTTTCGCCGCTCTTGATTGCTCTTTTTGTATTGCCGGTGACAGCCTCGGCAACATCGGCTCTGTTTCGTTCGCTTATTGAGGTGGCCGCATGGAAAATTGTCTGGTCGGTCATTGCCACACTTCTTTGGAGTAGTGCCTTAAGCCAGATCAACACTCAGGGGTCACAGGTGAGTTTCTTAACAGCCATAGGGTTTAATATCATTTTGGCGGGATCATTGTTGCTGACTCCATTTGTGGTGCATGCACTGGCAGGTAGTGGTCTTGCGCAAATGGGTAAAGATCTAAGCGCACTCACCATTGGCGGAATGACTATTTCACCAGGCCGAACAGCAAGTGTCGTCAAACGAATGGCTGCACCAGCAGCAAGTTATAGCTCCAATTATTTTATGAGAAACAAAAGTAACTTATCGAGTGTTCGAAACTACTCAAGTCAGTCCAAAAATAAAAAAGAATTTAAAGCATAGGAGAAAATAGAAATGAAATACACAGAAGCATGGGCTTCCATTGCAACTCAAAATTCAATCCTAAAATTAACGATACTTGTATTGGGGTTCTTAACCTTGGTTCTTGGGATGACCACCCTCAAACTCACTTTTAAAGAGGCAACAATCATTGAACGAGGATGTTATTCGAAGCTACTTACCTCTGCAAAAGATGAACACGCCAAAGAAGAAATCGAAACATTTATTCGGCAAGGTTTATCACAGAGATTTGATTCTAAAGTTCAACCAGTGGACGGATTAATTTCACCGGATGAGATGAGACTTCGGCTATCTGAGCAGAATGATTTTGAATCACGGAATATCAAGCAAACAGTGATTGTCAATGAAGTCACACCTAGAGCTGATGGCACCGTGCTGGTCGATGGAGATCGCATCATTGCAGTGAATGATTTGCGTTCGGCTTTTCGATTTCAACTAGAGGTGAAACTGGAGTCAAAAGCTAGGTCTCAATCCAATCCTTATGGATTATTAATCGTCTCGACAAAACACATAGAACCAACAACGGATCAGAAGGAGAAAAAGTGAAATACTTAAAAATATTTTCCATTTACTCAGTTACAGCAGCTTTGGTTTTCGGTTCAGCTTTTAAATCAGAAGCAAAATCATCTCTGAGAATTGTGAAATGCGATGAATCCAAAATGATCGATGTTTTTATCAAGCCTAACTTTGGAACAATCATCAACTTTCCAGTAAAGCCGGACAATGTTGTCTTAGGTGGCCCACGTCAGTTTGCCATTGAGTACATAAAAAACGATTTAGCACTGACAGCCCTTTCATCAAATGCCAACACGAATTTATTTGTTTATCTCCTTGGGCGTCGCTGTGGTTTTCACTTAATCACTTCAGTTTCACAGTTTGATAATTTGGTGCAAGTTCGCGATCCCGAAGACACTAAAATAAAGGTGCCCTTTGAATGAGTGGGAAAGCAACCGTAACCGTAGCCAAAGATAACGGATATAAAAACAGATGGGGTTTATCCAACCTCATCTACCGACAAGAAGGCCCAAAAAGAAGTCTCAATGGCAAAGTTACCGCAGGATTATTTGGATCACTGATGCTAATGGGAGTTGGTTATTCTATTGTTTCTGAATTCTTTAACCCAACTCCAACAACTGCGGGTGAACCCATTGGATACAATGAAACCGTTAGTCCATCACCACAGATTGAAATTCCAAAAGGAGACTCTGAATGGCAAAAACCACAGCCAGAAACTAGAAAGGCACCACTTGTTCGAACTTATACGGGGTTACAAGTTATTGAACGGCCGCTCCTAGGAAAGATACCACCAGGAACGATGGTTAAGGCTCGTTTTATAACTGGGGCATCTAATGGTCCTCTTAAAGCCACGTTAGTTGAACCTTTAATGGTAAATGGTGATTCCATTGTGCCAGAAGGAACGGTTTTAGTTGGCAGTGGTAGTTCAGGAGAAGATCGACTGACTGTTCAATTTTCTAAACTGGTTTTTATCAATGGCAAATCTCAAAACATTCAGGCTCAGGCTTGTGATATTGAAGATCAAACTGTTGGTGTTCGCGGGAAGAAAATCAGCAAGTATGCCTACATGCTTGCAGTAGGAGCCGGACTCAATTTTGTAGGTGGTCTCACCGAAGGTCTGCAAGAATCCCAGGTTCAAAATGGAGTGGCCGTAAAGAAGAACGATCTAAAAAATGCTGCACTCAATGGAGCCTCAAAGGCCGCTCTCGATCAATCGCAACAAGTCTTAACTGATGTAAGAAACAAAAAGTCAGTTATTCAAGTTGAAAGCGGCAAAGAATTTAATGTCCTTTTCGAAGGAGATTAAGGTGAATTATGACCAAAATAAAAAATCCAACGTCGATCTTTGGAAGCTCTTCCAGAGGATCGGATTTGGTATTTCTCAGCCACTCATTGAAGTCATATATGGAATCCGAAAAGAAACCATTCCCCTAGTGCCACTGATAGCTTGGGGATTGTTTTTTGACTATTTGGTATTGAGTAAAATGGATCAACGATTATTTCATTGGTTCAAGGTTGGATGGCTTTATCCAAAGAACCCCATCTTGTTTTCACTTTATATTATTGTCGGTGTGTTTTTTGGATTTTGGTTTTGGGGAGCAATTCAGACTCAACGAAAATCGAAAATGATTTTAAGACTCACTGAGGTTTTTCAGGAATGTGGTTTAAAGAGTCCCATGGGACGGCTTCCTAATTTTATTTTTGATAAACCAGTGGATGAATTGGTTCGGCGCATGCGCTTAACCAATGCCTTTATGTCGAAGGCGAAATTTGATGAGGCCAAAGATAAACTTGAAAGTTCACTGCAAGTATTTATTGATGAGATTTCTGAAAGTAAATCCAACGGCACCATTGATATTCTTTACTCTCATTATGAAATTGCTAAATTGGTTGAGCTAAAAGAATTTAAGAATCTTGAACCAGCACAATTTCTGATTGGTCAAACTCGCGCACGACCAATCCTAAGCAGCCTCAGAGAAACACCTCACCTTTTAGTGGGTGGTCAAACCGGCGGCGGTAAATCGACCTTTCTTCGTCAGTTGATAACGACTTTGTATTGCAATAATAAAGACTATTACTTTTCATTGATTGATATGAAAGGTGGATTGGAGTTCCAACTCTTTGAACACAGAGATCGTTTTAAAGTGTATTCAAAAGCCACTGATGCAGCTACTTTGTTTAATCGACTTGATGAACTCTTATCAGAGAGGTTCGAACTATTAAAACTCAATCAATGCAAAGATATCGAGGAGTTCCAACGAAAACCAATTGAGCAACTAAAGTTTCCAAACAATGTGATTCCAGATAAGGTCAAAGTAAACCGACATATTGTTGTGATTGATGAGGCCGCCGAATTGTTTTTAGCCAATGGCAAATCCAACTTGAGTCAAACGCAAGAGTTAACCCGCAAAGCCATTCGAATAGCGGCACAAGGAAGAGCTGTTGGGATTCATTTGATTGTGGCCACACAGAAGCCAGACACGAAAGCAATCAGTTCGCAAATTAAAGCCAATCTTACGGGTATTATTTCATTTCCAATGGCCACTTTGGGCGCGAGTTTTTCCATTCTTGGAAACGGCAGAGCCAAAGAACTGCCATCGACTCCAGGCCGTGCCATTTGGAAATCTGGCCTAGATCAATTTGAAGTGCAAACGCCGTTTATTAGCCCCGAACAGGCTAAAGCTGAATTGGATAAGATAGCGCCACAAAAGGATTTATGTAATGAAGAAGATTAAAATCGCCGTTACCGATCAAGATCAAAAATGTTTGTTGATGCTCTGGCGGTGGAAATTGCTATCCACCAGCTCCTTGCATTTGGCTATTTATCCTGAGCGCACAGCCTATCGGTGTTATCGACGCTTACTCCTATTGGAAGAAAATGAATTGATTGTTTCAACTTCATCATGGGATCGTAAATCGGTAGTTTGGCACCTAGGTAAAATTGGTTTTGAGTTCGTTAAAAACCAAGTCACTATGGATGAACAAGTGGGATTTAAATCAGAAAATAAAGACCATGATTTCTGGGTAACAGCCATTCACCTTGGTGAGTGGCTAACAAAAACACCGAAGGGTTGTGCCAACTTTACGGAGCAAGAACTTCGGCGTATAGGAATGGATAATTACCCTGATTGGGTTCCGCAAACCAAACAGCACCGACCCGATGGATATTGGAAGATAGGTTTAGAAAAATCAAACGCAGAAGGCTTAATCGCTCTAGAAGTAGAATTGTCCAAGAAGACACCAATGGCGTACAGTGATGTCGGCGATTTCTACTCAAACATGATTAGTCTTTATCAAGTGATTTGGGTGGTAAGATCAGAAGCTGATATTGCCTATATCCATCGACATCTTAAGACAGGTTCTTCTAGTCAGGCAAATGAACAGAGTTTTGTCACTCTAAACCAATACATTGATCAGCAATGGCAATCCAAAATTTTGATTGGCAAAAATAAAGGTAAAGCCTTGATTGAGTTACTCAGCACTTCGGGGGAACTTCCTGAGAACTTAGGTTCCGCAAAAGTTCTCTTGGATGTGCGAAAAAAACCAATAAATACAATGAGTCCTGATCGAAAAATTAAAATCGATCTTGGTCTCAGTAGACAGTATTAAGTCTGAAAGTATGGTGTGTGTTTTGAAAATAGCTCTGATGGCCATATTGGCCGTGACGGTATTGAGTTCGTGTACTTCATTAAAGAAGAAAAATAGTAATGATACTAATACTACTAGTAACAGTAATGATAAAGCTCCTGCATTGACGTCTCCGAAGGTAAGGAAAGTTTGGGTCCCTGAAAAAATTGAAGGTGATAAATTTATTGAAGGCCATTGGATGTGGGTCTTAGAAAGGACAACAACTTGGAGCCAATAAAAAACGAAATTGAAAATTCAATTTCAGATTCAAAAAATGTTGAATCAAAATTTGAGACTCAAAAAATTGATCGAGTTATTCTTGAAAAAGGATCACTTGAAATTTTGAATTCGATGCTCAATCAGATTCGAGATTCTGTTGGAGATCTGGTCGCCGTTTCGCAAAAAGATCTGGTGAATTTTCTAATTCAAAAAAGAAAAGCTTCATTAAGCCAGCAAGAAATCAGAATGATCAGCGAAGATAATTATGATTTAGTTCGTGCGTTGAAAAGAGCGACTAGTGAAGCAATTCGGGCAAGACAACTGGGCAGTGATATAAAAATTGATGAAATTCTAAAAATAATTCAGACACCAAGTGTTAGCGTAGATCGACCGTCTACAATTGATTTTAAGACATCAAAAAATTCTGAAGCTGAGGGGGGATCAAGTGATCTTCTCTCTGGCTCCAAAAGCAAGAAACGAAAGTCTAAAATGACTTTAAGCGAAGAATCCGAAGTTGTAGTTTCAGAGAGAGATTCTCAGTCAAATCATGAATTTGCATCTCCAAAAATCAGTTGATTTTAGAGGGGAAAACTGTGAAATTAGCAATGAAACCTTCAGTTAATTCTGAAGGAATGTTCTTTGAAAAGCGAATAGAGTGCGAGTGGTTATCTACGCAAGAGGCCGCAAGTTTTTTATCAATTTCGGAAAACGCTCTTCGAATCATGGTTCATCGTGGTCAGATTGAGTGTTACCGTTTTGGTAGGCGTTTGCGATTTAAATTAGCCGACTGTCAAAAGCTCTTTTCTAAAAAAGGAGTTTAGCAATGGCAATTAAATCGTATGACGAAAACGGAAAGAAAGTTTACGAAGTCTATATTAATGGTTTTGATTCACTAGGTAGACGAATTCAAAAACGTAAAAAGGGATTGGATTCACTTCGTAAAGCTCAGACCGTTGAGTTTGAACTCAAACGCGAACTTGCTCAGTTAAAGGAAGAGGCTGTACCTTATAGATGGCACGAGTGGTTTGATGAATGCATGAAACAAATGCGTTTAGAGTATCGGCCCTCTACCATTTATAATTATGAGACCCAGATTAAAAAATGGATTCACCCACATTGGGAAAAATTGGAAATCCGAAATATTGCTAAATCCGATGTGTATGAAACTATTTTTGAGAAATGTAAGGATATTGTTTCACCCAACAACCGCAAAACGATTTTGAAAATGGTTAAAAGGCTTTTTCAAATGGCTGTTGATGAGGGTGTGATTGATCGTAATCCTTGTACGGGCGTACAGGTTAAGGTCGCCGAGGTGGAACAAAAGGTTCTTACAAACTCAGAGGTTGAGATATTCCTACGAGAGGCCCGAATTACTAATCACAAATTTTATTCCATCTGGGCGCTGGCGCTTATGACTGGAATGAGATCCGGTGAATTGTATGCACTGAAATGGACTGATATTGATTTTGATGCCAAAACAATTTCGGTTTCTAAACAGTGGACTTCTAAGAATGGATTAGGACCAACCAAATCAGGTCGAACCAGAATTGTTCCGATAGCTGATAGTCTTTTGCAGTTTTTGAGAGAGTTAAAAGTAAAGACACCACCAGAACAGGAGTGCGTTCTGCCTCACCCTCGGGATTGGCAGAATGGTGAGCAAGCAAAAGTCACAAAAGAGTTTTGCATTGCCATCGGCGTGA
>Ga0172367_10008063_pt1 | contig 11864 bp, 9 predicted proteins | sample Lak10m_FD_114542 | JGI IMG/M metagenome (GOLD analysis project Ga0172367, IMG submission 114542) | Freshwater microbial communities from Kabuno Bay, South-Kivu, Congo - kab_022012_10m | ecosystem: Environmental > Aquatic > Freshwater > Lake | place: Democratic Republic of the Congo: South-Kivu...
CAGCCTGCTAGAAGTCGGCACCGGCTTTCACCCTGAATTGACCGGGCGGGAAAACATCTATCTCAACGGCGCAATTTTAGGAATGAGACGCGCCGAGACCGCCCGTAAATTTGACGAGATTGTGGATTTTGCCGGGGTGGAAAAATTCATAGACACGCCGGTCAAGCGCTATTCCAGCGGAATGTATGTGCGGCTGGCGTTCGCTGTCGCCGCGCATCTCGACCCGGAGATTTTGGTGGTGGATGAAGTGCTTGCAGTCGGCGATGCGGAGTTTCAGAAGAAGTGCTTAGGCAAAATGGGCGCAGTGGCGCAAGGCGGGCGGACGGTGCTGTTTGTGAGCCATAATATGGCGGCGGTGCAGAATCTTTGTCAGCGCGGGCTGCTGCTGGAAAAAGGGCAAATTCAGCAAATGGGCGAAACCGGCCCAGTCGTCAAACAATATCTGCATTCACAAGAAGAACTTGCCACCAGGCAGGACCTTTCTCAGCGACAGGACCGCAAAGGCAGCCAAACGCTGCGTTTCACCCGGGTAGAAATTTTAGGAGCCGATGAACAGCCAACATCAACCCTCATCAGCGGGCAAGATGTTCGGCTTCGCTTTTACTATACTTGCCAAAAACCACAACCGCAGGCCCAAGTATGCGTCTCTTTTGTCGTGCGCGACCAGGAATACCCACTGACCAACCTTAACACCGTAGATAAAGGTCAGAACCTATTGCCTGTGTATGAACGCGGTTATTTTGAATGCCTTTGGCCGCGCATCAATCTCACCGCTCGCGTCTACCATTGTTCTCTTTTTTGTTCCATCAATAACGACATCTGCGACTGGATAGACACCGCCTTTGTGCTGAACGTAGAAGACGGCGATTTTTACGGCTCAGGCAAAAAAATTGGTTTTCAGAGCAAATTTTTAGCCGAACACAGCTGGAAAAGCCAACCCGGAGAAGCATGAATTCCCCCAAACGCGCCATCCAACGCCGCCTGCAAATTCTCGCATCAGCTTATCCCTGGCTGATAAGAGAAGAAAGCCGCAACCTGGCTTTTTGGCGCATTCAACCACCCAAACTGGCTCCACCGCGCAAAGTAGATGACTGGCTGATATTTTCACTGCCCGACCGGGAGTATTACTGGCCTCAGGAATTCAATCCGCAAAACTTGCCTGGCCTGTACAAAGAAATTTTTACTCCCTGGCAGCAAAACCCGCACGCTTACGAAACTCCGCGCATCACCCTGCAGCCAGGCGATTGGGTGCTGGATGCTGGAGCTTGCGAAGGCTTTTTTTGCGCTTATGCCTTACAGCGCGGAGCCAGTGTCTTGGCGCTGGAACCCGTGGAAAGGCTGGCGCAAGCGCTGCGCTTAACCTTCGCCGCCGAAGCGCAAGCCGGAAGAATGCGCGTTTTATGCGCCGGTTTAGCCGAAGACTGCGGTCAGGCAACCCTGCGTGTCGCTCCTGAACACGCCTATACCTCCACACTGGAAAAAGTCTCAGCAGAAATGGACGCTCATCTTGCGCCTGGGCTGCGCGTAGAACACATCAGCGTAGACGGCTTAATAGAACAGGGCATTTTGCCCCGGCTCGATTTTCTAAAAATGGACATCGAGGGCTGGGAAGTGGCCGCCATGCGCGGTGCGCTGCAAACACTGCAAACCCAGCGACCTAAACTTTCCCTGGCCGTTTACCACCAGCCAGAAAACGCCAGGGTTATCAGTCAAATGCTGCACACAGCCGGGCTTCCCTACCGGTTGTGGCAGCACGGCGTTTTTTTACGCCAGGGACAAGGCCCAGCCCGGCCCTTTATGCTGCACGGGGCTTGCCCATGAACATTTTGCTGCTCTTCAGCCGCGAACCTTCTCCAACCGGTCACGGCGGTTTTCATCGCGCTTATCAAACCTTGCAAGACGCACAAGCCAACTGGCCGCAAGCCAACTTCATCTGCATCAAGCGCAGCGACCTGGAAACACATCCTCCCCGTCAGGGCGCAGGCTATGCCTGGCAGGAATACCAAACCGAAGCGCTCGACCGGCTGCGTCTCAGTTTTGAATTTTTGCGCCAGCAAGCCAGCCCTTATCGCCTGTTTCAATTTCTGTGGAATTTGTACGCCCGCCGCAACACCTTGCAATCCGCTTCACGGTTCAACCAGGCCGCCTACAAAGACATCCTGAACCGTCAGCCGATTGACCTGTGCCTGCTCGACCACACCCTGTTTTTGGAAGCGGCGCAAATCAACCAGGAACGCAAAATCCCCACCTGGGCGCTGCCACAAAACCTGGAAACCTTTGACCGTTTTGCCCTGGCCGATTATCGTGAGAAAAATTTGCCCGCGTTTTTGATGGGGTTTCGACAAGAGCTGCAGCTTTTCCAACTGAGCCAGAAACGCCTGCTTATCTCACGCGCCGAACAATGGCTGCTCAACGGCCTGGATATGGAAGCGGAATTTTACCCCTACCGGCCAACTGGCAGCCTGCGCCAGCGGTTACTCGCCATCCGCGCCCGCCGCGCCCAGGGCGAAGTGCAGCCCGGCTTATTCCTGCTGCTGGGAACCAGCGAACATACGACTACCGGACAAGGGTTTAACTGGCTGCTGCGTTACGCCAGCCAGCAAGGCCTTCCTGCTGGAAGCCGCCTGGCTGTCGTTGGCAAAAAAACCGAAACCCTGGCCGCCAGCTTTGCCAGTTACCCCAATATCACCTTTCATGGCTGGGTAAGTGATGAAACGCTAGATAACTTTTTAGCGCAAGCGCAGGCGGCGCTGATACCCCAAATGTGCGGGTTTGGCGCCGTCACCCGCATTGCCGAATTTACCTGCGCCGGGTTGCCCTGCCTGGTTTCGGAGCACGCGAGCCAAGCGCAGCCAATGCCCCCTGGCGTCCTTTGTCTGCCTCCGCGCTGGTCAGATTGGGAAGAAGCGCTGCAACAAGCCCGGCAGCATTTCTCTCCAGAAACGCCCTCCCTGGCAGATTGGCTGGGCTGGGAAAAACAGCTGCCGCGTTTACCCAACCAGGTGGATGAGCTATGAAACCACTGCCAGAATCACCTCAGCCTGGCTGGCCCTGGCAGCCAGAAACCGCTCCAAAGCCCAAGCCATCATCCATCGGAACAGAATGGCCGCGCATCAGCATTGTCACCCCTTCTTTCAATCAGGGGAAATTTTTAGAAGCCTGCATTCGTTCTGTTTTACTGCAAGGTTATCCCAACCTGGAATATCGCGTGATGGACGGCGGCAGCAGCGACGAAAGTGTATCCATCTTAAAGCGATACTCGCCCTGGCTAACCAGTTGGGTAAGTGAACCTGATGCGGGCCAAAGCGCAGCCATCAATCGCGGATGGCGTGAAAGCAGCGGCGAAATCATCGCCTACATCAACAGCGATGACCTGTATCTCCCAGGCGCATTTTGGCAAGTAGCGCAATACGCCCAAAAATTTCCCCAGGCCGGTTTTTGGATTGGTTCAACTCAGGTGTGCAGCGCAGATTTAAGCCCGCTCGGTCTGCTGAAACCGCGCATCCCCAGTCTGACTTGCGATTTAACTCTCATCAATCGCCGCGAGTGGGCTTTTCCGCAACAAAGCTGCTTTTGGCGGCGCTCCGCCCTGAAACAAGCCGGGTTTCTGCGTGAAGAATTGCATTACGTGATGGATAGAGAACTGTTTTATCGCCTGTGCCGCATCACCAGCGGACAAGTGATTCCGGCTGCGCTGGCTGTTTCACGCGCCCAGAACGAGGCAAAATCCATTCGTCACATGCTGGAAATGTACCGCGAAGACCGTCTGGCGCTCAAAATGCAAAACGATAACCGTTTTTGGCCCAACCTGTACCGCCGCTGGCAGGCGCGGCGTTTTTTAGGTTTTGGTTACTTGCGGCAGGCCAAAAATACCCTGAAGAAACACCGCGCTCAGGCTTCACTTTACTTTGCGCTGGCAGCCTGGTATGACCCGCAACGCTTGCTTGAACGTTCTTTTTATGGAGAACTGAGCCGTTTGTTCACATCAGGAGACTCGCAGTCATGATACCCAATTTTCTATTCTCCATTCTCAGTGAGCCGTTTCCTCTGCGCCGTTTATTGCGCTACATGATGCGTCATCTTAATGTGGGAAGCTACCTTCAGCGTTTAGACTTGGGAGCCGTGAAACGCCCGCATTACGGTTATTCGCTGTATCAGGCAGCCCTTTTAGCACATCGGTTGGGCATCAACCAGGTCAGCGCTATCGAATTCGGGGTAGCCGGAGGCAATGGACTGCTCAACCTGGAACAACATGCTTATGAAATCGAAGCGCTGCTGCCAGTAAAAATTGAAATCTACGGTTTCGACAGCGGTGAAGGAATGCCAGAACCACGCGACTACCGCGATATGCCTTATGTTTTTCAGCGCGGTTTTTATAAAATGGACACCGCCCGCCTGCAGCAGCGGCTGCAGCGCGCTCAGATAACGCTTGGTCCGGTGGAAGAAACCACATCTCATTTTTTTGAAAAATTTTGCCAGGCTGCGCCCATCGGCGCCTTATTTTTTGACCTGGATTTTTATTCTTCAACCGCTGCCGCGTTGCGGCTGCTGGAAGCAGACCCTCAACATTTTTTACCGCGTGTTTTTTGCTATTTTGATGATGTGGTTGGCGGCCCCATGCAACTTTACAGCGATTTCACTGGGGAGCGCCTGGCCCTGCGTGAGTTTAACGAAAACCATACCCACATCAAACTTTCTCCCTGCTACCACCTGCTTGCCCGCCCGATTCCAGAACCCTGGTATCACCGAATGTGGATTGCGCATTTTTTTCAACATCCGCAGTATGGGCAGTTTATTGGCGCTGAAGAAAAACATCTTTTTGAACTATGAAGTTTTTATTGGTTTTCCCAGACGGAATTGGCCTGCGCAATTTTGCGCTGACTGATTTTTTATCTCATTTGCTGCGGCGCGGACAAGTCATCGTCTGGCACCGGCTGCCGCCTCAACCGCTAAAGACATACGCCCAATACGCAGCCCAGGCCGACTGGCAGCCCTTGCCCTGGCGCGGAGAAGGGCAGATAGCCGCCCTGTTACGGCGAACCAAACTGCTGGCGCAACTGCTGTGGCAAAATGAACCTGGAACCGAACAGGTGCTGGAATCTCTCTCCCGCGTTCGGGGAAAAGCCCGCTGGCGGCATCGCCTGGCGCTTTTTGGAGCTTTTTTGTTTTCACGACAGCACAAACACATTTTACAAATAGAAGCCGCGCACCAGGCTGTTTTACGCTTGCATCCCACCTACCGCCTGTCAAAACAACGTTTGCAGCAAGAAGCGCCCGATGTTGTTTTTTGCTCTCACCAACGCTCCGAGTTAGCCGCTCCGGTCATGTTGGCCGCCCAGGACTTGAACATTCCTACGGCCACTTTTATTTACTCCTGGGATAACCTGCCCAAAGGCCGCATGGCCGTCTCCGCCAGTCAATACCTGGTATGGAGCGAGCACATGCGCCAGGAAATGCGGCAATACTATCCCGAAATCGCGCCTGAGCGCGTGCAGGTTGTCGGAACACCGCAGTTTGAAGCTTATTTTCGCCCTCAGCACTGGCAAGACCGAGAATTCTTCCTGCGCGAAATGGGTCTTGACCCGGCCCGGCGCGTCATTTGCTTTTCTGGCGATGACCAGGGAACCTCGCCGCATGACCCAGATTACCTGGAAGACGTTGCCAACGCCGTACTGAGTCTATCGCCAGACATCAGGCCGCAAATTCTCTTTCGCCGCACACCCACCGACATCAGCGGGCGCTATCGCCAAGCGATAGAACGTCACCCAGAAATTGCCTGCCAGGAGCCAGCCTGGGTCAATTTAGCCGAAAATGACTGGACCAAAGTCATCCCAACCGCAGAAGATACCCGCCTGCTGGTCAATACCGTGCGCCATTGCGACCTGACGCTGAATGTTGGCTCAACCATGGCGTTGGATTTTGCCATTTTGCACAAACCCGCCATTTACCTGGCCTATGCCCCAGCCTCGTGGCAACCAAACGAACCCTGGAGCATCGAGAAAGTCTACCGCTACCCGCACTTTAATCACCTGCCGCAATTTGAGCCAGTGCTATGGGCGCGGAAGCGGGAAGACCTGCCAGGCTTGATTCGCTCCGCGCTGCAAAACCCGAACCAGGCCGAAGAAAATCGCCGCCGTTGGGTGGAATTCCTCGTCCGACCCCCGCTGGAAGCGGCCAGCCTGCGAATGGCAGAGACACTTATTTCTCTGGCACAAAGGCAACTCTGATGCGCATCTTTTTTCTGTGCGATGAATATCCTCCCGCTCCACATGGCGGGCTGGGAAGTTTCACCCAAACCCTGGCCGAGGCGCTGGTTGGCAATGGTCACGAGGTTCGCGTGATAGGTTTTTTTGTCGGAGACAACCGCCGTGAAGAACGGCGAAACGGCGTACAAATTTTGCATTTACCGCGCCGTCAAAGCCGGTTTTGGAGTATTTGGCAGCAGCGGCTGATTTTGGCGCTGGAATTAAACCGGCTGCCACCGCCCGATGTGCTAGAAGGACCAGAATTAAGCCTGGCTTTTTTGCCCAAACAACCAGCCACAACTTACATTTTGCGAATGCATGGCGGTCACGCCTTCTTTTCACACGAACAGGGTCAGAAAGCCCACCCTGGCCGCGCCTGGTTCGAGCAAATGTCCTTTGCCAATGCCGACTCTCTGTGCGCTGTCAGTCAGTATGTAGCTGAAAGCACTCGCGCTTTACTGCGTTTTCCACAGCCTGTTACCATTTTGCCCAACCCGGTGAACACAAATTTATTTGCGCCACGCGGAGAAGCCGAAAAGCCTGGGCTGATTCTCTTCAGCGGTACGCTGTGCCGCAAAAAAGGAGTGGAAGAGTTGTTGCGCGCCTGGCCGCTGGTGCGCAGCCGCGCGCCGCAGGCCCATCTCCTGTTGGTTGGGCGCGACCAAGTCAGCCCGCGAAGCGGCATCCCTTTCAGCCAGGAACTGCGCCGGCGGTTGAACCCGGCTTGTTTCGAGGGAGTCATTTTTGGAGGCAGGCAGCCTCATGAACGACTTCCCCGTCTGATGAGCCGGGCCAGCCTGTGCGTAATCCCATCCTTAAGCGAATCGTTCGGCATCAGCGTCATCGAAGCCATGTCAGCCGCAAAAGCTGCCGCCGTCAGCGATATTCCTCCTTTTCGGGAAATTGTTGACGAAGGACAAACCGGTTTGTTTTTCGACCCCCACGACCCGCGCGCTGTGGCAGAAACCCTGCTGCAAGCCTTGCTTAACCCGGCTTTACGTCAGCGATTAGGAAAACAAGCCCGTCGGGCGGCGCTGCAAACCTATTCAATTTCCGCTCTGACGCCAAAAAATGTAGACTTTTACCAAACATGCCGCAAAGTCTGACAATTCTCACCCACGTTGTGCATTACGACTGGCAAGGCGCTCTTTATGCCTACACGCCATACGTCCGTGAAATTGAAGTATGGGCGCGGTTGTTTCGTCAGATAAACCTGGCCGCGCCGCGCCGCGTCAGCCCGCCACCGCCAGATTGCTCGCGGCTGGATAGTCCCAATCTTCGCTTGCTGCCGCAGCTGGAACGCGGAGGAAACACTTGGCGGGCAAAACTCTGGCAAATTGTGTCACTGCCAGGGTTGGTCTGGGGCGTCATCCAGGCAATCCGTCAGGCCGAAGCGCTGCAGGTACGCTGCCCGGGCAACCTGGGGCTGCTGGGAGTGCTGTTGGGGCCGCTTTTTTCACCTTATCGGGTGGCAAAATATGCCGGGCAGTGGAATTCCTACCCTGGCGAAGCCTTCACCTATCGTCTGCAGCGTTTTTTACTGCGTTCACGCTGGTGGAAAGCGCCTGCGCTGGTATACGGAAATTGGCCGGGACAGCCTGCGCATATTCTTCCTTTTTTTACATCGGTTTTAGGTAAAGCGCAAGTTCAGCAAGCCGAGGAAAGCGCCCAGGGAAAAACTCTCCACTCTCCGGTGAGAATTCTTTACGTTGGGCGGCTCAGCCCGCAAAAGAACGTCCACATTTTGCTACAAGCCCTGGCGGAGATTCAGAGTGAGGGGACAGCGTTGGAGTGTCGAATTGTGGGCGAAGGACAGCAGCGCGATAGGCTGCAAGCGCTGCGAAACGCCATGCCCCTGCCGGAGCAGGTTCATTTGCTGGGCGGGCTGTCTTTTGACGAAACCTTGCGGCAATACGAATGGGCAGATGTGCTGGTTCTGGTTTCAGAAACCGAGGGATGGCCGAAAGCCATTGCCGAGGCAATGACTTTCGGCGCGCTGTGCATCGGCTCGAGGCGCGGCCTCGTGCCGCAAATGCTGGCCGGGGAACGCGGTTTACTGGCCGAGCCTGGCGATATTGCCTCGCTGGTTAGAGCGTTGAGACAGGTAACCCAAGGCCAGATAGATTTTGATGGCTATTCGCGCCGGGCTTCTGCCTGGGGACGGCTTTATTCGCTAGAAAGCCTGGAGGCCGCGCTGCGAGACGCGCTGGAGCGAGAATGGCAGGTCAAACTATGACTCTATCAACCCTGCATCTCATTGACAGCCTGGCGACGGGAGGAGCAGAACGCATGGCAGTGAGCCTGGCAAATGGCCTGGCGCAGCGCGGGTTTGATTCCAGTCTATGCGCTTCGCGCACCGCGGGGCCGCTGCAAGCACAAGTGCTGCCACAGGTGAACTTTTGTGTTTTGGGCCGCCGCGGGCGGTTTGATTTACCCGCCTTGTTGCAATTGGCAAATTGGGCAAAACGGGCAAATATCCAGGTGATTCATGCCCATACCACTTCAGTATTTTTAGGAATTGCGCTCAAAAATCTGCTACCCGGCGCGCGCCTGGTATGGCACGACCATGTCGGGCAGCATGAGCGCCATCAACGGCATGAGGTTCTCTATTGGCTGGCAGCGCGGCAGGTGGACGCTGTTCTCACCGTCAGCCGCGACCTGGCCTGGTGGGCGCAAAATCAGCTGGGCTTAAAAGCAAAACAAGTTCATTTTTTGCCCAATTTTGTTGATGTTTTATCAACTCCGCCTGCGGCTCCGTTTTTACCTGGTCAACCCGGCGCAAGAGTGATTTGCATTGCAAATATTCGAGTTCAAAAAGACCATCTCACCCTGCTGAAAGCCTGGCAAATGGTAATTCGGCAAGTTCCGCAGGCGCATTTAGTGCTGGTGGGCGGCGATTCGGAGCCAAATTTGGCCGAGCAAGCGCGGAATCTGGCCGCAGAATTGGGCCTGGAAAATTACCTGACCTGGTTGGGGCCGAGACAAGATGTGGCCGCGCTGCTGGCAGGCTGCGATATCGGCGTAATGAGTTCCATTTCGGAGGGTTTTCCGGTAACTCTGTTAGAATACGGTCGGGCAGGTTTGGCCGTTGCGGCAACCCAAGTGGGCGAATGCGCTGATATTTTAGATGGGGGACAGGCCGGGCTGCTGGTTTCCCCTGGCGTTCCATCCGCTTTGAGCGCCGCGCTGATACGTCTACTGACAAATGACCGCCTGCGAGCGCAGCTAGCTGAGCGCCTGCGCCAGCGAGTGTTGCAGCGCTACAGCGCAGAGAAAATTTTTCAACAGTTGATTGGTGTGTATGAATCTCTCTTCCCGCCGTTCTTCTTCTCTTGATAAGCGTTTGGTCACAAACTTGCATCGGGTAAATAACCCGGTGCGAGCCCTGGTGCATTCACAAGGGTTTTTACTGTTTGCGCTGGCAGCGGCGCATCCGCTGTTGGCGCTGGCAATGCGCTATTCCAACATGGTCGCCACGCTTCATGCCTGGGCCAGCGTTAGTTTAGGTGTGTTTCTGGCTCTTTTTAGCAAAGACCCGCGCAAGCCCGCCTTTGTGGCGGCTTATATCGCCGGTTCGGAAGTGCTGTGGCGTATGACCAGCGCCATGTTTTTCTGGGAAGGGGGGAAGTATTTTGTCAGCCTGATTTTGGGAATTGTTTTGCTGCGCACGCACAAATGGAAAAACGCTTTTTTGCCATTGGTATATTTTGCGTTACTGTGTATTTCTATTCCGCTCACGCTGGATGTATTTGGCTTTAGCAGTCTGGCGCGAAACGCCATCAGCTTCAACCTTTCTGGCCCGTTGGCCCTGAGCGTGGCAGCCATCTTCTTCCTGCAAATGGAACTTGACGAACAGGATATGTTTTGGATGGTATGGTGGACGATGCTGCCAGCTTTTGGGATTGCTGGAATTACCCTGGGAGGGATGGCTTCACTCAGCGCAATTCAATTCACGAACGAGGCCAATTTTCTCACCAGCGGAGGCTTTGGGCCAAACCAGGTTTCGGCAGCGCTGGGTTTGGCGGGCGGGTTGAGCTTTTTGCTGTTCATTCACAACAACCAAAAAGCGGCGCGGTGGATTTCGTTCGGGTTAACGTTTACCTTCTTAACACTCAGTGCGCTTACTTTTTCACGCGGGGGGCTGTACAACGCGGCGGCAATGATTCTTTTGGCTCTGATTCATTTTTTACGTGACCGCCGCCAGCGCTTGAGCGCCCTGATTGCCTTACTGCTGGTCAGTCTGGGAGGCGGTTATTTTATTTACCCGCGTCTGAATGAGCTTACCGGCGGAATGCTTCAGGAACGTTTTACCAACCTGGATACCACGCTGCGAGCCGACATTTCCCGCGCCGACCTGGACTTGTGGCTGCAAAACCCGGTCTTTGGCGTGGGGCCTGGCGTATCCAAAAGCGAACGCGCCATTCTCAATCGCGTTAATACACACACCGAGTACACCCGCTTGCTGGCAGAACATGGCATTCCAGGCATTCTTGCTATCGCAGCGCTCATGTTTATGCTCTTTCGGGCTTATTTTTCCCTTTCGCAACCCCGCGCTCAGGCTTGGAGCATTGCTCTGGCCGCCTGGGCGCTGGTGGAAATGTCGCATTCCGCAATGCGAATCGCTCTAATATCATTCATTTTTGGGCTAGCGCTGGCGCAGTGGAAACAGCAACCAGAACCTTCACATAAAATGGAACCCCAAAAATGAACCGGCGGCCAGGGCTGTTGCTGGTTGGAAATTTTCTCTCTGGCGCGGGGTTAAATCGCACCATGGCTGAGGAATTTGCCGAACGTCTTGCAGAAAACGGTTGGCAAGTTTTAACCACCTCCCGCCGCCGCAATCGCGCCCTGCGGCTGCTGGATATGCTCTTCACCATCTGGAGAAAACGTAAACAGTACCAGGTGGCGGGAATTTCAGTATTCAGCAATGCGGCTTTTTTGTGGGCGGAATGGAGCGGAAAACTGCTGAACGCGCTGGGAAAACCTTTTTTTCTCATTTTGCATGGTGGACAGCTGCCCAATTTTGCTGCCCGCAACCCGCAGCGGGTGCGCAGTTTATTTTCGCTGGCAAAATATGTCATCGCGCCTTCCAGATATTTACAAGAGCAAATGCGCCCTTACCGGCAGGATATTCAGGTTATCCCCAACCCGCTGGATGTTCAAAAGTATCCGTTTCGCCTGCGCAGCCAGCCGCAAACCAGATTGGTGTGGCTGCGCGCTTTTCACAAAATTTACAACCCTGGGTTGGCGGTTCAAACCCTGGCTTTGCTGCCAGCAGGTAGTTGTCTCAAAATGGTTGGTCCCGATAAGGGCGACGGCAGTCTGCAAGAGACCATCAACACCATCCGCGCGTCAGGAATAGAGCAGGCAGTGCGCATCGTGCCAGGAGTTGCTAAACAGCGGGTGGGCGCAGAATTAAGTGAGGGAGATATTTTTCTCAACACCAGCAGTGTGGACAATACTCCCATCAGCGTGCTGGAAGCAATGGCTTGCGGCTTGTGCGTGGTCAGCACCAACATTGGAGGTTTGCCCTACTTGCTGAAGAATGAAGAAGACTCTCTGCTGGTTCCACCCAATGACCCTCAGGCAATGGCGCAGGCAATACAACGACTGCTGGAA
>Ga0172367_10008064_pt1 | contig 11863 bp, 4 predicted proteins | sample Lak10m_FD_114542 | JGI IMG/M metagenome (GOLD analysis project Ga0172367, IMG submission 114542) | Freshwater microbial communities from Kabuno Bay, South-Kivu, Congo - kab_022012_10m | ecosystem: Environmental > Aquatic > Freshwater > Lake | place: Democratic Republic of the Congo: South-Kivu...
CCTGATGGCACAACGATAATAATCTCCATTATCCCGCTTATCCATCTTGCCTCCCGGAATGCTCCAATATCCCTTATGTGGCTTGCAATTACGCTGTATCAACAACAACGAAATGCCGCTGCTGCCGGTTCTAAAAAATAATATGCCGCTGCCACGATACATGAGATTGCTATACTAAAACCCCATTAATCACTTTAAATTCTTCTCCTTTCGAAATATATACTGATCTGATTAATTCAAATGTATTTTGAACGCCAAATGTATTAACGCCATTTGGTAAGAAATTATCTGAATTTCTACTTATCCAATCCACACTCCATAAAGGATGAATAATTAACTCACTTGTTGTATGATTAAATCCATGTCCTTGATTTTGAATTAAGCGAAAATCACCGTGACCAACTTTTGTGAAACCTGGGTTGTTTTTCACAATTGTATTAGCACATATATCAAAACTATTGTGTAAATCCACAAGTTCTTCAAACTGATTTAATTGATTATCAATACCGAATTTAAAATTAAGATCTAACATCAATCTGATTAGACCAACACCTAACCTCCAGTCCATTATATGATGATAGCCACTATTTGAATAAGTTAGTAAACATTTCTGACATGCTGTTTTACAATCATTTTTATGATCGAGGATTGACTGCATAAATCTTGTATTAAATGTCGAAATATCTGTCAAAAGGTTTTCAAAATTAGTTTGATCATATAAATAGCGGACAAAACCAGCTCCGTTAGGTGCTTTATCACTTATGAATAGGTAAGGTATTCCATTATTGTTATATTTCAATTCGCTAATTTCGATTTCCTCGGGTTGAATATCTAATTTATCGGCTAATACTCTTTGAATTAGAAATGCAGCTGAATAAAATGCGGATTTAATAGCTGGAGCATATCCATTGTTAATATTCAAACATAATTCTACAGGAATGTTTATGATCTCTATTTTTAACATGTCGGTAACTTTTTTTGCACCAAGCGCAATATCACCTGAATAATCAGTATTTGCACCAACAGGAACACTACCTATAACTTTAAAATTTGGGAATAAATCATTAACACCATTTCCTCCTTTAATATGAGGATCAAAATTTGTTGCTGTACCATATGAGGTTCCATTAAAGAATCTACCCATATTGTCATTAATATGCCAGATTTCAGCATCGAGGTTATTGTCACCGAAAATTTTCAGATTGAAGTTAGTGGCACTTTTCTCAACACCACCACCTTTTTCATTTGCAAAAATAGCTGATTGAGAAAAATTACTTTTGCTGTCGGAATTTTTATTCTGTTCCCCTTTATTTCCATCTATTTCTTTTGTTCTAAATGCTTTAGGAATAACAAGTCTTTTCACATCATTGCCTAATAAATTAATGTCAAAATCTCTTGATCTTGAAACAGAATTAATTTCACCATTTTGATAATTCAAAAGAAAACTATGTTCTAATGCATTCAATGCTACAATATTCTGATTTGCATTATCATATCCAACTAAAGTAGAAATTGGATATCTGTTATTATACCTTAGAGGCACAGTTAAACCAACTGATTCATAAAAACCTTTATCCTTGGTTTTAATTGCACCTGGAGCAAATTCAACAATTGATTGTTCCAATGGCCTGTCAATTTGTTTAATAATTTGCTTGGATGTATCAGTTCCATGATACAAAAATCGAAGATTTGAAGGCATACCATACATAGGTAAATAGCCACCTTCAGCAAATACTTGTGCTAATCCATCTTCTGAAGCTCTTTGACTGTAGGCACTGTCAAGTGCGCTTACCATATCATTTATAAACCAATTATATAAATTATTAATTACTTGGTCAATCTCATTATTTTTATTGAACTGGTCAAGGTACTTATGAATATACTTTTTAATTACATCACTATTCTGATCTTGTGTCAGCCAAACTTCCAACCGTGGTTTAATCCCAATCCAACCGGAAACAGCCCCGAATTCACCATGTGTATCATTTGCCGGATCTTCTATATTAATATGATTCTTAAATGCGTGCTTTAATATTTGTTTGGTTAGCATTCTTCTAACAATCGGTATATTTAAGGTCATATTACCATTACCATCATCGTAAGGTGACATAGATAGTTTTGGCGAAGCTGGTTTTCCACCAGTAATTTCATCGGTAGCTTTATAGTAATAATATGTATCATGGCTTTTACCACGGCAGAATGTAAATGCAGAAGAATAGGCCTGACCACGACGACCACCCCGACCTACACGCTGTTGATAGTTATAGCGAGTAGGCGGCATATTCCCCTGAAAAACAGCCTCTAAACTTCCAATATCGACACCAACCTCCATTGTGGTTGTTACATTGATCATATCTATCTCCTTTGTTAATTCATAAACCCTATTTTCATCCAAAATAATCCCTTTAAATTCTAATAATCTTTCCGATTGGTCATCTGTTTGTCCTGTTAATTCTTCTGTATGTAATCTTCGTGGATTTCTTTTTTCGTTAAGTATATCAAATGAAATGTAATTCTCATGCCTCAATTCACTAACTTCTCCTGTAGCATTTACAGGTAAAGGTATCAAGCAATTTGTATTTGTACATATCCCCATTCCTTTATGTAAATGAATTCTACCACAACTATTACATTTGTAATATGAAGAATTGGAGGCAAGTTCATTAAACTTCAGGCATCTGGCATTTAATTCTATTGATGCCCCTGTTATTGAATGAACTACATCGAAAAGAATTTCAATAAAACCCTGCTCATTAATGTTATTTAAAGAACAAAATGCCGATAATGGCTTTCTTACACTTGCGCTGAAATACCTCTCCCATGGTTCGGTTGGAAAACTATTTGGATTCTTATATCTGAAATGATCACCTAAAATTCGAATAAAAGCATCAAGAAAATTTTGAGCGGAAATACCTTGAAGCATAATATCTTGTAGCTTTTGAAGTTGATCTGGCCTTATCAATGTCGAAACATACCCAATACCTGCACTTTCAGTATCAACTTTCATATATCTACCAAAGCATGTTTGATATATAGTTGCAAATAACGAATTACTTGAATTAGTTCTATATGTCTCTGTATTATTTATCCCTAATGTTTGTAATTCATTTCTAGTTTTTAAACAATAAGTTTGAAAATTAAAAAGGTCGCTCCAATGATGATTGTCAACCCATTGATCTGCATAATCTACTCCACTTGGGTTGATCCCTAATTCTATAAGTTTCTTAACAAGGATTCCATCCATATTATCCCCTACTAGTTCTAACAAGGAAATCTGCTTAATATATTGTTCCTTTGTTTGATTAAAATTACCCATTGCAGCTCCCGCGATTGCAAATGCATTTTCAATATCATTAAAATCCGATTGGATATTTGCAAAAATGCCATTTCCTTGCTGCTCAATTGCATTGAAAAATTCAACTAATCTTCTGTTTTGTGAATTTAATTCTTCAATTGACTCAAGAAACAAAGCTCTTACCATATCCCGATAATGCTCGAGCTCGATGCCATATGCTTGGTCGGCAGCATCTTGTCTGCTATCAGAAAATCCAATCAATTTGGATTTATCTAATTGATATAATAGTTCTTTGCTTAAAATCTGATTGCTACGGGCTATACCGGTTCTAAAACTACGAATTGGTGATTTTGTGTATTTACGCTCTACATAATCTTTATGACACGCAGGACATTTACATGGTAAAGCTTGAATAGGATTATTCTGATTATAGTTGGTTGCATTTAGTGGATAATTATATTTTTGAAGCTGATTATCGTTATTTATTATATGAAAGATATAGCCGCTTATTAATCTGTTGTTGTTATCTCTAATAAAAGTCACTTTGCCATCATAAGGATTCAAATAAGCACGTCGCCAATTTCCTCTTAGTCTTGTAACTCCAAAACCAGTTTGACCAATATTATTTACGACATTGAAATCATCTCTATTATTATTTTGTTCTAACAAAAAATATGAACAAACCTGATTGAATGAAGGTTGTTTCTCAGTAGGCCAAAAAATTGCATATTCATGATAATACTTATTTTGTACCATTGGAGTCGGATTTCTGTTAGGTATAGAATCTAACTGAGGAGAGTTCAAACTCATTGAAAACGATTCATTGTCAATTGGATTTCTATTACCTCCGATAAACAATTCACCACAACCTTCGCAGCGCAGCATCTCCAAGACCTTGTGGACTTCATTATTAGTCTCAACAACTTCCTGTGGCAAGTACATTACATTTCCTATAGGTTTAAGTGGTTGTCCTTGAGTTTGAGGTAGAAGTTCACCCCAAAGCCCCTCGATGTATTTGAAAAATTGATGAAAACGAATTCGTGGTAACTGCTTAATTTTGTTTACGTCTTCGTCGGCTCGAATCATTAAAAATCCTCGAATTGCCTTTTCGTTACCATTAAACAAGCCATTTTTGATTTTTTCAAGACTTACAGGAACTGTTCTATTGTCTGACGATTTAGCTATTTTCAGAAAATCAAAGAATATTTGTTGTGCATTTTTATTAAAGAAATCGAGAATATCAGTATGGCCTAATTGTTGAGCTAATTGATTTTTTATTTCGTCCTTGTCATCGGCAACTAAATATGAATCTTCGGTAATCAAATCAAAAATCTCATAATTAATCGTTCTTTTTAAGTCTGTAGGAATATAGTCTGTTCCTGTTTGAATTTTAAAAGAAGGCTCATTTGTCGTAGAATAGACTCCAAAAAACTCTTCTAAGAAGATTTGAGTTTCATCTGCATCTCCTAAAGATGCGCTCGAGGCAAGTATTCTTAATTGTGGATTAGGTTTAATAGCACCATTTTCATTTTTTGTTGGGCTAAGACCAATTGTATCTAATAACATTCGCATTAAATAAGCAATCTCAGCACCGGCAGTTCCTCTATATAAGTGTAATTCGTCAAGCACAAGATGAAACACATTTCTTTCATCTGCCGCAAGCCATTCCTTTGTTTTTTCAAACATACCTGCTTCTACTTTTCGCATAAGCATTATGCTTAACATAGAAAAGTTCGTTATCAATATGTCCGGTGGGAAATCATTCATATCTCTCCGGGTTATCATTTCGGAAGTGCGAGTTTGGTCATTTAGTCTTGGGGCAATGTACAAAGCATCATCTTTTTTCTCAGGATGAGCAAGTAAATAGGCATTTAATTTATCAGTTTGTTCTTTGATTTTTTTCAGACACTTGTATGTACTTACATTTTCCGGATTATTAGGATTGTCAGAATTCTTTTTACCAATAGTTTCTCCATTATATCTTCCGAAGAAAATACGGTTTCCTTTCAGGCCATCATTTGAGTCAAAGTATTGGCGAATAAGGTCGCTATCTAAAGCCTTGCGCAATCTACTCATTTGGTCATCAACCAAAGCATTCATTGGATAAATTATTATCGAACGGATTGCAGCAGGTCTATTCTCACCCTTTCTTTGAAGTGCTTCATTATAGGTATGTGTAGTTCCCACCTGATTCCCATTATACCAATTATTATTTAGCTGGGTTGGCGCATACCAGGTTTTTGCTTCTGAAAATAATTGTGCAAAGAGTGGCATTAAAAAAGATTCTGTTTTTCCTGAGCCTGTGCCAGAAGTGATAACAGTATTTTTCTTGTTTACAAATGCCTTTTCGTACATTTCGATTTGGTGTCCATAAGGGGGATAATCAATTAGTCCGTTTTTTAGAAATTTAGTAACAAACTGTTCCGAAATTTGATCATCCTGAAAGCCAATAAATCTGCTCTGTAAATCTTCAATGGAAGTTGCAACATCACCATTACTTTTCTTAGCGGTTTCATATTCAGGAAGAATTTCTAGATACGGCTCCTGATATAGATTGTTATTAGCTAATAACTCATTATTTTTTCGCTCATCTAATTCACTATCTTTTAAAGCATACATGGTTTTAAAATAACGCACATAATTAGATTTAATCTTCTCAAATGCACCAATTGGATCTACCTTTAGTCTTTTTTCGTATTTCATGCTATTAATATATTATGGTTAATTCTTGTTTTTTGTAATCTTCTTTGATATCCACTATTTCAGTCCGCTTATTTTCAGTTTCTTGTTCTTGCAATTTCTCTCTTATATACAATGATATAGTATTATTTATAGTTCCTTCTGGTTTAATTTCCTTAAAACCAGAATAATCTACTTCTTTAATTTTTAATTTGAGTGTGCTTTTTTCGTCATTTATAAAAACTCTTGACTTTGTTGCAACAGCCATTAATTTATTATCGTTATATATCATTAAAAACTCTTTCCAACCTTTTTGACAAAATGGTTCTGTGCAATACATCAGTTCAATCTTCCATTTATAATATTCTTTGAAATAGTTTTTAATTTGCCCATTGTTTTCATAATTTTGTACTCCTGTCAGAATATGAGCAATTTGATTTCTTCTATTTCTGTCACTTGATACATTATATTTTATGAAAGCTGAATAAAGCATATCATTGTCTTTCATATTGTTAAACTGGAAAAACTTTGTATATGTACCAATACCCCCATTGAATTGAATTAAAGCTTTCTTTAATAAAAATGGTGTTTTTTGACCAACTGGCATATATATATGTGTATAAAGTGTTGCCACCCCTGGATTTTTGCACATTAGCATTACACATTCTTTATGCTTGTATTTAACATATAAATCGATCCAATCCATATTCTGTCGTATCTTATAAAACTTACCCTCAGAGATTTCAATCCACTTAGAAGTTTGACGATAATAATTTAAACTTTTTGATTCGCGAATTCTTGGAAAGTCACTTCTGTCTGGTTCTTTCAGTTCAATATTAAAATTCTGCTCTTTCTTTTCTGAATTTAGAAAATGAGATTCAAATTCAGAGATGCTTGGCAGAAACGTAATAATAGCATCTGTCATTGCTTCTTTACAAACTTCAAAATACAGGTTATTTTCTATTCTGAATTTTTCAAAATCCATGTTATGATCTATATAAATTGTATCGGGAAGAAAATTATAAATTGAAGTATCAGAATTTTCTGAACTATGATAGCTTGCTGCTCTGAATTTGATCCTGATATTGTTGTTTTCGCAGAAAAACTTCAACTTTTGTAAAAACAATTGCGTATATCCCCCCACCAACATATACACCTGCTCTCCATTAAAAGTAAAAGATCGACCAATCCTTAAGAACATGGGTGGATTTATTTGATATTCAGCAATTTTCTTATCATTATATCTTTGGTTTAGATATCCCAATGAAATCAAGCTCCACTTAATTTTATTTGTATCCAACGATTCAATCTGATTAGTAATGCTAACATATTTGATTGCCTTTTCAATATCACGGTCGTTCAGACAACATTTTTTTGAAAAATACATAGATGCAAGTAGGTTGATAATCTGAAATTTTTCTATTCTTAATTCATCTATTGTATGTTTTATTTCATGTTTTGATGTGCAGGCTATCTCATTTTTAATCTTTACTTTATTACCAATAGAATAGTCTGAGCCTAATACTTCATTAATATTCTCACCCCATTTATTATATTTAAATAAGCTTTCATCCTCTACTTTCTCTGTAGGTACACTTGTTATTAGAAAATCATCATCCAACTTAACACTTCCACACTTTATCTCAATTTCTAGTCGATCAGTATCTTCAATATGCAGGTTAAAGTCTGATAATTTTAAAAACAAATGATTGCCTTTTATTTCAAATTTAATACTATTATCGATCGTTTGATTTCGTTTGATTTTTACTTTTATATCATTACTCTTTGAATTAAATTGATTTAACTCATAAAATGGCATTCCATTTATTAAATACACCTGCTTGTTTTCGCCATGAGTTATTCCCCCAATTCTTCTTATACCTATTTTTTCAATGTTGTCATTATCATTGTTATTTTGTTTGAAATAGCTGTTATTTATACTTGTTATATCATAAATCAACCAATCATTACCAAAAATGTGAGCTGTATTCAAAATTGGAAGTGCATTTTTAAAGCCTGAAGTGTTATCTTTTGCCCATTTTTCCCAAGCGACTTTAATCTTTTCTTCGTTTTTAACTACAACCAATGTTTTACAATCATAAATAGGGGTTGTAGTTTGAATATAATAACCTGAATGGTATTGCAAGAAGTTTACTTCTTTTAGACTTACAGTTTGTAAAGATACATTGTCACATTTAAGTTCTTTACGCTTAAATTCTACCTGATTTGTAGATGAAATTGGAGGCAAGTAATAACCATTGACAATATCAACTCCTGTTTTTTGCAAAATAAAGTTTTCTATTTTTATATCTTCATCGATTCTACGATTTGAGAATAACATCAACTTACCGTAATTAGGTGAATACGCAAACGCAGCCTCAATATTTGTAAATTGTACTATTTCATTATTGAATTTTGCTTTATATTTTTCATCATTAAAGTTTACAATTTTATTAATAAACCATATAGATAGAAAGTTATCATTCAAAGAACTAATAATTTTTGCTCGTAAACTGCTGCTTTGCGGTATATATTTTAAAATTGCAAGTGCAATTCTATTATAATCTATATCTATACTATCTTCTATTCTAATTCTATATTTAAATAATATGTCTTCCAATTCTTGTCTCTCACGAGAGTTTAGCACTACCTGAAATTTAATCAAACCAACATATCTTTGTTTATTTAACCTTCTGTTGATAAATCGTTTGTCAAATTTATGTAGTCCATCAAATAGTTTTTCTAAAGTATTGTGATTTGAATTGTCATTATTTAAATATTTCCCAATAAGTTGCTTCAGGCAATCCGAATAATTATTACTTCCGTCATAAGCGATTATTGCAAGAACTACATAATTAAAAGAAAGAATTGGGTAATTTTGTACTTTTTTTATGCTTAAATATTCTGCAAAAGACAAAAGATTATTTTTCTTTATTATACTATTATCCCAAAGAAGGCCTAATAGCCTAATCAAATCAACAATTTCTTTTGAATTTACATCAACAATTACACTCCTATAGAAATCTTTGTGATTACCAATTTTATTTTCTTCACCTATTTTATCAAGTAGTTCATTATCGACATCGATAATAATTTCGTCTTGATTGTTATTTATGAAATAATAATCAACTAATGCTTTGTTCCATTTCAAAAAATTACCCATAGTTTTTAATATAAAATCATTTTTATTCCACCCATTCAATTATATCACTATTTACCTCAGCTAATTTTTTCAAAAGATTTGCTGTATCCGATTCTTTATCTTTAATCGTAATAACCAAAGTATCAATTGCTCTGGTTAGAGGCATTAATGACCAAAGCTTTACAAAGTTGTTTCTTCTTTCTTCGGGGCTTGATAATCCGAGTGGTTCTTTTCCATCATCTTTCCATGTTTGGAGTTTGTATTTAATCAGTTCATCAAATTGTAAACACACCACTGTCCATGCTTCTAGTCCACGGCATGAATCGTATTGAAATAAACGACATTCATTTATGTTGACTGGGTATTTGGTTTTTAAATTTGAGTTTGTTCCATCAAATAAACAAATGCCATTGTTTCTAAATGTTTCAAATCTTGAGAATCGCTTGTTTTTACCATCTGCATCGGATTCTACAAGCTGTGGTGGCACAAGAAAAAGCATGTCATAAGCTGCATTTCCATTATCCTTACATTGTTTGTACAATTGATTGTGAAAATCGGTTGTATATTGTTTGCAATAAATGATTACTCTTCCACCTACAAAAAAAGAATTTGGCTCTACTTTCCAACTCAAATTACATTCTGCAGCAAATTGATTTACAAAATTGACAAGATTATACTTTTGTCGTAGTCCTTTCTCTTCTGTTTTCTTATAAAAATCAGTATTCTGCTTCAAGCCTCTTGCCCAGTTTTGCTTTTCACCGGAACGCATAAACTGATCCACTCCATCTGCTACAATAATGTGTTCTTTTCCATAAATCCTAAACAAAATATTCTTTTCATTTTCACTCCAATCCTGTGCTTCATCTATGAGGATATAGTCCCACCCGTTGATTTCATAGTTTTTCTGCAAAAACTGAATGATATCATCCTGGGTAAATATATTCTCTTGAAGATATTGAGTGAGTTCTTCGATTTTATTAGCGTATTCTGCAATAAAGTTGTTTTCAGTTATTCCACCGTTGATTACACCAAACCCATTGAGTAATCCTATAAAATAACTATGAAGCGTATTGATTTGCACGGTACTACTATCAATGCTGTCGCCAATACCCGATAATGCTATAAGTCTGCGTATGTCGCTTACTAAAGCATGGTTAAAAGTGAGGATTAAACAACGTACGTCTTCTTTTGTAGCCAATTCAACGGCAATTTGCAATAACTTAACTGTTTTACCAGTTCCTGCACGTCCTGCGAGAATAGTTAATTTGTCTCCTATTTTATCAATGTATTTTTGTTCCTCAATGATTTTTTTGGAAAGTAGTTCGATCTTTTGCCTTGTAAGCGAGCCACAAGTCTTTCTTACTTCTTCAAACAGGCTGAAAACGTCTAAAATTTTATTTCGGTCAAAATCCTGCTTATATTCGTTTGAAATACAATTTATAAAACTGGTTGTTGAGTTGATTGGTTGGTATGGTAGCAACTGATATGTGGACTTTTGAATCAAATCCTCAAAAGTAAATTCACTGGAAAAAACATTTGTTTCCTTTAGGTGTATTAAACGATCATAATCAGTAGAATTTATACTTCTCATCCATATAAAATTACAAATATATGGTTTAAAGCCCAGATTGTCTGTAAAATAATTAACAAGACTATATTTTTGTTTTTCGCTTTGTGTGGTTACATCATGCCATCCATCTTTATAGCTAACTTGCAGATTTAAACCATTGGTTTGAACCCTGTCTATAGGATGATCCTTCAATTCAACTATATAACAGAAACTGTTAACATCAATGTTTTTCTCCGAAGTATTAGATATTTCACCTATTGGATTTTTCGATTTGCACTCAACTTTTAGTTTGAAATTATTCAGAAAACCTACAATTAGTATGTCAATGTCTTTTACTTCTTGTCCAAACAAAGTAAGGTTACTTAAAATCATCACTTCACCTTGTGCTTGTTTGTAGTTCAAATCAAATTCAGTTTTGAACCTTTCTGCTAATTGTTTAGCCGCTTGTTTTTCGGGACTTTCTTTGGTTGTGTCCCCAAAGTGTTTTATAGTGATTTTTACAGACATAAGTTTGAAATAGTTAATGTTTTAATGTTACTACACATTAGTAGTATTTGCTAGCTTCAAAGCTATTTCATCAATTTTATCAAAGTCATAATTACCATTTTTCGTCATAAAGTAATCTTTATTATAGGATACCCAGTGCTCTTCAGATTTATCAGGTTGCATTTCTTTCATTTGTTTCAATTGAAAATTTATTCCAATAGTTTTGTCATCATTACATGATTCTACCATTACAAATAACAAATCGGCATATTCATTAGATTCGATTTTTTCTCCGTACATAATTTTTTTGTTATTATTATTAATATAAAAAACACTTACATTATTTTGCCCTCAAAAATACAAATTATCTTCCGAAAAAACCTTAAATTGTTTAGCAAAATTGTATGTTTTACAGCAGGTGTTTTAAATTTTTGTAAAAGAATGTATTACAGAGATTTGGGGATTGTAGTGCAGGGTGCTACAAGTCGGAGTATGAGAAGGCTTTACGAACCCGTCGCACGATGAACTTTAGGATAGTGAAAACAGTCGGCAACGGTAGTTTATAAAACAAAACGCTTGTCATTTCGACCAACGGGAGAAATCTAATTAAGTTTACGAAAACAGTCGGCAACGGTAGTTTATAAAACAAAACGCTTGTCATTTCGATGGCACATCTCGCCAAAGCGGGGCC
>Ga0172367_10008067_pt1 | contig 11861 bp, 5 predicted proteins | sample Lak10m_FD_114542 | JGI IMG/M metagenome (GOLD analysis project Ga0172367, IMG submission 114542) | Freshwater microbial communities from Kabuno Bay, South-Kivu, Congo - kab_022012_10m | ecosystem: Environmental > Aquatic > Freshwater > Lake | place: Democratic Republic of the Congo: South-Kivu...
CCCGCATGAATAGCCAACCGGAGTCAGAAACCGAAAAATTGGCATGCGAACCGGAAATGGTCATCATTCCCGCCGGTTCATTTCAAATGGGCAGTAAGAAAGACGACCGTGAAATGCCAATTCATACCGTTAGCTTTGCCAAACCTTTCAAACTCGGCAAATATCCGGTGACCTTTGCCGAGTACGACGAGTTTGCGCGGCAAACTGGACGTAAAAAGCCGGACGATAAGGGATGGGGTCGGGATTTAAGACCGGTGATGAACATCAGTTGGCAAGATGCCGTTGAATATGCAGCCTGGCTGAGCAAAATCAGCGGTAAAACCTATCGCCTGCCCAGCGAAGCCGAATGGGAATATGCCTGCCGCGCCGTCAGCAGCAGTGAATTCTTTTGGGGCAATGATGACAATCAAGCCAAGGATTACGCCTGGTTAAGCGGAATTTCAGGTGGACAAACAAAACCGGTGGGCCAAAAACAACCCAATCCATACGGTTTGTATGACATCACCGGCAATGTGTGGGAATGGCTGCAAGATGGCTGGCATCTAAATTATAAAGGTGCACCGGATAATGGTTCAGCGTGGGAAACGGGTGGCGATTTGACGCTGCGTGTGCTGCGCGGCGGTTCCTGGAACTACTCTACGAACAGCCTGCGTTCGGCGAACCGCTACTGGAACAGCGCCGACTCCCGCTTCATCGTCATTGGCTTCCGTCTCGCCCAGGACTTACCCTAAGCCCTTTGCTCTTTTAGCCTTTTCCGCTTGGTTTTTTTACCTTTCGAGCGGCCGGCAGGCCGCTCGCGATTTTTGAATTTGGCTTAACCCGATACTGTAACGACCATAATCGTTAGGTGTTCGTGAACAGCCCGCAGACATCAGGAGTTCGCCATGCCCCCATATCGTCCGCTTCTCAATTTATTTGTCGTCTGGCATCCCAAAGCTGACGCGGTTTGCCGGCCGCTGGCTCTGGCGCTTTATGAAGCCTTCAACCGCAACCCGGATCATCCGATGGCGCGGGGCATTGGTATTCCCACCTACTTTCGCTGTGTCAATCAACCCGATAACGATACACCGTTGGCGATTGATCTGAATGCCGCCGAACAGTCGGTGATCTTGGTGCTGGTTGAAGCCAATCTGGTCAATGACGATGCCTGGGCTGAATACCTCGCGGATTGTTACCGGCACTGTAAAACCAGCCACGGCAAGCATTTGTTTTTGCCGGTGGCCTTGAGCGCATCGGCTTTCAATCTGCATCCGGATGTCGCTGCCAGTCATTTCGTGCGCTTGTACGACTTGGCAACCGAACAGATTTCCGGTCGTTTGCTGCATTTCGCCAGCCATGCCCTGGCACGACTGCTGGACGGCAAACCCACTGCCACCGCACAAGGCAATGTGCTGAGTCCGACTTCGATCAAATTGTTTATCAGCCATACCAAACGCGAATCGGATTCTTTGGCATTGGCGCTGGCTTTAAAACAGGCCTTGGACAAAACCCAGCTTGGCCGCTTTTTCGACAGTGTCAACATAGCCTCAGGCTACGATTTTGCCGAGGAAATCGCCGCCCATATCGAAACCGCAGCCTTGCTGGCCATTCGCTCCGACCGTTACAGCGAAAGCCCCTGGTGTCGGATGGAAATCCTATGGGCCAAACGTTATAACCGCCCCATCGTGGTGGTCGATGCGCTGCAACGGCATGAAGACCGCAGTTTTCCGCTTATGAGCAACGTGCCGGCCATCCGTTTCGATACCGCGCTGGATGCCGAAGATGCCGCGCAAAAACTGCAAACGGTCATCGACTTCACTTTGCTGGAAGTATTGCGCTTCGTGTATCAAAAACGCCATCTTGAACACCTGCAAAGCCAGGACTATTTGCCCAAAGATGCCGTCATCCTGTCGCGACCACCCGAACCGCGCGACTTGCAACATCGGGCTGGCAACACTTTGCTGGTTTACCCCGATCCGCCCTTAGGTAAGGAAGAAGCCGACGAGCTACAATCGGCATCGGTGACGTTGCGCACGCCAACCACTTTGCATGACAGGTCTTTGCAGGGGCTCAGTATTGGCCTGTCGATCTCCAATGTCGCCGAAGATGAACTGCAAGCCTTGGGACTGAGTGATTTACACCTGCAAGACGCCATGCTGGAAATCGCCCGCTATTGCCTGGCGCAGGGAGCAACCCTGGTATATGGTGGCGATCTACGTCCCGGCGGCTTTACCGAAAATCTGCTGGATCTGGTGCGTTACCACAATGACGCGTTGCAGAAACAATTCACCCCGGTGCGGAATTTCCTGGCCTGGCCTTTACATCAAAGCTTGGATGCCGAGTGGATTGCCAAGCGCCGTGACGCTCTGTGTATTGTCAAAGTCGATGCACCTGAAGATTTAAAAACCGCCAAGCTGTTGCCGGAACCTAACGCCAATAGCGAGACGTTCAGCAGTTATGTCTGGGTCCGCTGTTTAACCGCGATGCGTGAACAACTGCTGGCCAAAACTTCAGTCCGCATCATGCTCGGCGGCCGCACCAATGGTTACAAAGGCAAGTACCCCGGTTTGGTGGAGGAAGCTTTGTTAAGCTTGCAGGCCGGCAAGCCGTTGTTTCTGCTGGGTGGCTTCGGCGGCGTGGCGCGGGCGGTCATTCAAGCGCTGCAAGGCCAAACCCCGGAGGCGTTGACCGAAGCCTACCAATGTCGAAACGAGGCCTACAAAAACCTGATCATCCAGTTTAATCAGCAAATCCAAACTCAACAATTACCGATTCAGCCTATCGATTATTCCGTGTTGACTAAAACCTTTGCCCAAATCGGCGTTAAAGGCTTGAACAATGGCCTGTCAGCAGAGGACAATCAGCGTTTGTTTGTGACGCAGAGTCAGGAAGAAGCGATACGGTTAATTCTGCAAGGCATGACCTACCTCACATCAAACAGTGAAAATCGACCATTAAACGGAGTGTAATTTTCAAAATGGCCCGCTACTTCTTCAGCTACGCCGGCACAGACCGAACCATAGCAGCGCAAATCATTACTGGCTTGCAGGGTGCCGACATCGACGTGTTTTGGGATCAACAAGGCATTGGTTGGGGCGACAACTGGCAGAACAAACTAGCCCAAGAACTGGAAACTTGCGATGCCTACATCCTGTTACTGGGGCCGCAGGGCATCAGACGCTGGGTCAGCCCGGAAGTGCAGGTTGCGTTGTGCCGGCATTACGAACAAGAGCTGCCGATCTTCATTTTGTTGCATGCTGACGTGGATCGCAGCCAGATTCCACTGTTTCTGAGTTTTTCCCAGCATCGCTCACTGCCGGTCAAGCTGGACGATGCCAATTTTTTTCAAGTCCTGCTACGCGAACTGAATGACCAGGTTGGCGTAACCGGTTTTGCGCAAATCGAGGTACCCGAAGGTTTCTGTCCTTACCCCGGCCTGGAGTCGTTTACCGCTGATTACGCCAACTATTTCTTTGGCCGGCAACGGGAAACCGCCGAGTTGTTGAGCCAGTTTGCCATGTACAAACAACGCTGGCTGCAGATTGAAGGCAACAGCGGTGTTGGCAAGTCCTCGCTGGTTCAATCCGGGCTGCTACCGGCGATTCGTGCCGGTTGGCTGGATGACGATGGGCCTCGCCGGAAATGGCAGATAGCCATCATGCGCCCAGGCAAAGATCCCTGCGAAAATCTGGCTATTGCCGTACGAACCACACTGGAGGGCGTTGCCCTTGGCGATTTTACGGCCGACATTGCCAAACTACGCGACGTCGAATCAGCCGATACACCGCCCGAAAAACGGCAAACCAAAGCCAGCGATTTGGCCTACGTCATCAAATGCGCCCTGCCCAAATCCAGCAACAGCCAGTTTTTCCTGGTGGTCGATCAGTTAGAAGAAGCGATTACCCTCACCGCTAGCGACCAACACCGAATGCGCTTCGACGCGCTTTTGGCCGCAGCCATTAGCGACCTGGATTGCCCGTTCCATCTGGTGACCACGATCCGCAGCGACTTTTTGCTGTACTTCAGTGAATTGCCGGAACTGCAAAAAGCCCTGCAACAATCCACTCGCTATTTTCTAAAGCCGATTGGCGAGATCGGTCTGCTGGATGCCGTCACTACGCCGCTGCGCCGGACCAAAGGCTGGGTTTGGCCCAAGACCACTCAATATCATCAAGCCAGTCAGCGCCATTTGACATTACCGCAAACCATCGTCGCCGATGCATTGCCCGAGCGCGATGCGGCCCTGCCCTTAGCCTCTAATTTAATGAACCGCTTGTGGGCTAGGGCTTTGGCAGATGGCCGCCGCGAGCCGAGCTTTGAGGATTATTATGCATTGGAGGGTATCGGCGGCGCACTGGCACAGAGTCTGGATATTCAATTGGGCAAATTGTCTGATTTGGAGAAAAGTCAGGCTCGGGCCGTGTTACTGGCTTTAGTGAAGGATAACGACAATGCGCCCGCCACCCGGCGCACGATCAGCAAAAGCCAGGCAATCGCCGAAGTTGCAGCGGTAATACAAGAGAAAAAATGTTCCGCTATCCATTTCTTGTTACGCTGTTTAAGGCCGCAGCGGGGGTCGGCAAACCTGGATAACAACAAAAACCCGGAGCGCATGCTGGATTGGATGTCCGGTATTCGGGTCGATGACATCAAGGCTGAACCGGTGCGGATGATCGTGATTAGCGGTGGCTTGCAGAATGAAGCTATCGCAGCCGACACCCTGCAGGCCAACGACCGCAAAACCGTCGATTTGATCCACGAAATTCTACTGCGTGAATCGCGGGCGACCGGCCAAGCGTATTGCAAAACCCTCAGCCTATGGGTAGCAGACAATCGCCAGCAATTGAAAAATCGCAACCTGCGCCAACAACTAACCGAGCGCTGGCTGACGGCAAAACAAAAATCGCACTGGTCGGCGATATTTAACGATTTGGCCAACCCCAAGCAAATCAAAGATTTTCTGGCGGCGGGTAGTTGTACTAAAGAGGAAAATAATTTCATCAAGGCCAGCCTTGTCTATTCCCGAGTTTTCAACACTACTATCGCCGGATTGGTCTTGCTGTTTGTCAGCTTGGGTTTTGCTGCCAACGGTGTGAACTTTACCACCCAAAAAACCAACGTAATCGATTTGCCGGTGGCTTGGCTGAGCGCCCAACTGGGATGGAAAAAACATCCTGACATGGTAGCTATTCCAGCAGGGTCGTTACAAATAGAAGATCAATCTAAAAACATCCCGGCGTTCCGGATGGCCGACGCTGAGGTGACCTTTGCCGAGTACGACATATTTGTGTACTCCCAAAATGCGGACTATGTCACGCCTTGGAGCAAGGGCACAGAGAAAGGTTCGGGCCCTTGTCTGAGTTTGCCGAACGACAACGGCTGGAGCCGCGGCATTCGACCCGTGATCGAGGTTTCATGGCACTGCGCAAAAGCTTATATCGACTGGTTGAATACCGATCTTCCTGCCAATCAGCCACACTACCAATTACCCAGCGAAACCCAAAGGGAATACGCCACCCGCGCCGGCGCGAGCACCGATTTTTTCTGGGGCGATAGTTCAAAGGAAACCAAGGCATCAGAAGCGCCTGGCAACGAAGCTTCAGGCGGAAAAACTTCGGATACGCTTGAAACTACCGCGACAGAGTACGCCTGGTTTTCGTCAAACTCTGATGATCAAACCCACCCGGTCAAGCAGCTGAAACCCAACAAGTTTGGACTTTACGATATGGCTGGCAATGTGTGGGAGTGGACCCAGGATTGCTGGCATGACGATTATGAAAATGCACCGGATGGCGGCACCGCATGGGAAAGACAAAACGGGGGCGATTGTACCCTGCGTGTGCTGCGCGGCGGTTCCTGGAGCAGCGAAACGCTCGACCTGCGTTCGGCGGACCGCAACGGATCCTACTCCGACTCCCGCTACCGCAAGAACAACATTGGTTTCCGTCTTGCCCAGGACTTACCCTAGGCACTTGGCCCTTTTACCCTTTTCCGCTTGGGTTTTTTCCCTTTCGAGCGGCCGTCAGGCCGCTCGCGATTTTTTAGAATAGATAGTAACGGTCTAGGGATCGGACGGGTTTTCTAGTCAGTGGTGGCAATTCGACGGACCACGTAGTGCAGGTAATGTGTCATGGTTGCTTCTTTGGTGGCTGACGATTTTATTTGGGTGACTGGCAGACGACGCGGAAACCTACGTCGTAATCACGCAGGTCGGGATGTCGACTACGGCGGACGAATGTTCGCGCATTTAAAGCATTTAAATCCCAACAGCCGCCTCGCAATACGCGCGGCGCATTACTGGTGTTTGGCTCGATTTGTTCGGGGCGGTCGAATTGGTTCAAACACCACTCCCAAACGTTGCCAGCCATGTCCATGACTTGGTAAGGTGAAGCCCGGTGGGGAAACAGGCCGACGGCGCAGGTTTGATTCAAATTCTCTGGGTTCGAATCCAGAAAAACATTAGCGTCTCCAGTTTGGAAACTCGCGTCCCAGGGGTATTCTCTGCCATCCGTACCTCGAGCCGCCTTTTCCCATTGATGTTCGGTGGGCAAATTGATGACGTAACCGAATTGCGCAGATAACCAACGACAAAACGCCATGGCTTCGTACCAATTGACGATCTCTCGTGGTCGGTTTGGCTGAGTCCAGTTTGCCTCAACCGGCTGAGATTGCCTCAAGCCTTGCCACCAGCGTTCATCACGGTAACCGCCCGCATGAACGAAGGTTTGATACTGGCAATGGGTAATAGGATAGCGGCTGATGAAGAAGTTATCCCATTCAGAGGAGGGGGAGTTAGCGAAACTACCATCATAGGGGCCATGGTCGTAACCGCCCTTCCCATATCCGCCAGCAGTGTCTTTGCTGTAAATAAATGAGCTTGCAGGAATTTCTACCCAGTCGATTTCGGGAAGCTGCAGGATTTTCTTCTGAGCCAATGGTGATTTGACTTGTGCTTCGGTTTGCTCAAAGCGGGTTGATTTTGCTTTTTTTCTATCATTGCGGGATAAACCAATTAATTGTTCTATCGCCTTTATCAAGCGGATAAAAATTGCACTTGTTTGTTCGCCGTTCCAATTAGCAAAATCCAGGGTTTGGAATACTTCAAGCTCAGCAGGTAGTTTGCTGTCGTCAAGTCGAATGGGTATCAACTTCTTCTGTTGATCAGCTATTTTGGCTGTATTGCGGTGAATCCAACCGGATTTGCTGGCTGCATTTGACCAGACCAAGATGACGCAGTTTGCCTTGCTGATGGCTTGTTCAATAGCTTCAACAATGAGCTCACCTGTCTGAACCAAGGAGTGAACCCGTCCAACCGTCCAGTCCTGTTGTTCTAAGGCATGGGCAAGCAGCTCGGCTTTGGCTTTATCTTCATAGGCATAGCTAAAAAAGATATTGGCTGCTTTATTTTCATGGTTAGCCAATGTTCACCTCCGAAAAAAAATCGAGAGCTGCCTATCGGCCGCTCGAAAGGGAAAAAACCAAAGCAAAAAAGGGTAAAAGAGCAAAGAACAAAGGGTTAGTCCAGGGCGAGACGAAAGCCAACGTTGTAGTTGTGGATGTCGGCGTTGAACCCGGCGCGGTACGCCGAACGCAGGTGGACCGGTCTGTGGAGCCAGGAGCCGCCGCGCAGCACATGGCCGGACATTGTTTCTAGCAGACTGCCTTCTGAATCCATATACCGAATGCCATCTTTATCGGTCAGCACCTCAGGCTTAACCTCGACGCGCTCAGGATGCTCATAATCATTTAAACACCATTCCATAACATTTCCGGCCATGTCGGCAACCTGGTAAGGCGATTTTCCATGCGGGTAAATGCCGACCGCGGAGGTTTGTTTTAAATCATAATCACCGTTTGCAAACCCGGAACGAAATTCATTACCCCACGGAAAAACCAAGCCCTGTGGTCCGCGAGCGGCTTTTTCCCACTGCTGCTCCGTGGGTAAACGAACATTGATCCCCAATTGCGCCGAGAGCCAGCGTGTATAAGCAATGGCTTCATACCAATTGACCGTTTCTCGTGGTCGGTTAGCTTGCGCCCAACGCGGTTTTTCCGGATTTGGCTTTTCTAAATCCTGCCACCAGCGCTCGTCTTGGTAACCGCCGGCGTCAATAAAGGCTTGGAATTGGCTGTTGGTAACCGGATACCTGCTGATTTTGTACGCGGGTAGTTCTATGGTTTGTTGAGTTTCACCTGCTCCGTAGATGAAAGGTCCGGCCGGGATTTCCACCCAGTCAATGTCCGGCAGGCGGTTTGCGTCCAGGCCAACGCCGGGGCGGGGATCGCCCATGGCATCGAGTTGATCGCCAATCTCCAGCCGACGTTGGGACGGAGTGTTGATGTCGTTCAGTTCATCCAACAAGATTTGCACTTGCGGTGCGTACTCGATCACTTCGTATTCGATGACGCCGACGCCTTTGCGCGGATCGCCGAGTTCGGCTAATTGGTCGCCGATTTCCAGCCGTCTACGCGGTTTGGTTTCGGGATTTTCCAGCTCGTTTAGCAGGTTATGAATCTTCAGTTGATGATGGATAGCTGCTTGAGTCATAGGCCCGGCAACGCCATCTGCGTTGATCTTTGCTGACGCCTGGAAATGCTTTACTGCCTGTTTTGTCAGTGGGCCATCAATCCCATCTACAACCAGTTTAGGAATTGCACCCAAGTCGTTAAGCGCCTTCTGTAGCCACAAAATATTTTCTTTGTTTTCTAGCGGTTTTTTCTTTTTTTTAGCTTCAAGGCGTTGCTGAATGGCCGCATTAGTCACTGGACCAACAATGCCATCAACGGTCACTTTTACTTGCTTCTGAAATCGTTTTACAGCCTGCTTCGTCCTGGGCCCATAAAGTCCATCCACCACCAGTTTAGGATTCGCACCCAAGTCATTCAACGCCTGTTGTAACAAGAGTATGTCTACCCGGTTATCCATTGGCATGTCTTTAGCCTCAAGCCATTGCTGAATGTCTTGAATGCGGTGCTGTACATCATCCAGATTGATGACTTGCGTGGCTGAAGCCCCTTGAGGTAACTGGGTTTGCTGCCATTGCAGTAATAGACTGCGTGTGCCCATTTGGGTCTCAGCCCAATCTGGGTTTTGCCATTGCCGCTTTGCGGCCGGTGTCCATAAGTGTAAAAACCGGCTGTTACCGTGACTCTGTGTAAAGTCGGAAATACCTGGGGAATCTTGCAGCAACGTAACCTGGATGTTTTGTTCAGTGAGTTGATGCAGAATCTGTTGCGCCAAGTCATGATCTTCGCGAACATAGGTTAAGTATATTTTTGCTTCTGCTGTGGTTGGTTCAGACGATGCTGGATCAAATTCCACCAATAATTCATAGCGTTTACCGTCAATCGTACTGAGGAAAATGCGCCGGGATGGCTGGGCTATTTTGATCCGACTACCTGGATTAATGATTTCCCAAACCCCCTCTGACTGGTTTTCGCACTGGATGTAAAGCCTGGCGGGTAACGGCGCCGGCAAGGGTAACGTGATTGATGATTCTTCAGCCCGAAGACATTCCAGCACTTGATAGCCAAGTCCGGCATCATGACGTAGCTGTAAGCCGATTTTAGCCGACGAGGTTATCGGTGTGGTTTGCAACCATTCCGGAATGGGCTGGTTAGCACTTAATTTTGTCCAATTGGCCGTAGCCCCCAAGGTAGTGGCGGCATATTGCGCCAGCCAGGCAGTTTCTTTAGAAGTGGTTGTTTTTCCAGCAATAGCGGGTAGCGTTTTTTTGGCCCAGCGCGCCAGCGCCAATCGACTGTCTTTATCAGGGGCACGATTAATGGCCCTTAATATTTCCTGCAAGCCGATATCGATAGCCGATTGCTGGTTGCGTAACGCATCGTAGCGCAGCTGTTGTTCCAGCTTATCCAAGGCAGACCAATGGCGGGTATAGCTTTGCGTATATTCCCAGACTTTGGCAAATTCTTCGGAAGGATTTTCATCACTTCCGCGTAACTCATCGGCCAGCAGTCTGGCGACGCCTTGATGCAAGACAATATCTCGGGTGCTTCTAGCACTAATCACAGCACTGTACCAAAGCTGATGCTCCAGTTCCGGTTCGCTGGCGGGAATTAATGCGATACGCATGTTGCGAAGTAACAGAGGTTCAATACGTGGCGTTAATACACAGTATTTTGCCAGACAGAGTATCTCCGGCGACAGGACACTGCGCAGGTTTTCTAATAATTCACGTTCATACAACGAGGGCGTTAGCCAGCTCATTGTTTGACCTGATGGCCTGCGCCAACCAATTTTTTGATCATGGTGGCCGTGGTATGAGGATTCCAGTGTATCAAAACCGGGTGATTGCCAATCTGCTCAGGCCAGTGAGTTTCTTGCCAAGGCAACAGCACAATTAAAGGCAGTTTTTTTTCAGTACATTGCTGAATAAAACCTCGCCAGACCTCAGTTAATGGCCATTTTGTACGCTGGCCGCTAATACCCATGTCACTTGCAATCAATATTGGACGGGTTAAGTCCACTTGCCAGTCCTTTGCATTTCCCGATTCATCCCAGTGCTTGCTAGCAGCAGGATCTTGATCAAATTCAAAAATATTTACCCGTTCTGTCCCCAGCAAGTTTTGTAGTTGGTTGGCGAGTGCAGATAAGTCCTCCCAAAACGGCACCATGCTGTCGCTAAAGTCTAAAAGCAACTGACAGCCCCGTTCCAGGGAAATGCAGTCCCGTGTAGGTATGTCTTTGGGGATTTGGCCTTTTATGACCTGTTGGACTATTCGTGGAATATCCGCTTCTTTACCAGGCTTTCTTACCCTTAAGGCTGCTGAGAGTATGCCTCTGTGAGTTAGGGTCGGAAACAGATTAGCCCTGGCTAGTTTTATCGGTGATGGCTCGGGATTTAGAAATACATTTTCGCCATCCAGCCATGCAGGCCGCTCAGGACTGGCTGTAGAAGTGGAAAGAGGAATTAGTTCGGTCGTGAGAATAGTCTGGGGTAATTCGACAGGTTCTTTTGGCGGAGGCTGCGCGCTGAAACCTTTTGCATGATTGGCTTGGGATCGTGTGCTGGCGGGTTGGCGATAGTGGTTGCGATCAAATATTTTCTTGGCCTTATTTGATTCTATCCGTTCTGGTGGGGCGTTCCGCCAATTAAAACCCAGCGCATGAAAAATGGCTTGCGCTTGCTGCTCGTTTTGCCAAGGTAAATCTGATAGCGACGTCAACAGATCGCTTAAGCCGATGTCGCCTTTATTGCCATGGTTTTGAGCCATATCAATCGTTGAGGTCTTTAATCAATATGGATTGTTCGATTAATTTCCAGACTTCATCATCAACGCTAATTTTCAGCTTGTCACCTGCCCTCACCGCATCTAAAAATTCACTGGTACTGGGTGGGCGCCGGTTTTGACTTTTAGCTTGGTCTTGTAGGTCAATGATTTTGGCAGCCAAAGCAGCCACGAGCGTTGAAAACGCCTTGTTTAGTGCTGCCTGTGGAAAATGTTGCTGGGCAATGTTGATCAATTTTTCTTGGTCCGCTGCTTGCAAAACCAAACTGACACAACGACGCATAAATGCAGCCGGTAACTCGCGTTCGCGGTTAGTGGTGATTATGGTGAGTATTTCAAGATCATCATTTGCTTTTAGATGTTTGCCATCAGGACGTGTAATCCGTCGCCTATCCAGGGGATCAAGTAAGTCGTTAGGCAAATCGGGATCGGCTTTGTCGATTTCATCAATCAGAAGTACAGTTTTGTTTTGATGCTCATTTCGCGTTGTTTTAATACCGGGGTATTCCAGCGTGGCATTGTGTTGTTCAGCTTCTTGAAGGCTTCCACCCCTTGAAGACGCACTGTCCGCATTGAAAGCCCACCAGAAAATCCCCGGTTTGAAATAGGCCCATTCTGGTTTCATGCCCTCG
>Ga0172367_10008068_pt1 | contig 11856 bp, 22 predicted proteins | sample Lak10m_FD_114542 | JGI IMG/M metagenome (GOLD analysis project Ga0172367, IMG submission 114542) | Freshwater microbial communities from Kabuno Bay, South-Kivu, Congo - kab_022012_10m | ecosystem: Environmental > Aquatic > Freshwater > Lake | place: Democratic Republic of the Congo: South-Kivu...
ATAGTGCTACAATAACAGCAGCAACTGCCAATACAGCAAGTACTATTGTATTGAGAGATGCAAGTGGTAATTTTAGTGCAGGAGTAATGACAGGTACAGCTACACAAGCAAGATACGCTGACTTGGCAGAAAACTATCTTGCTGATGCAGAATATGAAGAAGGTACTGTATTAATGATTGGTGGAGTAAATGAAGTTACTATAGGTACAGATCTAACACGTAAGGTTATAGGCGTAGTCAGTAAGAACCCAGCACACTTAATGAACAGTGAACTAGAAGGTGAACACGTTGTAGCAGTTGCTCTACAAGGACGAGTACCAGTTAAAGTACGTGGTAAGATAAGCAAGGGTGATATGCTGGTCAGTGCAGGAGATGGCTATGCTAAAGCACATGATGATCCACGTATGGGTATGGTGATAGGTAAAGCGTTACAAGATTTTGATGGTGATGAAGGCGTTATTGAAGTAGTTGTGGGGAGACTATAATGGGTGTAGTAATAGATGGTTATACACTAATACAGTCACCTCCCCCACCTAATACAGACTTTCCTTTTAAATGGCCATTTGGCAATGAAGGAGTACAGGCCAGTGCAGGACAACCTACACGTAGAGATCCAATAAATTTTATTCCTAGTAGTTTTGAAATGAGTAATTTGCCAGATCCTAGTGCTGTAGAGGATGATCCTACTAGGGCACCTGCTCTAGTGTACAATGGATCCTTGACACCTACTGTAAAAAAATTCCAAAGATTAAAATTAGATAAGAGATGGGCAGGTTTACCAACTACCTACAGTTATCAATATAGAAATGTAATTACCTATGCCTGTAACCCAGGCAGAGTTGAAATATACGAACAGATAAACTTTAAAAATACAGCAACATTAGAAAGACCGTTAGATATACCTAATCCAAATTATGATAATAATACTGATGAAACCATTACTGATCTACAGCCTGTTTTTGACGGTAGTGGAAATGTTTTATATGATGAAGTTGAAGATGAAGATGGTAACATCACATATGTGGCAAGATTTCACACCGTAACAATGATTCAACCTAATCCTCTTTACGATCCATATGAATATACATGGTGGAATAAAGAACGGAATGAGTTGCTAACCAGTGTTAAGTGTACTGACATAACAATGCCAAATAGACCTAGATTTTTGGATTATATCACGTTGACCAAACAGCCTGGAGATAGTTTAGAACTATATAATCAATGTACAGGTAAATGGACAATGATTCCAACTGGGTATTTAAAATATGTTGATCATTGGAGCAGTGCAACTACAGGTGATTCTCAACCACACACCAATGCTATGATTCTAGTTAATTATGACCTAACAGAGAGCCCCAGTAGACCAATAAGTGAAATATACCTATGGATCAATGACTTAGAATATGTAATTAACTTTAAATATGAAACAGAGACTACTTTGGGAACGAAGCACAGCAGTACATTTAGTATGACAGAATGGCAAAATTGGGATCGTCCTAGAGATTGGATCATGTTAAGACATGCTAATGCTCCTATCCCACCCCCTGAAAGTAGATATACTCAAGCACAACTTTTAGAGGGTAGCGGTAAAAGTGCTCCAACATGGTGATATATGGCAAATAGTAAAAATGTAACAAGAGTAGCAGATATTTGTTCAGGGCATGGACCTTGTCCTCCTAGGCCTAATAGTCAAGGTAGTCCTAATGTTTTTGTAAATTTTCTAGCAGCACATAGAAAAGGTGACCATTGGATCATACACTGTACTCATAGCAGTGTATTGGCCAAAGGAAGTGGCAGTGTAAAGGTCAATAATAAAGATCTCGCTCGTGTAGGTGATCCTGTAGCATGTGGTAGTTCAGTTGCACAGGGCAGTCCTAATGTTTATGCGGGTGACTGACACGTAAAATAGTAAATACTCTAAATTTTAGAGGACAACTATGTACGACAAACCCGCTGTAAATTGTTCAGTTTATACTGGTGTTAAAGAACTACTTGAATTAAGAATACGCTACCTATATGACAGATTTGATCTTTTTATCATCTCTGAAGCAGACTATACCCTATCCGGCGAGCCTAAAGAATTCACATTAGAAAATGACATTGCCGAGCTGGGACTACCAACAGATAAGATACAAATCGTACAAGTAAGTAAAGCTGACTTGCCTAAATTTGGACATTCAGTAGAAGAACGCCATGATGCATTATTTGATTGTATGCGTAAACACATACCACAAAAAAGCATAGTATTTGTAAATTATGAAGATGAAATACCAAATTATGGATTTGTTGACTATTACAGAAGTATAGCAGTCAATAGCCCATTGCACAATATAAGATTACCTTTGGCACACCTAAGTGGACATAGTGGTTGGCAACTACAAGCTGAAAGTGGAGAAATGGTACAAAATCGTCAAGGTTATGTTTGCCGTAGTGAACACTTTAGTATATACAGTTTGAGCGACTTTCGTAGAGAAAAGACTAGAGACGGCAAATGGACTTGGGTAGACTTCCCTGGAATGTACCTACAGGATAATAACCAAATACAGGATGCTGGATGGAAATTTCAGTGGATGGGAAACCGTGAAGATAAGTGGAAGATATACGCAAATAGCCACTTTTACAGTGAACATAGTACATTAGGACATGACCTACGTAGGCAACATATACAAAATTGGGTACCTGCCGATAATCAGCAAGATCCTGTAGCTGTACGTGGACATCATCTACGTCCTTATGATGCAGCTAAACTTCCTGCTATAATAAACGAAAGCCAAAAATTTAAAAACTTCTTTTTACCAGAACTAGCAGGTGTACCACAACCTTTAGTGTTTAGTTATGGTCAGATGGATACTATAACCATGGGAGCCAAGAAGAAACCTAGATTATGGATCGTAGAAGATTTCTATGATGATGCGGACAGTGTACGTGAGTTTGCCCTAAATCAAAAATACTATGATGATCCTGGATTTATTGGCAAACGAACTAGACAGCAATTTTTCTTTCCAGGGATGAAGGAAAAGTTTGAACAAATCATGGGTATGCGTATAACTAATTGGGAAAGCCATGGAATGAATGGAAGATTTCAGCATAATGTAGCAGGGGAAAGCATAACTTGGCACACAGACTTTCAAAGATTTGCTGGGTTAATATATCTTACTCCTAATGCTCCATACAGTGCAGGTACAAGAATGGCAGCATACAAACAAAATCGTGTACGACATTGTAGTGATCCTAGGATTATGGATTGTTTTAATCAAATTACTTTCTTAGATGGTACATTATACGAAGATGTGGATGTAGTAGGTAACGTATATAATAGATTAGTTTTATATGATGGAGGATTGATTCATGCTGCCAATGAATACTTTGGATACAATATAGATAATTGTAGATTGTGGCACATGTTCTTTTTTGATGCAGAATAATCGTTTTTATTGACTATAGTGTAGATTATGCTAAATTATGTACAAGGAGATTTATATGGATTCTAGTAGATACAATGAGTTTAAGACCTTAATGGAAGGTATGCAGGACGATTTTGAAAAGTTTTACAATAAAGGCAATAATGCCGCTGGAACTCGTGTGCGTAAACACCTTCAAGAATTAGCCAAATTATGTAAAGAAGTTAGAAACCACGTTACAGAGGTCAAGAACGAACGTAAAGAAAGCAAGGATAAATAATTTTACAACCTTAAAGGGGTAGATTATGAAAAAGATTATACTAGGTTTAGCTCTAACAATGTTAAGTACCGGTGTAGATGCAGGTCCTTATCATGGACACAGACATCATCACCATAGACACTGGAATAGTCCATCCTCACATCATTGGGTCGCTCCATTGATTATTGGTGGTATTGCTGGTGCTGTAATAGCCAATCAGCGTAACGATACACAAACAATAATTATGAATGAGAACCCTAAACCCAGTATAGTCTATGATATGAATGCTGTTCCTACATTGACCTGTCCATTAGGAACCATGCTCAGAGAGGAAAAAGGTTGGTTTAAAGACCAACACGGTCGTCCTATGTATGGATCCGTGTTTTCATGTCAATAGATCCAAAAATACAAGCTGATTTAGAAGATGATGAGGCTTGGATATTGTTTCTTAAGCAGTTTGAAAATTTACAATTATCACCTGCCCCCAAAATACATGACGACATAGAGGAGAATGTAATATATGGCATATTCGACAAAAGTATTAGACCACTACGAAAACCCACGTAATGTAGGTAGTTTTGCCAAAGATGAACTTGGTATTGGAACAGGTATGGTGGGAGCACCTGCTTGTGGTGATGTAATGAAACTACAAATTAAAGTAGAGAACGGTATTATTACCGACGCAAAGTTTAAGACATATGGATGTGGTAGTGCCATAGCCAGTAGTAGCCTTGTTACAGAATGGGTTAAAGGTCGTAGTCTTGAACAAGCAGGAGAAATTAGAAATACACATATTGCAGAAGAATTGGCTCTCCCACCTGTAAAAATTCACTGTAGCATATTGGCAGAAGATGCCATCAAGGCCGCAATAAAAGATTACCAATTAAAGCATGATGCTGTCAACTAAAGTCAGTACTCAGGCGTTAATAGTAATGTAGCAGTAAATAATGCTACTTTTTTAAAGAGGAAATTAAAATGAAATCAGTTATTGCAACTTTAATCGCTATGGCATTTGCCGGTAGCGTAGCAGCACAAACCGCACCTGCTGCTAAGAAAGAAGAAAAGAAAGCAGAAGCTAAACCTGCTGCCGCTGCAACTGCTCCTGCTGCTGCACCTGCTGCTAAGAAAGAGGAAAAGAAAGCAGAAGCAAAGAAGTAATACTTGTCCGACGGTTTGCTCCTACCACAGTTCGTCGTGATTTAGAAGATGTCGAATATGTAGTTTTTGATGACAGCATAGCACGTAATTTACAACGACTACGCATAGTCACTGAAGATGATGTCGAATTATCAACAAGAATAAGATTAAAGCTGTGGTTAGCAAGACAACGGGCACTGCGTAAGTTCGATGAAGCATACGCATAATAAAGGACCTTCGGGTCCTTTTTACTTAATAAATATTATTATGATTACACTGACTGAACGTGCCGCTGAAAAAGTTAAAACTAATTTAGAACGTAGGGGTAAAGGTATTGGTATCCGTATTGGAGTAAAAACTACAGGATGTAGTGGACTAGCCTATGTACTAGAATATGTGGATAATCCGACTGTAACACGAGATCAATTTGTCTATGATAACTACGGTGTCAAAGTATATGTGGATGGACGTAGCCTAGTATATGTAGATGGATTAGAAATGGATTGGGTCAAGCAAGGCCTAAACGAAGGATTTGAATTTAAAAATCCAAATGAAGCTAGTCGTTGTGGATGTGGTGAAAGTTTCAATGTCTAAGCATTGGAGTATATACGATACCAAACTTTGGATTAATCAACTAGAAAATCGTATTGAAGATATAGATTATTATCTAAATCAAACTATAAAATACTGTGAAGATAACGACATAATAAACAATGAAACAGTATTCACGCTGAGTTTTCTTACAGTATTATGGGTAAGTTATATGCGGGAAGAACCTATAAGTCGTAGGGAAATATTTGAAATTCTTTGTATTAAAGATTGGGAAGATTTACCCGATTCACCCGTCGAATTAGGGGCAAAATTAGCGGATTTTGACCTACAGGACTTACTAAATCTAGTAAGTAAACAAATGCCAACAATATAGTCGCTTTTAGTTGACATTTGATTACATTTCTACTACAATAAATAAATTACTATAGGAGATACCATGTACAAGTATAAACTTTGGGTTCGTATCAATGAATATCAAACAGTGAATACCATTGTATACGCAGAGAATGACTATGCTGCCAAAATGTTAGGAGAAGCACAATATGGCGTTGGCAATGTATTAAACTATACAAGGGAAGACTAATGAGTATGCATCTTGAAGGTCCGTGGCTCAGTACTACAGGCAAGCGTAAGGGTAAAACTAAATTCCGCAACGCCGATGAAGCACGGAAGGCAAGGGAACTTGAGGCGGATTGGCATGCGCTTCAAAAGAAACACGGTATTGAACAGGAGCAACGTAAACAGAGAGCTGCCTTGGATCGTACTGTATATCAGCCACCAAAGCTGACATATCGTGGAATGGATGCTCCACGTATTCCTAGCCTAAATAAAGGTATGGACAGTGCTCCTGCTACTAAGGCAGCACCCAAGGTCTATACCGGTACTAAAATTAAGGGTATTGGAACCATGCATAAGAGTAATGCTGTGCCTATCTTCACAGATGATGAGGCTAAGGACATTGCTAGTATGCGTAGATAGCCTTAATTATCCAGCGTAAAGGAGACAAAAATGATACGCATTGTTAAAATGCTAGCCATTCTTATTGCCGCTTTTGGTTTAGGATGGGTAGGTTATAAAGTTGTTATGTATAAGTTGGATGATAACAAGGAAATCAATATCAAAATGAGTTCCTTAAAACATACGCCAGCTGAAAGCATGTCAAGACAGTTGGAATGTTTGGCCCGTAATGTATATCACGAAGCAGGAACAGAGCCATTTGAGGGTAAGGTAGCAGTAGCACAAGTAACACTTAATAGAGCTAATAGTGGACAATTTCCAGCAGATTTATGTCAAGTAGTTTACCAAAAAAATGTAGTATACGAAAAAGTTCTTTGCCAGTTTAGTTGGTATTGTACAAATCCTACTAGTCGTACGCCTAAACATAATGAAACTTATCAGGAAAGTTTAAAAGTTGCCAAAATGGTTTTGTTGGAAGGATTTAGGTTGCCCAGTTTGGAAGAGGCCATGTACTTCCATGCCAAGTATGTAAATCCACGTTGGGATCGTAAACGAGTAGCAGTAATAGGTCAACATATTTTTTATAAGTAGGAGTAAAAATGAAAATACATTGGAACAAGGTACTTGAATTGTTCAATTTTAAGGAAATGGCAAATAATCTAGTAGAAAATATTGGACATATCAGCGCAGAAACACTGAATTGGATAGCAGTAATTCTAATTCATATGGCCACTATTCCAACTCTTATTGCCATTCTTACAGGGCTTACTGAAAAGATGCCACCTGTAGATTTGGTTGGATTGGTTTGGTTGGGCCTATTCATGTTCTTTCTCCGTAGTGTAATTGCTAGAGACCTACTCAATATTATTACAATTGGGTTTGGTTTCTTTGTTCAAGCAACACTTATGGGATTGATCATTTTTAAATAACCAAAATTAATGACAACATGTAGGAACGATTGTATAATTTGACTTGTAGTAAAACACTAACCCACATACATAGAGGATCATATGCGTTATATTGCAGTATTTCTAATTGGATTCGTTGTAGGTAAATTAGACATATCAGGTTTACTTAAACTTACAGATAATATTAGCCAAAAGGCAGGGACAACTTTACAGGAAGCTTCAAAATGAAAAAATTTGTTATTTTACCAATTGTAGTTGCTCTTGCAGGTTGTGAAACTTTTGTCACTAAAAAAGAGACTCCTGTCCCACAAGCTACTGAAAGAGTAGTTGAAAGAGTAGTTGAAAAAGTAATCTACAAACATCCATCCAACGTAACAATAGATAGCTCTCCAGAATGGATTCACAAGTTGCCTAAGACTCCAGGTATTTTATATTCTAGTGCAAGTGCTCGTAGTCAAGATTATTCTATGGCTGTGGAAAAAGCAAGAACACTTGCTCAATCTAAAATTGCAGAAACATTTGATTCTAAAATTGATAAACAAACTAAAATGTTCCAGGCAGACAAAAACGGATCTTATGTAGGAAGTTATCAAAGTGCTACTAGAAAAAAAGTTGAGAACGTAAGTCTTACTGGTGTAGAGCTTGTAGATACAAAAGTCGTACTAGAAAGCACTAATGTTTATAGAGCATTTGTTCTTATGGCTATTAAATTAGACGAACAAAAAGTCGAAGTTAAAGAGCCCGTTAAAGAAGTTGATGCTGAAACAGAGGCTTTTAATGAATTAGACAAAAAACCAGTAAAAACACCTGAAATAAAACCTAAAGAAGTTTCTAAAAATGAAAAGGAAAATTCTAATGGAATTATAGTAACTCCAGTTGCAAGTTTAGATCGAAGTAGAATGATTGCTAATTCTATTACAGATGAAAAAGTAAAGGCAAGAGTAGCTGAAGTATTAAAAGATCCAAATGCTGTAGTAATGAATACAACTATTCGTTGATTTATAATGAAAGTAATTCTAATACCTTTAGTAGTAATTTTAGCTGGCTGTGGTTCTGTTCCTAGACAAATTCACCAGCCGGCTAAACCGGCTTGTTATGGTACTAAAGATGTTACTATAGTAGATGGTAAGTCTGTAGCCAGTCAAACCATTGTGCGATGTACAGACGATCCCATTGAATCCATCCCTATTAAAAGAATGGGAGTAGCCCCAAAGTGCTTTGAACATCCCTATAAACAACAATTGCCCAATGGGCGTATTATTGAAGGAATTAACTATGCTTGCCAAAAGCGTGATGGTAGTTGGGAAGTTATTGACGGCCGCGGCATTAATCGCTAGCACACAGGCTAATGCACAGGTTACAATTCGTTTACCTGAGAGCATTTGGTCTATTAAAAATAGTGTAATCAGAATGTTAGACGGACTAAATGAAGATGATCGTAGAAAGCATCAACAGGCAATGTTTACCGCTCTTGGTAATTTGGACAATGGTGAGTTCATACGTTGGTATAGCGATGACAGTTACAATCACGGCATTGTTGAAATTATTATGACTCAACGTCTAAGCGGTAGACTATGCCGTAGAGTATATAGTGAAATACGAACTACCAGTAGTCGTAACACAGAAGAACACTGGGCCTGCCTAGATGAAAGTACAAGGATGTGGAGCTTTTTCAAATAAATATTTGATATGGTTCTCGCATTCTTAACATTCTTTACAGGTATAGCTATTTCAACAATAGCTATATATTATTCGGTTCTAGGGCTGGCTAGCATATTCAGTGCCGCCGCCCTTAGTGTCATCATTATGGGCACTGTATTGGAAATTAGTAAATTAGTCACAGCATGGTGGCTTAAGGCTAATTGGTACAGAACTCCATGGAGTCTAAAAGGGTACCTTACCATTGCTGTGGTAACTCTAATGTTTATTACCAGCATGGGTATCTTTGGCTTCTTAAGTAAAGCACACAGTGACCAAAACCTAGTCGGTGGCGACGTTATGGCCAAAATAGGCCTTATTGACGAAAAAATCAAAATAAGCAAGGAAAATATTGATAGTAACCGTCGACAATTAAAACAACTAGATGAGGCTGTAGATCAAGTTATGGCACGTAGTACCAATGAACAAGGTGCTTATCGTAGTAATCAAATACGCCGTAGTCAAGCCAAAGATAGAGAACGATTACTTAAAGAAATTGAAATAGAACAAACAAAAATTACACGGTTAAACGAAGAAGCTGCTCCGATTCGTGCTGAGGTGCGTAAAGTAGAAGCAGAAGTGGGCCCTATCAAATATATTGCGGCCTTTATCTACGGTGATAATCCAGATAGTAACTTATTAGAAAAAGCAGTTGTTTGGGTCATTATATTAATAGTATTTGTATTTGATCCTTTGGCAATATTGTTGCTATTAGCTAGCCAAATGAGTTTCCAATGGGCGTTTGCTGAACGAAAAGAGAAAGAAAGTATATGGGCTAAAATTAAAGAAGAGATGCGTCCCAAGCCCAAAGACGAGCCTGATCCTGAAGAACCTAAGTACGAAAAGGACGATGGGCCTTTACCTGAACAAGTCATAGAGCAAATTAAGGAAACTGCGCCTAAGCCGGCAGAACCTAGTAAAATATTAAGTTATCTTGATAAACCTGGCGTATTTTTTAAATGGCGCCCAGGACCTAAGGAAGAAATCGCACCCGTCAAAGAAGTTAAAATTGAAGAGCCCGTAGTCGAGCCAGCACCAGTTGCGGAGATCAAAGTAGAAGAGCCTATAATCGTTGCCCCAGAACCAATTATAGAAGTTAAGACAGAGGAACCAATTGTTTTACAACCAGAAATAGTTCCAGTAGTAGAGCAACCTATTATTACTGTAGATACTACTGAAATTAAAATAGAAACAGAAAAACCATATTTGAGTCCTGTGCCAGTAGCTACTGCTCCAGAACCTAAGCCTGAGACTGATACCGATACCGATGCGGAAAAAAAAAGAGTAGCTACTGATGATGAAGATCGTGTTATTTTAGTTGAAGATGATGAAACAAGATATATAAATGAACTAAAGCAACGTGAAAAAGACTTAATGAAAGCATGGAAAGACTCTAATCCAAATGATACTATCAAACAACAAATTAAGCTTAAAAAAATGGGCTTAGTAGATAGATTACCGTGGCAAATAGATGAATTAGAAAGAATAAGAGCTAGAGATGAATCTGGGAAAAATTAACGTAATTACACCACCTGATAAGTTGTTTAATCAAAATCCTAGTATACTTTTGGTTAAACCAACAAACGAGGTAAAAGAAGCTTTTCAAAAATACATTTGTGAAATTATTGAAGAACTTAATGTATTTGTATTTGACGAAAATGAAATGGATTTAGATTGGTTATTAAGTGTACATAGCTATGCAGATGTTACTATAATTGATATAGACAATTGTGATGTAATTACTAGGAGTTTTGTTACGTTTATGATAGCACAGACTGATTCTTACTATATCACTAAAGATGAGATAACCCCGTGGCATCTGATAAGTAAAAACAGAATCTATGATTTAGATAGCATACCATTTTTTAAGAGAGTAGATGATACACAAGAAGGTGAAGATGAATAATTTTAATGGTCGACGAGTAGAATTAAGAGACGGTGAGGATATTAACCGTGCTCTACGCAAATTTAAAAATAAAGTAGAAGATAGTGGCATAATGGACGAATTGAGAAAACGTGAGTTTTTTGAAAAGCCAACTACAGAACGTAAACGTCGTCATGGTGCTGCTGTTAACAGATACAAAAAGAAATTAGAAAAAGAAAGATTACCAACAAAGCTTTACTAATTAACAATTAGATGTTATCATAGATATTATGGTTAAACATTTAATGGTTGATTTAGAAACGTTGGCTACTACTCCTAATGCCACTATATTGAGCATTGGAGCAGCTACATTTGACCCTAACAGCATCAAAGTCTACGATACTTTCTACTACAAAATTGAGTTAGAAAGTTTTGAAGGCTTGGATAGCTTTATTGATGATAACACTATTGAGTGGTGGAGTAAACAAGACTCTGCTGCTCAAGAGGAAGCATTTGATCCCAATGATAGAGTTGATGTTCGTTGGATGCTAGACGAATTCTACAAGTTCTGTATGGGCTCTAGTAAATTTTGGAGTCATGGTAGTACATTTGATATTATCATATTAGAACACTATTATAGACAAATCAATAAACCGTATCCTTGGAAATTTTGGGAAGTTAGGGATACTCGCACACTATTTGATTTGGGTATGGATCCTGAAATGCCTCAGGCCAATAAGCATCATGCTCTTGAAGATGCGTTGAGGCAGGTCATCGGTGTTCAAAATATGTTTAAAAAACTAGGTAGAAAATTTGATTGAAATAAATACTAATGGTGCTTAACTAAGACCATTTAATTCTTGCTTAATTTAAGGAGATACATATGAGTAAGGTAATCGGTATCGATCTCGGTACTACTAATAGTTGCGTCGCCATTATTGAAGGCGGCAATCCCAAAGTAATTGAAAACAGCGAAGGAGCACGTACTACTCCTAGCGTAGTGGCCTATACAGATGAGGAAATTCTTGTAGGTGCCAGTGCTAAAAGACAAGCTGTTACTAATCCAAAGAATACAGTATA
>Ga0172367_10008069_pt1 | contig 11854 bp, 13 predicted proteins | sample Lak10m_FD_114542 | JGI IMG/M metagenome (GOLD analysis project Ga0172367, IMG submission 114542) | Freshwater microbial communities from Kabuno Bay, South-Kivu, Congo - kab_022012_10m | ecosystem: Environmental > Aquatic > Freshwater > Lake | place: Democratic Republic of the Congo: South-Kivu...
GAAGAGTTTTCAAAAATCCCGATTATGATTATTTAGAAGAATTGTTTGGAGATTAATTATTAATATAAAAAAATGATTATTTTTGTTATTTATAATAATTAATAAAGAATGAAAAAGTTAATAATTACAGGATTTTTACTAGGTATTTCTTATTACGCAACTAAAATTGGAAAAGAGATATGGAATGCAAGAATAGAATGTAATAAGTTAAACTTTGTTAATAAATAAAAAATGATATTTTTGTTTTATGTATATTTTTATTTAAAAACCAATAATGAATAGACCTATTTGGAAATTAAGAGATTGGATTGATGAAAGCAAATTGGATTGGGAATATTTATCAAAAAATCGAAATGCTATTCAATTATTAAAAGAAAATCCAGATAAAATAAATTGGCATAAATTATCTTTAAATCCAAATGCTATTGAACTTTTAGAAGCTAATCAAGATAAAATTGCTTGGCAGTTATTATCTTTTAATCCAAATGCTATTAAACTTTTAGAAGCAAATCAAGATAAAATTGATTGGTTAAGGTTATCAGAAAATCCAAATGCTATTAAACTTTTAGAAGCAAATCAAGATAAAATCAATTGGGTGTATTTATCATCGAATCCTAACGCAATAGAACTTTTAGAAGCTAATCAAGATAAAATAGATTGGTTGTGGTTATCGGATAATCCGAATGCTACAGAACTTTTAAAAGCAAATCCTGATAAAATAAATTGGAATTGGTTATCAAAAAATCCAAATGCAATTGAACTTCTCAAAGCTAATCAAGATAAAATAGAATGGAATTGGTTATCAAAAAATCCAAATGCTATTGAACTTTTAGAAGCTAATCCAGATAAAATTGATTGGCATTGGTTATCATCAAATCCTAATGCTATTGAGTTATTAAAAGCTAATCAAAATAAAATAAATTGGAAATTATTATCTATGAATCCAAATGCAATAGAACTTTTAAAAGCAAATAAAAATAAAATTAAATATGATTGTTTATCTTTGAACTCATCAATAATTGGAATTGATTATAAACAAATGAAAATCAATTTCGAGCCATTAGCTGAAGAAATAATAAAAGAAGTTATGCATCCTCGAAGAGTTTTCAAAAATCCCGATTATGATTATTTAGAAGAATTGTTTGGTGATTAGTTTCATTATAAAAATGTATTAATTTAAAACTAATAAAAATAAAATATGATTATAAATATTTATTTTTATTTTTGTCGAACAATGACAGACGTTTATCACTACTATTGCGATGCTGCCGAAGAGATGAACAAGAACTGGGAGAATTACACCGATGAAGCAATGTATCCTAAAGTGTGGAGATACTTCGTGGATAAACAGACGAATTATTATATCTGTTTAGACAATCTTGGAGACTTTATATTTTATGATAATTACGAGGTGTTGAATAACTTCTCGAAGTTTTGCAAGAAAATCCAATGGTAATAGTTTTTGGTTTTTATAAATTACATAATTAAAAGTATTAATTTAAAACTAATAAAAATAAAGATTGATTATAATTATTTATTTTTATTTTTGTCGAAAGATGACAGACTATTATCCATACTATTGCGATGCTGCCGATGAAATAAACAATAACTGCGAAAATTATCCTGATGATATTGTATATCCACGTATATGGGCAAAATATGTACGTAGATATCAAGATTATTTGATATGTTTAGACAAACTTTGTAATTTTATATATAACAATGATGACGAGATATTATATGAATTCTCGAAATGTTGTGATAAAATAAAATTATAGTTTTTGTTTTTTTATAAACAAAAATATTAATCTCCAAATAATTCTTCTAAATAATCATAATCGGGATTTTTGAAAACTCTTCTCGGATGCATAACTTCTTTTATTATATCTTCAGCTAATGGCTCAAAAGCAATTTTCATTTGTTTATAATCTAATTCAAATATAGAAGGATTTAGTGATATTAAATGCCAAGCAATTTTATCTTGATTTGCTTCTAAAAGTTCAATAGCATTTGGATTTTCTGATAACCATTCCCAGTTTATTTTATTTTGATTAGCTTCTAAAAGTTCAATAGCATTTGGATTTAAAGATAATATATTCCACGCAATTTTATCTTGATTAGCTTTTAATAGCTTAATAGCATTAGGATTTTTTGATAAAATATACCAATTAATTTTATCTTGATTATTTTCAAGAAGCTTAATAGCATTTTTATTATGAGATAATATATTCCATTCAATTTTATCCTGATTAGCTTCTAAAAGTTCTATTGCATTTTCATTATAACATAAATTATTCCAATTTATTTTATCTGGATTTTCTTTTAAAAGTTCTATTGCATTTTCATTATAACATAAATTATTCCAATTTATTTTATCTTTATTAACATCTAAAAGTTCAATAGCATTAGGATTTGTTGATAACCAATTCCAGTCAATTTTATCTAAATTGCTTTTTAAAAGTTCAATAGCATTAGGATTTTTTGATAACCAATTCCAATTTATTTTATCTGGATTAGCTTTTAAAAGCTCAATAGCATTAGGATTATAAGATAATAAATCCCAATTGATTTTATCTTGATATTCTTTTAAAAGTTCAATAGCATTAGGATTAAAAGATAATAACTGCCAAGCAATTTTATTTTTATTAGCTTTTAATAGTTCAATAGCATTAGGATTTCTCACTAAATATTCCCAATTAAGTTTTTTAATATCAATCCAATCTCTTAATTTCCAAATAGGTTTATTCATTTTTAGTTAATAGTAATTATAATGACAAAAATCAATTTTTAACTCTTACAAATATATTTGGATTCATTGATAACAATTCCCAATTAATTTTATCTTGATTAGTTTTTAAAAGTTCAATAGCATTTGGATTCATTGATAAATAATTCCAATTAATTTTATCTTGATTAGTTTTTAAAAGTTCAATAGCATTAGGATTTTCTGATAAATAAATCCAATTAATTTTATGTTCATCAATCCAATCTAAAAAGTTTATTCATTTTTAGTTAATAGTAATTATAATGACAAAAATCAATTTTTATTATAGTTAATCTCCAAATAACTCTTCTAAATAATCGTAATCAGGATTTTTAAATACTCTTCTCGGATGCATAACTTCTTTTATTATTTCTTCTGCTAATGGTTCAAGGTTTATTTTCATTGCTTCATAATCAAATCCAAATATAGAAGGATTTTTTGATAATAAATCATAATCAATTTTATCTTGATTAGCTTTTAATAGTTCGATAGCGTTAGGATTTGATGATAAATATTTCCAATTTATTTTACTTGAATTAGCTTTTAAAAGTTCTATTGCATTTGGAGTCATTGATAATAACTTCCAATTTATTTTATTTTGATTTTTTTCTAATAGTTCTAATGCATTTTGATTAAATGAAAAATTATACCAATCAATTTTATCTTGATTTGCTTTTAAAAATGCTATTGCGTTTTCGTTATAAGATAACCAATTCCAAGCAATTTTATCTGGATTTTCTTTTAAAAGTTCAATAGCATTAGGATTTCTTGATAAATAATACCAATCTATTTTATCTGGATTTGCTTTTAAAAGTTCAATAGCATTAGGATTTCTTGATAAATAATACCAATCTATTTTATCTGGATTTGCTTTTATAAGTTCAATAGCATTAGGATTTGAAGATAATAAATCCCAAGCAATTTTATCAGAATTTTCTTTTAATAATTCAATAGCATTAGGATTTACAGATAAATATTCCCAATCAATTTTATCTTGATTAGCTTTTAAAAGTTCTATTGCGTTTGGATTCCATGATAAATAATACCAATTAATTTTATCTTGATTTTTTTTTAAAAATTCAATAGCATTAGGATTTTTTGATAACAAATCCCAATTTAATTTACTTTCATCAATCCAATCGGCAAGTTTATAAATAGCTCTATTCATTCTTGGTTTTTTTTAAATAAAAATAAAAAAATCATTTTTTAATCTCCAAATAACTCTTCTAAATAATCGTAATCAGGATTTTTAAATACTCTTTGAGGATGCATAACTTCTTTTATTATCTCTTCTGCTAATGGTTCGAAATTAATTTTCATTGCTTCATAATCAAATCCAAATATAGAAGGATTTTTTGATAAATATTGCCATTCAATTTTATCTTGATTAGCTTTAAGAAGCTCAATAGCATTTGGATTTTTTGATAAATTGTTCCAATTAATTTTATCTTGATTAGCTTTTAATAATTCAATAGCATTAGGATTTTCTGATAAATAATGCCAATTAATTTTCTCTTTATTTGCTTTTAATAAACCAATAGCATTAGGATTCAATGATAACATACACCAATTAATTTTATTAAGATTAGCTTTTAATAGTTCAATAGCATTTGGATTTTCTGATAAATAATTCCAATTAATTTTATTTTGATTAGCTTCTAAAAGTTCTATTGCGTTTTCATTTAAAGATAACCAATCCCAATCAATTTTATTCATATTTGCTTTTAAAAGTTCTATTGCTTTTGGATTTCTTGATAAATAAATCCAATTAATTTTATTAGGATTTTCTTTTATAAGTTCTATGGCATTTGGATTAAATGATATCATTTCCCAATTAATTTTTTTTGGATTTTATTTTAATAGTTCGATAGCATTAGGATTTTCTGATAAATATATCGAATTAACTTTATCTATATTTAATTTTAATAATTTTATAGCATTAGGATTTGATGATAACCAATACCAATCAATTTTATCTTGATTTGCTTCTAATAATTCAATAGCATTTTCATTATTATTCTCTGAAAAATAATTCCAATCTAAATTACTTTCATCAATCCAATCTAAAAGTTTATAAATAGGTCTATTCATTTTTAGTTAATAGTAATTATAATGACAAAAATCATTTTTTATTATAATTAATATCCAAATAGTTCTTCTAAATAATCATAATCGGGATTTTTAAATACTCTTCTTGGATGCATAACTTCTTTTATTATTTCTTCTGCTAATGGTTCTAAATTGATTTTCATTGCTTCGTAATCCAATTTAATTATTGATGGATTTTTTGATAACCAATTCCAATCAATTTTATCAGGATTAGCTTTTAATAGTTCAATAGCATTAGGATTTTCTGATAAATATTTCCAATTTATTTTATTTGGATTAGCTTTTAAAAGTTCTATTGCGTTTGGATTCATTGATAAATAATCCCAATCAATTTTATCTTGATTTGCTTTTAATAGTTCAATAGCATTTGGATTTTGTGATAAAGAAAACCAAACAATTTTATCTTGATTTTCTTTTAATAGTTCTATTGCGTTTTCATTATAAGATAACCAATTCCAAGCAATTTTATCAGGATTTGCTTTTAAAAGTTCAATAGCATTAGGATTTCTTGATAAATAATCCCATTCAATTTTATCTTGATTTGCTTTTATAAGTTCAATAGCGTTTGGATTAAATGATATCATTTCCCAATTAATTTTATCAGGATTTGCTTTTAAAAGTTTAATAGCATTAGGATTTACAGATAAATATTCCCATTTAATTTTATCTTGATTTTCTTTTAATATCTCAATATTATTATTAAATTCTGAAAAAAACTCCCATATAATTTTATCTTGATTATCTTTTAATAGTTCAATAGCATTAGGATTTTGTGATAAATAAAACCAATCTATTTTATCCTGATTAGCTTTTAAAAGTTCAATAGCATTGGGATTTTTTGATAACAATTCCCAATTTAATTTACTTTCATCAATCCAATCAGCAAGTTTATAAATAGGTCTATTCATTTTTAGTTAATAGTAATTATAATGACAAAAATCATTTTTTTATTATAATTAATCTCCAAACAACTCTTCTAAATAATCATAATCAGGATTTTTAAAAACTCTTCGTGGATGCATAACTTCTTTTATTATCTCTTCTGCTAATGGTTCAAAATTGATTTTCATTTGTTTATAATCCAATTCAAATATAGATGGATTTTTTGATAACATACACCAATCAATTTTATCTTGATTAGCTTTTAATAGTTCAATAGCATTTGGATTTCTTGATAAATTGCTCCAATTAATTTTATCTTGATTTGCTTTTAATAGTTCAATAGCATTAGGATTTAAAGATAAGTAATTCCAAGTAATTTTATCTTGATTTTCTTTTAAAAGTTTAATAGCATTAGGATTCATAGATAATAAATCCCAGTCGATTTTATTTTGATGTTCTTTTAAAAGTTCAATAGCATTAGGATTTGAAGATAAATAAACCCAATAAAACTTATCTTGATTTTCTCTTAAGAGCTGAATAGCATTATGATTTCTTGATAAATAATCCCAATCAATTTTATCTTGATTAGCTTCTAAAAGTTCAATAGCATTTGGATTCATAGATAAATATTCCCAATTTATTTTATCTTGATTAGCTTTTAAAAGTTCAATTGCATTTGGATTTTCTGATAAATTATTCCAATCAATTTTATTAGGATTAGCTTTTAAAAGTTCAATTGCGTTTGGATTAAAAGATAAGTAATTCCAATCAATTTTATCAGGATTAGCTTTTAATATTTCAATAGCATTTTCATTTAATGATAATAATTTCCAATCAATTTTATTCGTATTTTCTTTTAAAAGTTCAATTGCATTTAGATTTAAAGATAAATAATACCAAGCAATTTTATTTTGATTAGCTTCTAAAAGTTCAATAGCATTTAGATTTGAAGATAAATGATTCCAATTTAATTTACTTTCATCAATCCAATCTCTTAATTTCCAAATAGGTCTATTCATTTTTAGTTAATAGTAATTATAATGACAAAAATCAATTTTTATTATAGTTAATCTCCAAACAATTCTTCTAAATAATCATAATCATGATTTTTAAATACTCTTCGAGGATGCATAACTTCTTTTATTATTTCTTCTGCTAACGGTTCAAAAGCAATTCTCATAGCTTCATAATCCAATTCAAATATAGAAGGATTTTCTGATATATAATCCCAATTAATTTTATATTGATGTTCTTTTAAAAACGGAATACCATTATGATTTGAAGATAATAAATCCCATCTAATTCTCTCTTGATTTTCTTTTAATAGTTCAATTACATTTTCATTAGCAGATAATAAAATCCAATTAATTTTATTTTTATTTTCTCGTAATAATTCAATTACTTTTTTATTTTTATTTAAAGATAAAGAAAACCAATCAATTTTATCTTGATTTTCTTTTAATAGTTCTATGGCATTTGGATTTAAAGATAATAAAGTCCAATCAATTTTATCAGGATTTGCTTTTAATAGTTGAATAGCATTAGGATTTTCTGATAAAAAATGCCAATAAATCTTATTTTGTTGTTTTTCCAAAAGTTCAATTGCATTAGGATTTGAAGATAAATAATTCCAATCAATTTTATTAGGATTTGCTTCAAGTAGAGAAATAGCATTTGGATTTGATGATAAACTACTCCAAACAATTTTATCTTGATTTTCTTTTAAAAGTTCAATAGCATTTGGATTTGAAGATATAAAATACCAATTAATTTTCTCTGGATTTTCTTTTAATAGTTCTATGGCATTTGGATTCGAAGATAACCAATCCCAATCAATTTTATCAGGATTTGATTTAAGGAGTTCAATAGCATTTGGATTTTTTGATAAGTAAAGCCAATTTAATTTACTTTCATCAATCCAATCTCTTAATTTCCAAATAGGTCTATTCATTTTTAGTTAATAGTAATTATAATGACAAAAATCAATTTTTTATTATAGTTAATCTCCAAACAATTCTTCTAAATAATCATAATCGGGATTTTTAAATACTCTTCTAGGATGCATAACTTCTTTTATTATTTCTTCTGCCAATGGTTCAAAATTGATTTTCATTTGTTTATAATCAATTTCAATTATTGAAGGATTTTTTGATAACCAATTCCAATAAATTTTATCAGGATTAGCTTTTAATAATTCGATAGCATTTGGATTTTCTGATAAACTACTCCAATTAATTTTATCTTGATTTTCTTTTAATAGTTCTATGGCATTTGGATTTAAAGATAATAAAGTCCAATCAATTTTATCAGGATTTGCTTTTAATAATTCAATAGCATTATGATTTATTGATAACATATACCAATTAATTTTATCAGGATTTGCTTTTAATAATTCAATAGCATTATGATTTATTGATAACATATACCAATCAATTTTATGTGGATTTGCTTTTAATAGTTGAATAGCATTAGGATTTTCTGATAAAAAATGCCAATAAATCTTATCTTGTTGTTTTTCCAAAAGTTCAATTGCATTTGGATTTGAAGATAATTTATTCCAATCAATTTTATCTGGATTTTTTTTTAATAGTTCAATTGCATTTTCATTTAAAGATAATACATTCCAATTGATTTTATCTGGATTTTCTTTTAAAAGTTCTATGGCATTTGGATTCGAAGATAACCAATCCCAATCAATTTTATCAGGATTTGATTTAAGGAGTTCAATTGCATTTGGATTTTTTAATAAGTAAAGCCAATTTAATTTACTTTCATCAATCCAATCTCTTAATTTCCAAATTGGTTTATTCATTATTGTTTATTACAAAAATGAACACAAGAAATAATCATTTTTTATTATAGTTAATCACCAAATAGTTCTTCTAAATAATCATAATCGGGATTTTTGAAAACTCTTCTTGGATGCATAACTTCTTTTATTATTTCTTCATATAACTTTTCGTTGTTTTTTTTCATAGCTTCATAATCTAATTCAAATATAAAAGGATTAAAAGAAAATTCAAACCAATCAATTTTATCAGGATTTGCTTTTAATATTTCTATTGCATTTTTATTAAATGATAAACAATTCCAATCAATTTTCTCTGGATTTGCTTTTAATAATTCTATTCCATTTTCATTTATACATAATTTATGCCAAACAATTTTATCTTGATTTGCTTTTAAAATCTTAATGGCATTCGGGTTTTCTGATAAATATAACCAATCAATTTTATCGCGATTCTCTTCCAAAATATTTATTGCGTTTTCATTTATACATAAATTGTTCCAATATATTTTATCGCGATTCTCTTCGAGAATCTTTATTGCGTTTTTATTTAAACATAAATGATACCAATCAATTTTATCAGGATTTGCTTTAAGAAGTTCAATAGCATTTTCATTTGAAGATAACCATTTCCAATCAATTTTATCAATATTCTGTTCTAAAATACTTATTGCGTTTTTATTATAAGATAAATAAGTCCAATTAATTTTATCTTGATTTTCTTTTAATAGTTCTATTGCATTTTCATTTGAAGATAAACAACACCAATCAATTTTATTAGGATTTGATTTAAGGAGTTTAATAGCATTTTTATTATTTGATAAATATTTCCAAATAATTTTATCAGGATTTGCTTTTAAAAATTGAATTGCGTTTTCATTTTCTGATAAATTATACCAATTTAATTTACTTTCATCAATCCAATCTCTTAATTTCCAAACTGGTTTATTTAAACTCATTTTTAATTTATTTAAAAAAAATAAATATTTTAAATCATTTTTTAATTTAGTTTAAAAAAATAATGAATAGACCTATTTATAAACTTTTAGATTGGATTGATGAAACTAAATTAAATTGGCATATTTTATCAGAAAATCCAAATGCTATTAATCTCCTTAAATCAAATCCAGAGAAAATTGATTGGAATAGATTATCTTCAAATCCAAATGCCATAGAACTATTAAAAGCAAATCCTGATAAAATAAATTGGCATAAATTGTCTTTAAATGAAAATGCAATAAAGATTCTCGAAGAGAATCGCGATAAGATTGATTGGAAATATTTATGTTTAAATGAAAATGCAATAAAGATTCTCGAAGAGAATCGCGATAAAATTGATTGGAAATATTTATCATCAAATGAAAATGCTATAGAACTATTAAAAGCAAACCAAGATAAAATTGATTGGTATCATTTATCAGAGAATCCAAATGCTATTGAACTTTTAAAAGCAAATCCAGAGAAAATAATTTGGATTAGTTTATCAAGAAATCCAAATGCAATAGAACTATTAAAAGCAAATCCTGATAAAATTGATTGGATTTTTTTTACAAATAATTCTAAAGGAATAGAACTATTAAAAGAAAATCCAGATAAAATTGCTTGGGAATTAATATCTTATAATGAAAACGCAATAAAGATTCTCGAAGAGAATCGCGATAAAATTAATTGGTTTTATTTATGTTTTAATAAAAATCCAAAAGCAATTAAGATTCTCGAAGAGAATCGCGATAATATAAATTGGTATAATTTATCATCAAATCCAAATATATTTGAATTAGATTATAGACAAATGAGAATCAACTTTGAACCATTAGCAGAAGAGATAATAAAAGAAGTTATGCATCCGAGAAGAGTATTTAAAAATCCTGATTATGATTATTTAGAAGAGTTATTTGGAGATTAACTATTAACATAAAAAAAATGATTATTTTTGTTTTTATAATTATTTTTAAAGAAATGAATAAACCAATTTATAAACTTGTTGATTGGATTGATAAAAGTAAAATAATTTGGGATTATTTATCATTAAATCCAAATGCAATTCAATTATTAGAAGAAAATCTAGATAAAATTGATTGGTATAACTTATCTTTAAATCCTAATGCTATTAAGTTGCTCGAAGAAAATAAAGAAAAAATTGTTTGGAGCAATTTATCTTTTAATCCAAATGCAATGAAACTTTTAAAAGAAAATCCAGATAAAATCAATTGGAATGTATTATCTTCAAATGAAAATGCAATAGAACTATTAAAAGCAAATCCTGATAAAATTGATTGGTATAATTTATCCAGAAATCCAAATGCTATTGAACTATTAAAAGAAAATCCTGAAAAAATAAATTGGATTAGTTTATCTAGAAATAAAAATGCTATTGAACTTTTAAAAGAAAATCCTGATAAAATTGCTTGGGGTGTATTATCTTCAAATGAAAACGCAATAGAACTATTAAAAGCAAATCCTGATAAAATTGTATGGTCTGGATTATCTTTAAATCCTAACGGTATAGAACTATTAAAAGAAAATCCAGAGAAAATTAATTGGACAAACTTATCATTTAATCAAAATGCAATTTCTATAATTGAAGAAAATCAAGATAAAATTGTATGGTATTATTTATCTTTAAATCCAAATGCTATTGAACTATTAAAAGAAAATATAAATAATTATTATTGGAATTGGTATTGGATATCTTTAAATCCTTCAATATTTAGAATTGATTATAAACAAATGGAAATTAATTTTGAGCCATTAGCAGAAGAAATCATTAAAGAAGTTATGCATCCTCGAAGAATATTTAGAAATATAGAATTATATGGATATGATATAGAAGATATGTTTGATTAAAAAATGATTTTTTATTTATAACTATAAATATTTATTTTATTATGGTGTATAGATTTTTAGATTGGATTGATGAGAGCAAATTAAACTTATATAATTTATCAAGAAATCCTAATGTAATAGATTATTTGAATAAAAATAAATCTAAAATCAATTGGTTTGGTTTGTCCTTAAATCCAAATGCAATTGAATTATTAAGAACTAATCCAGAGAAAATTAATTGGTTCGGGTTATGTTTAAATCCAAATGCTATAGAAATTATAAAAGAAAATCCAGATAAAATTAATTGGAATTATTTATGTTTAAATAAAAATGCAATTTCAATTCTTGAAAAACAACAAGAAAAAATTAACTGGTGTTTATTATCAGAAAATCCAAATGCTATGAAACTTTTAAAAGAAAATCCAGATAAAATAAATTGGAATGTATTATCTTTAAATGAAAATGCTATTGAACTTTTAAAAGAA
>Ga0172367_10008070_pt1 | contig 11853 bp, 6 predicted proteins | sample Lak10m_FD_114542 | JGI IMG/M metagenome (GOLD analysis project Ga0172367, IMG submission 114542) | Freshwater microbial communities from Kabuno Bay, South-Kivu, Congo - kab_022012_10m | ecosystem: Environmental > Aquatic > Freshwater > Lake | place: Democratic Republic of the Congo: South-Kivu...
GGCGTCGGACAATCTGGGCGCGTATCCGATCGCGGACCCACAGAGGCCGGAGAATTTTGCTGCGACACTCTTCCACGCGTTGGGTTTGCCGGAGTCGGCGGCTTGGGAGGACGTTCAAGGACGTCCGTATCCGCTGTATCAGGCGTCGCCGATCAAGGGTTTGTTTACGGCGTAGCGAGGGGATTTGAGATGAACATTGCGATTGTGGGGTGTGGTTATTTGGGCACGCAATTGGGTTTGCAGTTGGCGGGGGCTGGGCATCGGGTGATCGGGGTGCGGCGATCGTTGGCTGAGTCGGATCCGTTGCAGGCGCGGGGGATCGAGTTTGTGGAGGGTGACGTGACGCGTCGCGAGAGTTTGGTGGGGGCGTTGCGCGAGGCGGAGTTGGTGGTGAACGCGGTGTCGAGTTCGCGTGGGGGGCTGGAGACGTATCGGGAGGTTTATTGGCAAGGCACACAGAACCTCTTTGGGGTCTTGCAATCGGAGGGGCGATGTCGACGTTACCTGCACGTGAGCAGCACGAGCGTTTATGCGCAGTGTGATGGCTCGTGGGTTGATGAGACGAGCGAGGCGTGTGGCGCGAGCGATACGAGTCGGGTGTTGGTTGAGACGGAGCAGTGGGTGCTCGAAGCGGTGAAGCGATTGGAGTTGGGCGGCGTGGTGGTGCGTGCAGCGGGGATCTATGGTCCTGGTCGAGGGCATTTGTTTCAGAAGTATTTAGCGGGGGAGGCGACGATGGCGATGGGCGGTGCGCAGTGGATCAACATGGTTCATGTGGACGATTTGGCGCGGGCGTGTGCGTTCTTGCTGACTTCGGTGCCCGAGTCGGGGGTTTTTAATGTGGTCGATGATGAGCCGGTAACGCACGAGGTGTTTTTTCGATGGCTCTCGGCTCGGTTGGGTCGGCCGATGCCTTTGTCGGATGAGGGCGGGGGTGGGACGAAGCGCAAGCGAGGGGTGACGCAGAAGCGGGTATCGAACGCGAAGTTGGGTCGGCTTGGCACGGCGTGGTTGGGATTTCCGACCTTTCGGGAGGGCTACGCTGCGGAGGTGGAGGCAGTGTTGGGGCGTTCGTAGGGGCGGTTTTTTAACGCGAAGGCGCGGAGTGAGGGGAGGGCGCAGAGGGGAGGCGACGTTCGAGGGTGTTTCGAGAAGGGGGACGTGGTGGGTTGGAGGACGATGAAGCGGCGTGAACGCCGCGGTCCGAGGGGTGGGGCGTTGGGCCTGGAGTTTTAGAGCGGAGGGGGAGTGTTTAACCACGGATGGCACGGATGTTCACGGATGGGGAAGGGGTGGGTTGGTTGTGGCTGGGTTCCGTTCCTTTTCGTGTACGTTGGAGAATTTGGGGGTTAAATTTTTGGAAAGCTAGAGGGGCAGGGGGTGGCGGGGTGGTGCAAGGCCTTCCGGACCGCCTGAAGGCGGAACTCCATACGAAGCTTTGGGGCTTGGGTTGACTCGGGGCGAGGGCTGGCAGGGGGTGGCGCGGTGGTCGCAGGGCTGTGGTGGGGAGCTGAGGTTGAGCTGGAGTTTGGGAGTGGGTTGGAGATATCGTGTGGTTTCGAAGGAACGGATACAGGATGTCGTGTGGGCGGTGGAGCGGGAGTTGACCGCTTCGACGGGGGCGGTGACGACTTACGGGTGGCCGGTGAATCCGGTGGGAGCCCGGGTTATGAGAATTGAGGAAATGCGCTGATGCCGGAGATTGATTTGACGGACATAGGTTGGGACGGGGGGTGGGTGGAGGCGTTTGCGCCTTGCCGGGCTCGTGGGCTGTGCCCTGCTCGCGTGGTGACGGAGGATCGGGGGATTTACCAGGTGGTGTGTGAGGAGGGTCAGATCTCAGCTTGGTTACCGGGCCGGTTGCTGCATCGAGCGAACCACGGGTCGGAGCTTCCGAAGGTGGGGGACTGGGTGGGCTTTCATCGGGTTGCGGGAGAGGAGAAGGCGTTAATTGAGCAAGTTTTGCCGCGGCGGACCACGTTGACACGTCGGGTACCGGGACGGGAAGTGGAGGAGCAGGTTTTGGTTTCGAACGTGGACGTGGCGCTCATTGTGCACGCGCTGGACCGGGGGGTGAACCCACGCCTTTTGGAACGACAACTCGTGATGGTTCGGAAGGGTGGGATTGAGCCGGTGATCGTGTTGAACAAGGCGGATTTGGCAACGGACGTGGCGGAGCAGGAGCAACTCGCTCGAAACACGTGCGGGGAAGCTCGGATCCATTTTGCGAGCGCATTGACTCGCCGCGGCGTGAAAGAGCTGCGTCGGCTCATCAAGCCAGGGCAGACGGTGGTCTTTTTGGGTATTTCTGGGGTTGGGAAATCCAGTTTGGTGAACTCGTTGATGGGCGAGGAAGTGCAGCACACGATTGAGGTTCGCAAAACGGATTTGAAAGGACGTCATACGACGACGGCGCGGGAGATGTTTTTGCTGCGGGGGGGTGGGCTGATTATTGACACCCCGGGGATGCGGGAGCTTCAGCTTTGGAGCTCGGAGGAGAACGTCACTCAGGCCTTTGAGGACATCGAGGCATTGGGTGTGAGCTGCCACTTTCGGGATTGCACGCATACCCGGGAGGGGCGTTGCTCGGTTTTGGCGGCGGTGGAGAAAGGGGAGATCAGTCGGGAACGCCTTGCGAGTTTTCAGAAACTACGGGCTGAGGCGGCGGCGCTGAAGAAGGAGGCGACGCAGCGTTATTATGTGGAGCAGAAGCGCAAGACACGCGTCGCGCAGAACGCGCTGTTCAACAAAATGAAACGCTCCACCAGCTTGGAGTAATGTGGAAGCCGGTGGAAGCGGCGTCTCGCCGCTTGGTTTGGGGGGATCAGCGGGGAAAGCCTGGGAAATACGGGGAGAAGCGGCGGGACGCCGCTTCCACTTGGCGGTTAAGCGATGTCCTTGAGTTCGCCGGTGCTGTCACCGAGCTGATGGATTTGGATATCCATACGATTGAGCAAGGCGAGCCAGAGATTGTTGAGCGGGGTTTCGTTGGGGAATACGAGGTGGCGCCCGGGTTTGAGAGTGCCGCAACCGCTGCCGGCCACGAGAATTGGGAGATCGTCGTGGTTGTGGCGGTTGCCATCGGAATTGCCGCTGCCGTAGGTCAGCATGCAATGATCAAGCAATGTGCCGTCGCCTTCTTTGACGGATTTGAGCCGACCCAGCAAATAGGCGAGCTGCGTGGTGTGAAAGCGGTTGATCTGGGCGATTTTGGCCTTCTTTTCCTCGCTATTTCCGTGGTGCGAGAGGTCGTGGTGACCTTCTTTAACGCCGATGAAAGGATAGGGCTTATTACTTCCCTCGTTGGCCATGACGAAGGTGCAGACGCGGGTCGTGTCGGTTTGGAACGCGAGCACCATGAGGTCGCACATGAGGCGGATGTGTTCCTCGTATGACCCTGGGGTGGTGGAAGGTTTGGAGACGCCGTCGGGGAGGCGAGGTTCGGGAAGGTGTGCGGCGCGTTCGATGCGCAGTTCGAGGTCGCGGACGGCCGCAAAGTAATCATCGAGCTTGCGTTGATCACTGCGACCGAGCTTGCCATTCAGCTCTTTAAAATCTTCTTTGACGAGGTCAAGCACGCTCTTGCGTTGAGCATCTCGACGGGCTCGTTCTTGCGCGGAACCGGAGCCGAAGAGTCGGTCGAAAACGAGTTTGGCGTCGACCTCTTTAGGCAAGGGCTGGGTGGCGGAGCGCCAGGACATGGTGGAGGAGTAGACGCAGCTGTAGCCGGAGTCACAATTACCGGCCATGGAGCCTGCTTCTGTGCCGATCTCGAGGGAGGCGAGGCGGGTGCGATCGGCTAGGCGTCCGGCGGCGACTTGATCGACGGAGACGCCAGCGCGGATATCGGTGCCATCGGTTTTGCGGGGTTGAGTGCCGGTGAGGAAGGCGGATAGGGCGCGGGCGTGGTCCCCGCCTCCGTCGCCGTTGGCGCGGGCTTTGTCTGCGGTGAGACCGGTGAAGATGGAGAAATCCTTTTTGAAGGCGTCGAGGGTGGCCAGAGTAGCGGGCAGATCCTTGAGTTCACCGACCTCTTTGGGCCGCCAGTCGGCCATGTTGATGCCATTGGGCACGTAGACGAACGCCATTCTGTTGGGGGCGGCTTGACTCGCAGGGGTGTTACCGGCGGCCCAGCTGGTGACCGGTCCCATGGCCTCGAGCCAAGGCAGGGCGAGGGTGGAACCAAGACCACGCAAGATCGTGCGACGAGAGAGAAGAGTGGATGGGTTCATGGCTTGCTGGGTTCGGCATTATTCTTCTGACTGTCCTTACTGGATTCCACGGCAACCTCGGTTTCACGCGCCGACTCGCGTCCGCGTCGGAGACGGAAAGGGTCACTTTTGACGATGGAACCGAGTAACGCGGAGAATCTATACTCTTTTGTGGCGAGTTCACCAAGAATCTTGTTGATTGCGCGTTCGTCGTAATATTCCAACCCGCGACCGAGGCCATAGGTGAGGAGTTTTTCGGTGACGTTGCGCGCCACGAGTTCCTTTTTTGTTTTGAGAATGGCCTTGAGTTCACCGGGTCCGCTGAACCCTTTACCATCGGGCATGGTGCCGGAGGGATCGATAGTTCCTTCGCCATCCTGCTTTCGGAATCGGCCGATGGCGTCGAAGTTCTCGAACGCGAACCCGACGGAATCCATGTTTTGATGGCAACTGGCGCAGGCGGGGTCGGTGCGGTGCTGCTCCATGCGTTGGCGCAGAGTACCTTTGAGTTCCTTTTGAGCTTCGAGGCCGAGAACCCCGGGTGGAGGTGGGGGCGGGGGAGTTCCGAGAATCTGTTCGAGCACCCATTTTCCGCGTTTTACGGGTGAGGTTCGTGTGGGATTGGAGGTGACGGTGAGCACGCTGGCCTGGGTTAGAAGACCGCCACGCTCGCGTCCGGGCAGGGACACCCGGACGAACTCGCGTCCGCGAATCGATTGACCATCGGGATATTTCTTGGCGTTGCCCTCAAGGTTCCCGGCGGTATCCGCGATGCCGTAGAGTTTGGCGAGGGGTTCGTTGAGGTAGGTGAAGTCGGCATCGACCAATTCCAGGACGCTGCGGTCTTCGCGGATGATTTCACTGAGGAACAGTTCGGTCTCGCGGAGCATGGATTTCCGCAGGTTTTCGTTAAAGACAGGGAAGAGCGAAGAATCTGGAGCGAAGGTGTGGAGCCGTTCGAGTTGCAGCCATTGGAGGCCAAAGTTTTGGACGAGCGCTTCGGACCTTGGATCCTTGAGCATGCGTCGGAGCTGGGGTTCTAATTGCGAGGAGAGCTTTTTGCGGGCGGCCAGATCCAAAAGCTCATCGTCGGGTAACGAGCTCCAGATAAAGTAGCTGAGTCTGGAGGCGAGTTGGAAGTCATCGAGCGGATGCGGTTTCCGGCTGGTTGGACGGTCGTCGAGTTCGACACGGAAGAGGAACTTGGGCGAGCAGAGAACCGTCTTCACCAGTTGACGCAAACCGATATCCCAGTTGTTTTCGGCCTGTTGAGTAGCGCGGTCGAGAACCTGAACGTAACGGTCCAGTTCAGGTTTGGTCGGGGGTCGCCGAAACGCTCGGGTGACGAACCATTCGGTGGCTTTGCGGCTTTTCTCGGCATCGGTTCGAGGGCCTACGATGGAGGCGACCTGCTTTTGGAAATCGGTTCGGGTATCGGAGGGGCCGATGACCTTGAACTCGTTGATGTAGAGCATGCGGTCGGCCTGATTCGTGGAGGCATTGGCGAATCGGGCGGCGAATCGATGTTCACCGACGGGGAGGTCAGTTTTGATTTCGTATTCGTTCCACTTGCTCGTGCCTGGGGCGTTGGTCAGAGCGACACCGAGCACTTCGCGATCACCGATGAAGAGCTTCAGCTGAGTGGGGGACTCGGGTGGGCTGTTGGTGGCTTTGGCACGGACCCGAAAGACGTATTCACCAGCGACCGCGATCTTGTGACGCACGAACAACTCTTTGCCGGCGTTATCCACGGGGCGGGTTCCGTTTTCGGAGCGGTAACCGGAGGGTTCGAGGAAGATGGAGTAGGTGGTTCGGCTTGGCGGTTTGGGAAGTGGAGATGGCAGGGCGCGGTCCGCGATGCTTTCGGCGGCGTCGAGGTAACGCTCCAGGTGGACGGGTGAGACGTTGAGCACGTCGCCGATGTTGTCGAACCCGTGGCCGATATCATCGGCGGGGAAATTTTCGGCGGGATTGAAATCGACGTGGAGGAGGTCTCGGATTGTGTTGTTGTATTCGGTGCGATTGAGGCGGCGAGCGGTGACACGACCGGGGTCGAGGGGCATCTTGGCTTCGGCGCGGGCGAGGGCGGTGTTGACGGCGTTATTGAAGCCCTCGATTTCGCGCGGGGTCGGTTGGGCGGGGTGCTTTTTGGGCGGCATTTCCCCCGTATTCAGCTGATGCAGGATGCTGCGCCATTGCTTCTGTTCTTGGAGGATGGTGGTGTCGTCTTTGAACAATTTGAGGTCGAGATCGGCTTTGGTTTTCTTGCCGCCATGGCATTCGAGGCAGTGTTTATCGATGAAAGCGGGGACCGTTTTTTTGAAATCGGCGGCGGACAGAAGCGGGGAGAGGAGGCTCGACTGAGCCACCGTTGCAGTTGCTATGAGGAAAGCGATTCGCGTCACCATGTTTCGACCCTTTGACTCTATGGTTATTTAGGTTAAGCGAAAGAAAATCAAAGGCAATAGCTGCACGAAAATTGTTTCGAGAACGGCTCGATAAATTGGGGTGGAAGGCCTGTGTGGCGAGGCCGACGCCGTGTGGGGGCAGACGGGTTACAGCGGGAGGTGAGCGGTGCGGGGTAGGGACGTTCCGTTGGGACGTCCCCGTCCGGCCTGAGGCCGGACGGAACGGGGCTTTGAGTCATTGAGCACCTTGTTTTTTGGGGAGACTCGGAGACTCAAGGCTCCCGAGCGTCCGGCTGGCGCCGGACGCGGACACCCCAGCGGGGCGTCCCTACCTGGCTGACGGCCACTGGGGTGTCTGACCTTCACCCACTAGGAGAGGACTCCTTTGAGCACTTCGCCTTCGACGTTGGTGAGGCGACGATTGATTCCGTTGTGGTAGAAGGTCAGTCGTTCGTGATCGAGGCCGAGCAGGTGGAGGATGGTGGCGTGGAAGTCGGGGATCGTGACTTTGTTTTCGCCGACGAAATAGCCGACCTCATCGGACTTGCCGTAGTGAAAGCCCTTTTTGATGCCGGCACCGGCGAGGAAGCAGGTAAAGGCGGTGGGATGATGATCGCGACCGGGTGAACCAATCCCTTGAGTGGAGGGACTTCGACCGAACTCGGTGGCCCAGACAAAGAGCGTATCTTCGAGCATTCCGCGTTGTTTGAGATCGTGGATGAGAGCGGCTACGGGGCGATCCATGGTCGCGGCTTGGGTATCGTGATTTTCTTTGAGATTTTCGTGGCCGTCCCAATTGATTCGAGGGCTGCCGAAGGCACCGCCGTTGAAGATTTGGACGAAGCGAACGCCTCGTTCTAACAGACGACGCGCCATGAGACAGTTGCGGGCGAAGCCCTTGTTCGACTCGTCGTTGAGCCCGTAGAGCTGTTTGGTGGCTTCGCTTTCGGAATCGAGGTGAGTCGCTTCGGGAATGCTCGATTGCATGCGGGCGGCGAGTTCGTAGGAACGCAAGCGTGCGGCGAACGCACCGTCGGAGGGGTGAGACTGAGCAAACTCGCGGTTCATGGAGGCGAGCAACTGCATATCGGACCTGCGGCTTTGGCGGGAGGTGTGGTCGGGGGTGTTGAGATCAGAGATCTGCTCGGAAGAATGCGTGCGGAAAGGGACGCCTTGATGATTGGCGGGAAGAAAACCGGAGGTCCAATTAATCGAGCCCCCGGCGATGAGCCCCCGTGGATCGGGGAGGACGACGAACGTGGGGAGATTTTCGTTTTCGGTGCCAAGCCCGTAGCTGAGCCATGCTCCCATGCTGGGGAAACCATTCAGAGCGAAGCCGCTATTCATCTGAAAGGTTGCAGGGGTGTGGTTATTGCTTTTGGCGAACATGGAATGGATGAAACAGAGATCGTCGACGCAGCCTGCTAAGTGAGGCAGGAGACTGCTGACCCAGGCACCGCTACGGCCATGTTGACGGAACTCATAGACACTCTTCATCACTTTGCCCGGTTGTCCGAAGAAGCCGAGGTTCTCTCCTTTGCCTTCGAGGGTTTTGCCGTGAGCACGTTCGAGCTCGGGTTTGTAATCGAAGGTTTCGAGATGACTGACGCCGCCGCAGCAAAAGATCTGAACGACCCGCTTGGCCTTTGGTGCGAAGTGGGGGAGGCGCGCTGAGCCGGGGCCTCCGGCTGGAAGCGCGCGGGCACGATCCTGGTTGAGCAACCACGCGAGGGCGACGCTGCCGAGTCCTCCGGCGGTGTTTGATAGGAAATGGCGCCGCGAGAGCAGCGGAGGCGTCGTCTCTGAACAAGCAGGGGAACCGGAGCGATTAGCGGACATAGATGAACTCGGTGGAATTGAGCAAAGCCCAGCAGACGTTGGAGAGGTTACGATCCTGAGCTGCTACGGTCGCGCGTCGTAACTCGTCTCGGGTTGGGTTCCGCCCCAAAGTGAGCTGATAAACCCTACGGATCGCGGTCGGAAGATGGGCTTTGGACTCGCGCAGGGCGCGGTCGGCGAGGATTGACGCGTGGCGTTGGACGAACGAGTTATTCATCAATCCGAGCGCCTGCAAAGGGGTGGTCGTGATTCCACGGCGCGGGGTTTTGACGGCGGGATCGGGGCAGTCGAACGCGTCGAGCAAGGGTTCTTTGCCCGAGTTGACGTTCATGCGGTAGACCGTTCGACGGTTGAACTCGGGACCGATTTTGTCGACGGGTTGATAGGCATTCGCGGGGAATTGGAGAACGTCGAAAGGCCTAAAACTTGGGCCACCGAGTTTGAGATTGAGAGAGCCACTGGCCGCGAGGATGGCGTCGCGGACGGCCTCCGCTTCGAGTCGGCGTGGCGGGAACCGCCAGAGGAGGGTGTTGTCGGCATCGATCTCCAGAGCGTGGGCTGTGTGTTGGGAGGATTGGCGGGCGGGATGGCGGGAGTTGGTCGGGTCTTGAGATTTGGATTGAGGGATGGAGGAAACGGAGGAGGACTGTTGGTAGGTTTCGGAGTGAACGATGAGGCGATGCAAGGATTTGAGGCTCCAGCCATTTTCGATGAATCTGGCTGCGAGCCAATCGAGCAGCTCGGGGTGGGAAGGGCGGGCACCGCTGACGCCGAAGTCATTGGGTGTAGACACCAGCCCCTGGCCGAAGTGGAAGTGCCAGATGCGGTTTGCCATCACTCGTGCAGGTAAGGGATTGCGTGGGTCGGCCAACCACTCTGCGAACTTAAGTCGGCGCGCTCCTTCCGGGGCATCGGCGGGTAGGCCAAACTCGGGGTTGGGGCCAAGGACGGAGGAGAGGGCTCCCGGGGTCACGATATCTTTCGGTGATTTGACATCCCCGCGGAGGAGGACCTTGGTGGGCGACGGCTGGATTCGGGTGCCGACGTAAGAAACAGGCAGCGGCGGGATGGAATCTAGATCCGTTCGGGATTGGGTGAGGTGATCGAGAAGCTGTTGTCGACTGGCGAGCTGTTCGCGTGAGAGTTGGGCGAGCACCTCGGACTCGGGTATGGAGACCCCTCCGGCGTGGAACAGGCGGCGGATTTCATCAGGGCTAAGCGCGCGATCATGGAGGGCGGCGGCACGAAGGGCACCTCGGAGGAAGGGTTTTCCTCCGCCGGTGTGGCGCATTCCGAGCAGGATTCGGGCTTGGCCGGCCTTGAATGTGGGAAGGGGAGCGGAGGGCTTATAGGATTTACCGTAGGGTTCGCCGTTGCGGTAAAGGGCGATGGTGTTGTCGGCGTTGTAGACGGCGGCGAGATGAATCCAAACCCCCGGTCCGGAGGTCTCTTCGGTGACTCCCAGGTCGCGGGTCCGTTCGAAGCCGTTGCTTCCGGCGGTCCAACGACCGGGTTGACGTTCCCCGTAGACGATGGCGTCGAACACCCCGCCTCCGTCGGACTCGATGGAGATCGCGGCACCGCCCCCTTGATTCAGAGTGGCGAGCGAAACCCAGGCTTCGAGAGTTTTTTCGCGCACCTCTCGGTCAATGGGACTAGACTGGAAGAACGCGCCTTCGGTGGGAAGGGAGAGCTGGCCCTGCTGAACGAGGGCACCGCCACGGAGCTCGGTTGAGAAGGGAGTGTTTGGAGGGGTTTGGAACTGCCACTGCCAACGAGGAGTTGGCCCTGGGGTTGCGACTTCGGGAAGTTTGCGGCCGGCGGCCCGTTTCCATCCTTCGGCTTCGATCTGGGAAACCTGCTCCTGGAGAGTTGCAACGGCATTCTTGAGCGATTGGATCCGATCCTCACGGGCCTTCGATTGCGTTGTGGTGGCGATGGTTCGTTCGCCGTGCTTCACGCCGTCGAACACGGATTTGATGCGGTAATACTCCTCGAGCGGGATGGGATCGAACTTGTGAGCGTGGCAGCGGGCGCAATTGAGGGTGAGGCCGAGGAAGGTTTGGCCGACGACCCCGATCAAGTCTTCGAGCTCATCTTCGCGAGTAATGGCGCGCTGGGTGGCGTTGGCCTGGGCATTTCCGGCCTCGTCGTAGGGACCGCAGACTAAAAGACTCGCCCCCACGATTCCTTCAGTGCTGATCGGTTCCAATACGTCTCCTGCGATTTGTTCCTTCATGAACCGATCGTAGGGTTTGTCCGAGTTAAAGCTCTGGATGACATAGTCGCGGTAGTGCCAAGCTCGGTCGCGGATGCGGTCGTATTCAAACCCTTGGCTCTCGGTGTAGCGCGCGAGGTCGAGCCAGTGCCGGCCCCAACGTTCGCCGTAGTGCGGGGAGGCGAGCAATCGTTCGACCAGCTCAGTGTAGGCTTGGGGGGATCGGTCACGAGCGAAGCGGTCGATTTCGTCGGGGGTTGGAGGAAGGCCGGTGAGGTCGAAGGTGACACGGCGGATGAGTGTTGAGCGGTCTGCGGGGGGGGAGAGTGTGAGATTGTTGGTGGCGAGACGAGCTCGGATGAACGCGTCGATGGTGGACGAGTCGGAGGGGGAGGCAGACTTTGTGGAGGAGCGGGGTAAGGCTGGGGAGGTTGGAAGGGGTGTGCTGGGGGTGTTGAGGGTTGCAGCGAGTGTTGCGGAGGAGCGGAGGGGTTGGAGGGCCCAATGGCGCGACGGATGAGCGGCGGCCTGCGTGGACTCGGCACAGGAACCCTCAATGGAGTGAAGGAGGCTGAGAGCGAGGAACAACCGAAAGAGTGCGGGTGCGAGGGCACGGGGTGCGTCTGCGATCGAGGGTCGCGCGCGGGGCGTGCGGGGGGCATGAGTCCCGGATGGGGGGCTTGATGATGTCAGCATGTTCACAACCCGGTGATGCGGAGTTCCACGACACGCGACCGGGGGGCGGGTTGATAGTAGTTTCTCGATCTGAATGTTCCAGTGCTCTTTTTGAGTTCTTGGATAGGAGAGGCCTTCATTGTGTAGGCTGGGATGGTGGGGCCTGGAGTTTAAACGCAGAGGGGGAGTGTTTAACCACGAAAGACACGAAAGTTCACGAAAGGGGAAGGGGGGAGGGGTCGTGGCTGGGTTTCAGTCCTTTTCGTGTACGTTCGTGTTTTTCGTGGTTGCTACATTGGAGGGCTAGAGGCTGGGGTGGCGGGGCGAGACTAGGGCGCGCGGCATTTATGCCGCTTCGGTGGGCGAAGTTCGAGGGTTTTCGGGAAGGCGGATGCGGTGGGGTGGTGGACGTTGAAGCGGCGTGAACGCCGCGGTCCAGGTGATGGCGTAGGGGCGGGGTGGCGCGGGGCTTTCCGGACCGCCTGAAGGCGGAACTCCATAC
>Ga0172367_10008071_pt1 | contig 11852 bp, 7 predicted proteins | sample Lak10m_FD_114542 | JGI IMG/M metagenome (GOLD analysis project Ga0172367, IMG submission 114542) | Freshwater microbial communities from Kabuno Bay, South-Kivu, Congo - kab_022012_10m | ecosystem: Environmental > Aquatic > Freshwater > Lake | place: Democratic Republic of the Congo: South-Kivu...
AATATCAAGATTCTCAATCGCCTTAAAAAGAAGATCACTAAATTCTATCGATGAAAGACTCCTTTCACAGTTCCAGTGACCGGTTTGACGCATTCTCTGTTCAAGATGCGCTAGATTAAGCTGAGGATGGTTGGCGGCATACCAGATAAAATCATACCAATCACGCCCCTTGACCCGATTTTTCCATTTACGGAAAAGAAGCGCATGCATTTTGCCGGCAAAAAGGTCAGGAAGCGAGTAACAACGAACGGCAAACGGTATGGGGTGCAACAGATATCGGGTTTGAGTAGTAAAACCGGACGGTGGATCGGTATCGATTTCAAGCTTTATTTTCAGTACCTGTCCGCCTGCCACATGATTTATTAGTTCATCCCGTGTTTCAATCACCAGCAATTCGCTTCGAGTATTTCCCTTTAAAAAAGCAGACTGGACAGCAGATTCAACCCTCTTGTCGATCATTTCAATGCGAATATTGAAACCAAATGCCAGCAATTCCTCTTCGAGCGATGCCGAATACGTTTCCAGGCTGAATTCAGGATTCGGCTTGAGAAGCGAAAAATCGAGATCCTCAGAGAAACGGTCAAGTCCGTAGAGTATGCGTAGTGCTGTTCCTCCATAGAACGCAGCGTGCTCAAAGAATTTTGCACGCCAGAGCCCAAGTAATGCCACCTCCTGAATAATTTCACGCAGTGCACGGACACTGTCCTCAACACATTCAGGTTTGTACCTGGCAAGCATACTCCTGACAGCCTCATGCATCACTATACTCCTCTCTCATCAGTCAGCAGACGTATCAGCAATTTTAATCTCCGCGACCGATAACAGAAGGAGATTGTGGATAAACGATTCAGATCAAGCTGTGCAAGTGCAAGGATGTCTACACGAAGATTCGACATAAGATAGATACGCAACTCTTTCTGTGTCATCAACCCAGCTCCACGCTCTGAAACGATCAGGTCTGCCAGAGCTTTTTCCGGAGTAGCCATCAAAAAAGAACGACCGTCTTTCAGTTCAATCCGATCCATGCCGATACGAAACGCTTGCAGCGGAATAATTCGATAGGAAAAGTGTCCAACAGGAGTATTAAAAATCCTGGAACGACCACAGGTGACCGATGTTATAGTTTCCACGCGTTCAGGAGTAAGTCCATGGTAATATAATGCATATTGGAGGGAAATATATGACGGACCATAGATGAGATTTGCCAGAAGCTCCTTGCAATAGGGGTGGCGACGAAGAGAATCGCCAAAGACATACAGCCCTTTTTTGACCCGAATTATATCTCCTTTTGCCAATAGTGCGGAAATCTTCATACGGGGTTGGGCATACATGAAAAGTGAGTCAGAAAGAGTCTGATAGTCAAATTCTTCGTAGGGAATATTTTTCAACAGCATACTGTTTGGCATCAGCAACATACTCCTGTATATTGACAATACATACCATTGTTATACATAGTATGTCTACGTTTAATATACTTACTATGCAAAATAATGGTATATATCCGCATAAAAAATCAGGGGCGAATTTCATCGTCCCTGATTGAGTTCAATACTTTAATATTCTTACCCCGCTTTTATCATCTCCACAATTTTCTCATACAGCCGGTCACCATCTTCTGCGGTGACTTTCTTTTTATCAACCGATGCCATTGGCATCTCCCGGCAGACGCTGCACTGTTTGACACAATCCTTTATTTTTATGTTCAGATCAGGGAACTCTTCCGTCAACCGACGGTACACCTTCCCTTTACCTTTGTTATGCTCACAGAATCTGATTTTCATACTACACCGCCAGTGGCGAACCGGCTGGCTGCACAAAGACCCGAGTACCCATTTCGCTATCAATCATAAGTACGCCATATCCGTTGTCACCAACCAGCTTCAGCTTGGCAATCAGGTCACGGTCGTTATTTTCCTCTTCAATCTGTTCAGTTACAAACCACTGCAGGAAAATCTGGGTAGCATGGTCTTTTTCCTTTACCGCCTGTTCGCTCAATTCATTCATGCACGATGTTATCATCTGTTCATGTGTCAACGTCTGTTCCATCATATCCAGAAGTGATTTATAGCTGTTGGGAACCTGTTTGTTTGCAAGGAGTGTGATGTTAATCCCCTGATCAACCAGGTAGGTATAAAATTTCATAAAGTGAACCATCTCTTCACGATACTGCACCATAAACCAGCTGGCAGCACCTTTGAGTCCTTTTTCCTGTGCGGCAGATGACATGGAGAGGTAGAGGTTTGCAGAATAGAGTTCAAGGTTCATATGTTTGTTCAACGTTTCTGCCATTTTTTTACTGATCATGATCTGGCTCCTTTGTCTTAAATTGTACTATCAGTATCAATGAATCATATACGCCTGTCAAGCAAACAGGATTAAACAGGTCTTTTTATGCAGCCGATTCTTTTTTCTTTTTCAGCCATTCCATCCGTTCTTTGATATTTTTTTCATACCCGAGTTCTTTTGGCAGATAAAAGATCTGACCAATGAGTTGCGCAGGCAGGCACGCCTGTCCAGCATAGCCATATTCATAATCATGCGCATACTGATACCCAGCTCCATAGCCGTTCTCTTTCATCAATGCGGTCGGAGCATTGCGTAAATGAAGCGGGACAGCAAGTGCCCCACTCTGGCGCACTTCAGCCAAAGCAGCGTTGATGCCAGAGTAGGAAGCGTTTGATTTAGGTGCCGTGGCAAGATAGGTGACGGCCTGCCCGATGATGATACGACCTTCCGGCATCCCGATTGCCTGAAATCCGTGAAGTGCGCTGACAGCAATCTGGAGCGCCCGGGGATCTGCGTTCCCAATATCTTCCGATGCCAGAATAATCATGCGGCGCAGGATAAAAATCGGATCCTCACCAGCCTCAAGCATACGCGCCACCCAATACAGCGCAGCGTCAGGGTCGCTGCCACGCATTGACTTTATAAAAGCAGAGATAACATTGTAATGTTCCTCTCCTCCTTTATCATATCTCAAAACCTTTTTTTGCAACGCTTCCTGAACAATAGAAAGTGTAATGTTTCTTGCGCCGCCATCTGCCACGATTTCAGAAGCGACCTCAAGAGTATTTAGCGCCCGCCGAACATCCCCCCCTGACTGGTTTGCCAGAAAATCGAGAGCATCATCTTGAATGGTGATCTGTTGAGAGCCTAATCCGTGTTTATTGTCAGACAATGCGACATTGCAAAGTTTTTTGACTGATTCTTCCGCAAGAGGGTGCAGCGTAAGAACATGGCAACGGGAGAGAAGCGGATCTATGACTTCAAATGAAGGGTTTTCTGTCGTTGCTCCAATGATTGTTACGATACCCTTTTCAATATATGGAAGAAATGCGTCCTGCTGGGCTTTATTGAAACGATGTATTTCATCGACAAAAAGAACAGTTTTTATAGCACGGCGCTTAAGCTCTTCAGCTTCTTTAAAGATTTCACGAATTTCCTTTATTCCGGAGAGAATTGCAGAAAAGAAAATGAAGTGCGCGCCTGTTTCAGCAGCAATGACATGGGCAAGTGTTGTTTTTCCGCAACCGGGAGGACCCCATAGAATGAGCGAAGATAGAGATTTGTTCTCAATCATTCGCTTAAGTATATGCCCCTCGCCAACAAGATGTTCCTGACCATAAAATTCAGCCAATGAATGGGGGCGCATCCGCTCTGCAAGAGGAGCGGATGGAGAAGGCGAAAACATCGTCGGTTTGGCTGGAAAGAGATCTGGATGATGCATGAAATTATTTTCCCTATTCCGAAATGGAATTACAATAAATCCCGGCGGCTATGGCGCGAGATGGTTTCAGGCTCTATACCCCATATTTCCCGGGCATATTCGCTTATGGTACGGTCACTGGAAAACTTCCCCATTCCCGCTGTGTTGAGGATTGAAATACGCGCCCACTCATTTGGCTGCAGATATAGCTTATCGACCTCTTCCTGACACGCTATGTATGATGCATAATCTGCAAACAACAGGTAATTGTCAATGGAGAGGAGCGAATCTACAATCGGCTTGAACAGGTCGCGGTTTCCTGGTGAGAAGAAACCGTTGCCAATCATATCAATAGCCTGCTTCAGCTCCTGGTTTCGATAGTAATAATCGTGCGGTCTATAACCGGCATACTTGAGGCTGTTGACCTGTTCAGTTGTCATACCGAAGATGAAGATGTTTTCCCGCCCGACCTCTTCCATGATTTCAATGTTTGCGCCATCCAATGTACCGATTGTCAGCGCACCATTCAGGGAATATTTCATATTGCCGGTTCCTGATGCTTCCGTTCCGGCAGTTGAAATCTGCTCGGAAAGTTCTGAAGCAGGGAATATCAATTCTGCAAGCGAAACATTGTAATTGGGGAGGAAAAATATCTTCAGCATTCTGTTTGTGTCAGGATCATTGTTTATAACAGAGCCGACTGCACTCACAAGGCGGATAATAAGTTTTGCCATTTGATAAGATGGCGCAGCCTTTCCACCAAACATGACAGTACGGGGAGCAACTGCCAGACCCGGATTTGCCTTGATACGATTGTAGCGGGTTATGACGTGCAGAATATTCAAAAGCTGACGTTTGTATTCGTGAATCCGTTTTGTCTGGCAGTCGAACATTGTTTCAGGTGAAATCTGAATGCCAAAATGATTTGCCAGGTGATCTGCCAATCGTTTTTTATTTGCCTGTTTCACTTCAATCCACTGCTGCTGAAAATCCGGGTCATCGGCATACTGACGAAGCTTCGCCAGTTCATCAAGATTTGTTGTCCACCCTTCCCCGATTTTTGAAGATATGAGATCAGAGAGCCAGCGGTTACAATGTTTCAACCAGCGACGCTGTGTAATTCCGTTGGTTTTATTATTAAAACGTTCCGGCCACATCTGATAAAAATCATGAAACAGGTCGTCCTTCAGAATCTCACTGTGCAGTGCAGAAACGCCATTCACTGAATGACTCCCGACTATTGCCAGGTGTGCCATGCGAATATGTTTTTCCCCCTCTTCGCCAACAAGCGACATACGACGAAGCTTGGGGGTATCTCCAGGGAAACGGGCAGCGACATCTTTAAGGAATCGTTCGTTGATTTCATAAATAATTCGGAGGTGGCGTGGCAGAATATACTCCAACATGGCGACCGGCCATTTTTCCAATGCTTCAGGAAGAACAGTATGATTCGTGTAGGCGAATGTATCTACGGCAAGCGACCATGCGGCATCCCATGACAACTTCTTTTCATCAATAAGAATACGCATCAGTTCCGGTATGGCGAGTGTTGGATGAGTATCGTTCAATTGAATGGCGACTTTCTGCGGAAGCAGGGAAAGATCAGTATGTTTTTTGGCAAAACGATAAAAAATATCCTGAACAGTTGCCGACGAAATAAAATATTCCTGACGCAGGCGAAGTTCTTTTCCTTCCAGCATATGATCCGCCGGATAAAGCACCTTGGAGATATTCTCTGTCTTCATTTTAGATTCAACGGCGCCGACATAGTTTCCACGATTGAATGATTCCAACTCAAAATCACGGGTTGATTTGGCGCTCCAGAGCCGCATTGTATTGACGGTGTCATTTCCATAGCCTGGAATCGGAACATCGTATGCCAGAGCCATGACATCATTTGTATCAATCCATGAGCAGCGCTGCATACCATCTTCATCAGTAAAATCTACGACCCTACCCTGATACTGAATTTTGTGAAGGTGCTCCTGACGATCAAATTCCCACACGTTGCCATAACGAAGCCAGTTGTCCGGAACCTCAAACTGCCCTCCGTCAAGCATACGCTGATAGAACATGCCATATTCGTAGCGAATACCGTAGCCGTATGCCGGCAGCGCCATGGTCGCCATAGAGTCGAGAAAACAGGCTGCCAGACGCCCGAGCCCGCCGTTGCCAAGACCGGCATCCCACTCAACTTCAACCAGAGACTCAATATCAATACCCATCTGCTTGAGCGCAGTTTCCCATTGGTCAAGAATTCCCAAATTAATCAAACTGTTGCCAAGTGTCCGCCCCATGAGAAATTCCATGGATATGTAGTAAACGCGTTTGGCATCATTTTTATAGTAAGACTGCTGTGTGTCGAGCCACCGTTCAACCAGCATGTCACGCACAGCAAAAGCAAGCGCCTGATACATATCTGCCTTTGTGGCTGAATACTTGTCTTTGACAAGTGTGTATTGAAGATGTCGAAGGAAGGAACGTTGAAGATCTGCAGAAGTCGGTTTTTGTGGTGATTCAGGAGCTGTGGTGTTAGTAGTTTCCATGGCAACAACCTTTTAATAGTATTTTAAATAACGTCTTGAAAATATTGTAACCTGCGTTGGAAATTATACTTTACAAATATTCACATTACAAGGGTACCTTTTCACGTCTTATTTCACCTAATCTCTTGTTCAAGGTCTGACGGGTAATGCCCAAAATCTGCGCGGCAGCCCCCTGTAATCCATTGCTTTCACGCATAGCTTCAGATATGAGCCAGTTTTCCATCTCTCCCATGGTTGGAAAATGACCAAAAAAATCTTTAAATGCTTCAGAAAAAACAGCCTGACGATCAGAGAAAGTCGAAATAGCAGATTCAGTTCCGCAGTAATCATCAAGAATTCCGGGGAAAAATTCCGGCAACAGCATCCCATTGTTGCAACGCGCAACAGCATCACAAACCATTGCCTCCAATTCACGCACATTCCCTGGAAATTGCAGTTTTAAAAGAGAATTCAGAACTTCAGGTGAAATGCCAGGTATCCCCTTCCCCATCGATTCAGCCGCTTTTACAACAGAATGTTCCAAAAGAGCAGGAAGGTCGTCAGGACGCTCCCGCAGAGGTGGAATCTCAATCTGATGCGAGCAGAGTCTATAATATAGATCTTTTCTGAACAGCCCGGCTCCCATCTGCTCCTTGAGTGATTTATTGGTTGCGACAACGACCCGTGCTTCACATTTTTTAGGTGTATCTGAGCCGACTGGGTAATATTCCTGTTCCTGCAGTAAACGGAGTAGCTTGATCTGGGATGCTTCGTTCAGATCTCCAATTTCATCCAGAAAAAGTGTGCCGGCCACAGCTTTTGCAATCAGCCCCTCCCTCGCCTGGTCTGCACTGGTAAAAGCGCCTTTCTTATGCCCGAAAAGTGTGTCAGAAAACATGGAATCATCAAGTCCTGCCACGTTTACCGCAACAAACAATCCTTTTTTACAACAGACATCATGAATTGCACGCGCGAGCAATTCTTTACCGACTCCGGTTTCACCATGAATAAGAACAGGCTGGCGTGATGGAGCAATAACCTCCACATATTGGAAGAGGGCGCGCATTTTCTTGTCAACGGTGATAATACCCTCAAACGCTTCAGGATGTGCAAGACGATCTGTCAGCAGATATTCTTTCAGGGAACTCATCTCATGAGCAAGAGAATGCATTTCAAGCGCACGGGTAATAGTTGTCACAATGCGGGATGATTCAACCGGTTTTACAAGATAATCAAATGCGCCGATCTGCATACATTCAACAGCAGTTCTTGTTTCATCCAACGCTGTGAGAATTATTACCGACACCCCGGGATGAGCTGTCACAACTGCACTCAACAATTCAAGTCCCGATATACCGGGCATGTTGAGATCAAGCACAAGGACAGCCACTGGATGTGAATCGAGAAAAGTTATTACATCACTGCTATCCTGAAGCGTCGCGACAGAATTGAAGCCATGCCCTTGAAGCATTAAACGTGTCGCTTTAAGTATAGAAGGCTCATCATCCACAAGAAGGATAGTCTCGGTTTGGGAAAGGGTCATTTGGAAGTCACCTCATGGATAATCCGGGAGTAAACAGGAAATTGAAGCGTAAAAACGGTACCGTTTCCAGGCTCTGTCGTAAAACATATAGTTCCATTATGTTCATGAACAATAGTACGGCATATTGAAAGACCAAGCCCTGTTCCGCCTGAATCGAGCTTGGTGGTAAAAAACGGCTCCATTATCAACTTGCTTGTCTCTTTTGAAATACCACACCCCTGATCTTCAATTATCACCAGAATATTCTCTCCCCTGGAATCGAGTCGCGTTGAAACTTTTACAGCCTCATCAGGCGACGACAGTGACTGCAATGAATTCAAAATTATATTTATAACCACCTGTTCCAGTTGATGTTTATTGCCGGCAACAGGGGGAAGAAGCGGTGCAAGATCCAGTTCAAATCTGTTTGTCGTCCTCTTGATATGATGGGCAATAATCGTGGTTGCCGTGTTTACAACCTGATTAATATCAACACTGTTTTCATGCCCCCCTTTGTTATCCCGTGAAAAATCTTTGAGCGAATTTACAATGTCCCGAATACGGCGTGAACCTTCCGTTATTCCATCAATCAAATCCTGCGCTTCAGCTTCAAAAGAGGCGAAAGGAACACCGCTTACCATAAAATCACCATGCAGGTTTTTATGCTCTCTCAAAACCGGAAGAGAATCTTTCCAGGCGCGCGACAGGAGTTCGGAGGTTATCATTATGTAATTATTAGGATTATTTATTTCGTGGGCTATTCCTGAAACTAGAAGCCCAAGCGAAGTCATTTTGTTTGCCTGTATCAGCTTTGCCTGGATATTTCTGGAGTGCTCATCCAAATTCACCTTGTCGGTAATATCGTTCATGCGAAACAGCAATAGCCGCTCTCCGGTCAGTTCAATACTCTTAATCAGCATTGAAATGAAAACTGAATCCCCATTTTTGCAACTGGCCGATAATTTGGGGATGGTACAGCCATAATGTCCAACGGATGCATCGGCTGTGCTGGCAAGCATCCTTCCATCTTCAACTTCAAAAAGAGAGAATACGGAGTTATTGTAAAACTCCTCTTTGCTATAGCCAAACAGGTCAATAGCTGAACGGTTCATATCAATAACAGTTCCTTCGGGAGTGCAAAGGAACAAGGCATCATTGCTTTGTTCAACAATCTGTCTGAAGCGCTCTTCACTTTCGCGCAAAGCCTTTTCCGCGCGCTGTTTTTCAGTTACATCACGGTATGACGAAACCCAGCCAATAATAACTGAATCATTTTTTTGAGGCTGTGTATAACGCTCAAATATACGACCATCCTTGAAACAGACCTCGTCACTGTATGATTGTTCATTATGACTGTATGCGAGCAAAGAGTGTTCATAGAAAAGCTCCGGATTATCAAGTTTAGCCTTGACACAATCGAAAATTTTATATGCATCGCCACAGGCAAAAACTTCTGCCGCTTCATCCCCCCACATCTGAATATATTTCTGATTATACCGCACAACCTGCATATCTGTATTCAAAACTACTATTCCATCAGCAGTTGATTCAAAAGTTGCTTCCATCAGTGAAAGCAGTTCACGCTCTGTTTTGCGCGATTTTCCTTCCGTATCTTCTTGCAACGGACGCAGCACATACAGCCATAGCAATGGTGTAAAAACAAAGATTATAAGCATTGACTCGACAACAATCCGCCAGAAAGCGATTTCAACCTGCCAATTGTGGTTAAGGTGAAATATAAATTCCCCACCCGCTGACGCGATAGCAAGCACAATAACCGTTCTTATGATAAATCGTGATGTGCTGATATTTTTAAAAGATAAAATTGTCATACAGGTAAAATCTCTGTAAATGCCATTTCAATAAGCGTTTTCTGCTGTTGTTGATGGATTTTATGGGAACCGACAGCTGGAGACGAATCAGCCGGGCGAGCAATACAACTGATCTTCCCGACCAATATTTCCAGCTCTTCTTTAATATACCGCCATGCACCCATATTTTCCGGTTCTTCCTGAACCCATACAAAGGTTGATTTGTCAGAATAAGCGGAGATGATCTGGCTCAAGTAGTCAGCTCGGAATGGATACAGCTGTTCAATCCTTATAATTGCCGTTGTGGAATCATTCCGTACCGTTCGTTCTGCAACAAGATCATAATAAACCTTGCCACTGCAGAGCAACAGACGGCGTACATTTTCAGCAGATAGCGAATCTTTAAGAACCGGTTGAAATTGTTCTTCACTCAAAGAACTACAGGGAGAGACAGCGTCCGGGTGGCGCAACAGGCTTTTGGGAGTAAAAACCACCAACGGCTTGCGGAACGACTGTTTAACCTGTTTTCGCAGAAGATGGAACAGTTGCGCCGGTGTGGAGGGGTTTGCAAGGATCATATTGTTGTTGGCGCACAGTTGCAGAAAGCGCTCAATTCTTGCGCTGGAATGTTCCCCCCCCTGCCCTTCAAAACCGTGAGGAAGAAACATGGTCAGACCGGTGGCACGGTTCCACTTTGTTTCCCCGCTGGCAATAAATTGATCAATAATAACCTGTGCCCCGTTTGCAAAATCACCAAACTGCGCTTCCCAGATTGTCAGACCGTACGGATTTTCCAAAGAATATCCATATTCAAAGCCAAGAACTCCGAATTCAGAGAGAGGACTGTCCCACACCTGAAAAGATGCTTCATTACCACCAAACCTTGAAAGTGGGAGAACCGTTTGACCATCATGAATATCATGGACGACAGTATGCCGATGACTAAAGGTTCCACGTCGTGAATCTTCCCCTGAAAGACGCACTGAAACAGCTTCATCCAGAAGAGTTGCATAAGCAAGCGTTTCCGCTGTTCCCCAATCAATATTTTCAGATTTCAGGACATTTTCAAAACGCTTCTGCAGCATGGCTGCAATCTTTGGATGCGGCACAAAGCCTGGTGGAAGTTCAGCCAGTTTTCTCGCCAAAAGCAGCAGTTTATCGGCCGACACGGCGGTTTGAACCGGAAGTTCGGAATAAGCTGATGAGAGACCTTCCCACAGCTTGCCAAAGCCGGTGGTCTCTTGTTTTGGCTCTGCATCAAAAGCAACGTCAAGGCGACGCTCTACCCGTTCCCTTATCTGCTCAAGAGTGTAGTTGTCGACCCCCTGGGCGGCAAGATGTTGCGCGAACAGAACATTGGCAGATGGACGTGATTCAATCTGCCTGTACATCTGTGGTTGGGTAAAGAGAGGTTCATCTCCCTCATTATGACCATGACGACGATAGCATACAATTTCAAGCACCACATCCCGACCGAATTTCTGACGATAGCTCAAAGCGAGCCGAATGGCGTGGCGTACCATTTCAGGCGATTCGCCATGAACATGAAAAACAGGACATTGAAGAATTTTTGCAGCATCAGTGGCATACATGGTGGAGCGTGTGTCTCTCGGATTGGTGGTAAAGCCTATCTGATTGTTCAATACCAGATGAATCGTACCGGCAGTTGAATAACCGTCAAGTCGGGAAAGGGTCAAGGTTTCCATGATGCTCCCCTGCCCGGAAAAAGCCGAGTCACCATGGATAAGAAGCGGCAGCACACGACACTTATCCCCGCCATAACGATCCTGGCGGGCACGGCATTTTCCTTCAACAACGGGGTTTACAGCTTCAAGATGACTCGGGTTTGAGGTTAGAGTAAGATGCAGCGCGCCATCATCAAACGTAATATCTGCAGAATATCCCTTATGGTATTTGACATCACCGTCACCGCTAAAGCCGACATCAACGGTTTCACGGAATTCAGCGAATATGTTTTCGTACGGCTTACCGAGAATATGGGTTAAAACATTCAAGCGACCACGATGGGGCATTCCGATGACAACATCATCTATCCCTTCCCCCGGGGATGCGCGCAGCAAAACATCAAGCGCCGGGACAAGTACTTCCCCACCTTCAAGAGAGAATCTCTTCTGCCCTGGAAAATGACGTTGTAAAAATGTTTCAAAACGGTTTGCTTCTTCCAGTTTTTCCAACATCCGCAGTTGTTCATCAACCGAGACTGGGGGATGATTACGACACGACTCCATCCTGTCAATCAGCCATTGCCGTTCATCCGGCTCCTGAAT
>Ga0172367_10008072_pt1 | contig 11852 bp, 11 predicted proteins | sample Lak10m_FD_114542 | JGI IMG/M metagenome (GOLD analysis project Ga0172367, IMG submission 114542) | Freshwater microbial communities from Kabuno Bay, South-Kivu, Congo - kab_022012_10m | ecosystem: Environmental > Aquatic > Freshwater > Lake | place: Democratic Republic of the Congo: South-Kivu...
CCGCAACCAGGGCATGGTGCTAGGCGAAGACAATGAAAAAATGTCCAAGAGCCGTGGCAATGTCATTGCGCCAGATATCCTGGTCGAGAAGTATGGCGCGGATACTGTGCGCGCTTACCTGATGTTCTTTGCGCGCTGGGAAATGGGCGCTGCCTGGGACAGCAAGGGTATCGAAGGCTCTTCGCGTTGGGTGCGCCGCACCTGGACCATGTTCACGGATGATAATCCTTCCGGCAAGGCTGCTCCCGAAACCCTGCGCGCACTGCGGCGCAAAGTCCACCAGACCCTGAGGCGTGTAACCCGCAACTTTGAGCAGTTCGAATTCAACACGATCGTTTCTTCGCTGATGGAACTGCTGAACGAGATGTACAAGGCGCGCGAAGCGGGTGCCGTGGGTTCCCCGGCCTGGGCAGAGGCCCAAGAGCTGTACCTGAAGATGATGGCCCCGGTCACACCGCACATTGCCGAGGAACTGTGGGGCTACCTGGGCATGGAGTACAGCATCCACACCCAAACCTGGCCAACCGTGGATGAAGAGGCGGCGAAGGAAGACGAAATTAGCATCGCTGTGCAGATCAACGGCAAAGTGCGTGATCGTGTAACCGTCGCCGCCGAAACCGACGACGAGGCCGTCAAGGCAGCCGCGCTGGCGTCCGAGGGTGTTGTTCGCGCGCTGGAAGGCAAGGCGCCTAAAAAGGTGATCGTGGTCAAAGGCAAACTGGTCAGTATCGTCGTATAAGCCCGCCTCAACCCGTTTTTGAGAGAGACCCCTTCCTTTTGAGAAGAGGTCTCTTTTTTATCAGATGATTTTGACACCTTCCTTGATCGGGAGCCTATCAATCCAGGCCTGCAGGCGGGCCAACCCGACCCACTTCTTGCTGAGTTCGATCAGGTATGACAGTGCCACGCAAAAGATGGTCACGCCCGCAAAAAGCAGCAGCGGTTGCTTGATGCTGTAGACAAAGTCCGGCCAGAAATAAAGAATAATGAAGGTGTGGAAAAGGAAAATATTGAAGAGATGCTCACCCAGGAATGACAGGCTTTTTTCCAGGAGCTTGATCAATTGCGAGGTTTCAAAGACCAACAGGATGATCGCCAGCCCAAAGAGCGCATCGATGCGACTTTCGTTCATCAGTGGCATTTTCTTTCTGAGGACCGCGCCCAGCAGCACCATGCCAACCAGGAGCAGGAAACGCCACCAACCCGCGCGTTTGATCTGGATGCTGAAGCGCTCCAGGCTGTTATTAATCGACAGGTAGATGCCCAGTGCAAAGCTAAAGAGGTGATCCTGCAGCACGGGTAGGACGAAGTGGGTATTTTCGGGCGGCAGCAAAATGAAAAGCGCGGGCACCAGCGCCAGCCAGCCATACTGCTTGATTGCGCTGAACATCAAAGGAAACAACCAGTAAAGCACCAGGATCAGGCTGATGTACCACCAGGTCGGGTTGTACCCATACCAGATATCCTTGAAATACATATGATAGCCGGTCATCTGGACAAAGAACTTCAGGTAAGGCTGAGTTTCAAAAACAGAGGGGAGGGTGCGACCAAAGACAAAAATGGCGATGGGCACAAAGATCAGGGCCAGGTACCAGTAGCCCAAGTAGATACGCGAAAAGCGGCGCTTGTAGAAACTCCACAACCCGAGCGGCCTGTTCTGTACAGATTGCGCCAGACCGTAACCACTCAGGAGGATAAACATGGCCAGGCAGACCTTGGCCGTGTTGGCTGTGAAATAGACCCAAAAACCGTATTCGCTGTGCTGGTAAAAGAGGTGGTGCCAGAGCAGCAGTAATAGGGCAGCGCCCTTGGCAGCGCTGGTGGCAGTCTGGTCAAATCGCGCAGGTTTTTCCATGTCAGGTTCCTCTGAGTATGTATTTTACTTCCAATAAGTTATGTGAGCATAATGCAAAACTCGTTGGTCTAGAAAAACGAGTGGCATGGTGAAGGGTGCGACCGTCATACCGGGAGAAACCCAGTGCGCCCACGAAATTGTAATGACAACGGTCGTGTGCTATCCTCGGATCAGTCCAGGGTGACATAAACTGATGCGCTGCCTGGACAAGTTTGATGTTTTTGTGACAAGCCACGTTTCGATTCCGAGGGCTTATTAACCCTGGTAAGCTACTTAAAACACCTTGACACTATTACGTAATACTGTTATAATATTTGAAATTGATCAATAAGGTAAATTTATGGCCTCTGATTTAATCATGATTCACGAGCTGGCTGAACGCGCGCAAACCACCATCCGCACCATCCGCTACTACACGGATGAAGGCTTGCTGCCGGTGCCTGTCACGCAGGGAAAATACGCCTACTACACAACAGCGCACCTAGACCGCCTGGAGCTGATCCGCCGTATGAAGGACTCCTTCCTGCCGCTGCGCCAGATCAAGCAAGTGATGAGTTCGCTGAGTGACGATGAAGTACGTCAGAAATTAATCGAACAACCTGTGGCCTCCGCGGACTTAAAACCTGAGAACGCGCCCCGGATGGTAAGAGAACCGGGCGGAGACGCGCTCGAATATATTGCCAAAATCATGCACCAGCAGGTGGATTACCAACCCAAAACCTCGCGCAGCGCGCCCCAGGGGTCAGCACCCAGGCATGTGAGCCTACCCGCTCCGGCCCCTGCGCCTACTCAACCTGTCCTATCCGCGACATTCACCATGCAGGAGAGCTGGCAGCGCATCTCTCTCGCTCCGGGGATCGAGCTGCACCTACGCGAACCAATTACCCCAGCCATATCGCAGCGTATTCAACAGTTGGTCGACTACGCCAGACGATTATTTTGAACACTTATCAGGAGGAAACCAATGAGTGAAAACACGTTACAAATTCATCTAGATACAGACAAGAGCCTGGTCAACCAGGAAACTCCCTCGCAGCGAATCCTGGAAATTGCCATCCAGGCTCCCGTTGCGGCGGTACAAAACAAACGGCCGCTGCTCAACCTGGCACTGGTTCTCGACCGCAGCGGCTCAATGAGTGGTGAAAAGCTGGAATATGTTAAACAAGCGGCGGCGCATGTCCTCGACTTGCTGTCGGAACAGGACTGCGCGGCGGTGGTGGCGTATGACGAGGAAGTCAACCTGGTGTCGCCCAGTCTCAACATCACCAGCGCCAACCGCAGCGACCTCAAGCGCCGGATTTCCGCTCTCAGGCCAGGCGGATCCACGAACCTGAGCGGTGGCTGGTTTGCCGGCTGCCAGGAAGTCGCCAATGCCGCCCGGGAAGGCAGTCTCAACCGCGCATTGCTGCTGACCGATGGCCTTGCCAATGTTGGCATCCAGAACCTGGAGACTCTGGCCACGCATGCCCGCCAGCTTTCAGTACGCGGTGTCTCTACCTCCACTTTTGGGGTAGGGCAGGGTTTCAACGAACACCTGCTGGAAGCCGTGGCCAATAAGGGGGATGGAAATTTCTATTACATTGAAACCCCCAGCGAAATCCCGGGGCTTTTCCAACAGGAGTTCACAGAACTATCCACGGTAACCGCCAGTGAAGTGCAGATTATCATTGAATTCCCGCCCAGCATCAACCTGCAAATCCTGGGCGGCTGGACGGTAGATTTAACCAACGGTCGCTCAAGCATCTCAGTCGGGAATTTATTCTCCGGCCAGAGCAAAGAAATTTATGCCCGGTTGCTGACCCCTCCTGGCGGCAGCCTCGATAGCCTGGTCATAAAAGCCCGGGTCACTTCCAAAAACGAAAACGGTCAGGTCACAGAACACGCTGCCGAGGTGATTCTGCATTACGCCGAACAGCAAAAGGTTTCATCCGCCCCTGAAAAGCGCGAAGTCATGGAACGCTATGCGATTATCGACATGGCGGATAAGGCGACCGAAGCCTTGAAGCTTGAGCGCGAAGGCCATAATGAGCAGGCAAGCCATCTGCTCAACATGTCAGTAGCAGAAAATCGTGTTTATGCGCCCAGCGCCGCCGAGGAGTATAGCCAAATGTCCGAGCGCATGCTGCGGGGAATGGATGAAGCCGACCGGAAGCGATCACACTACACATCCTACAATCAAAAACGCCAGAAGGACTAGCCGAAATAAGTTTGCGTCTTTACGGGTTGGGGAAAACCTGCCAGAATTGTTGGCCTGGCATTTCATCAGAGGGTGGATTGTTTTTTGTGGTGATTTTCTTGGGAATTCACCTGGAAAATCACCACCTGTAGGGAAAACCCACCGGTGTCCGCCCGTCCGCGCAGCGTGTTGTAGCTTAACCTTAAAGTTGACTTTTTCTAACCAGCCAATTCTTGTGGGGGAAACTGGTTAATAGCAACTGGCGCATATCCTTTACAGGATGTGCGCCAGTTTTGCGTTTCGAAATCGAGAGGTTGTGTGTTACGGAGAGGGAGCTGATGTCAGGGTTTCTGTTGGTTTCGGCTCGGGAGCCAGGGTTTCTGTCGGCGTTGGGCCGCTGGTTGCAGAAGGGACTTTCGTCGCAGTCTCGGTCGGGATATCGGTTTCGGTTGGTATATCGGTCTCAGTTGAAGTCGGGCCATGGGTGGGTGTTGGACCGGTGGCGGTCACGGTGGGGGTGTAAGTGATTGTTGGGGTGCCGTTTCCTGGTACCGTGATCAGCACGCTAAGGATCTCGCCAAACATCGAACCCTTGCCATTTGCCAGCCGCCAAACACCGGTATACTTTCCGGGGATATTTGGCGCGGTCAGCTTGACCGTCACATTAACCTGCTGACCAGGAGTGACAGCCTGTCCAACCGGTCGGGTCGTCCCACTCATCAGGTCGCCATTGACAAAAACGATCGTATAACCGTCCGTCCAGTTACATGTACCGGTATTCTTGACTGTCCAGGTCTTGTCGTAAACTGCCCCGGCTGCGATTATCGAATTATCCGGGATGGTCACGTCTGCGACGTAGGCAGCATTATCGCAGAAATTGAGCGGGCGCGAGGTTGGCGCCGATGAGCTGGGCGAAACCTTTATCTCGGCGGTGGGGATGGAGGTGTTGGTAGGTTTGGGAGTCTCGCTAGGTTTGGGCGTGGGGCTGGCTTTGGCCGCATCCGCAGCCAGGGTCTGGGCGGCTGCCGTGTAAACAGCCTGAACCACATCTGTTGGGGTGGCCGTAGCGGGCGAACCACAGGCGCTGAGCAAAAGCCCGATGATAGTACCGCAGGCCAGGATTAAGCTAATTTTATTTTTCATCAGATACATTTCCTTCCATGTGCATTTTACAACAAAATAACGCCCTTTTCACGTTCGAAGGGCGTTTCTCAGGGAATTATCAGCTTTAAATCACTCTGATCCGCCGCCCAGCATCAACCTTGCGGCTCTGCGCCCAATCTCCACCGCGAAATTGGTGCCGCGGTCCCAGGGGTAAACCTGGCTCATCGAGGCAAAGTACAGTCCATCGATGGGCGTTTCTATGGCGGGGATATTCTTTGAATGGTTCACCATCGGCACCGGTTGGGCATATGCCGTGCGGTACAACCAGACCTTGTTGATCCAACCGGGCTCAAAATCCGGGTTGAATTTTTTCAAACTGGGCAGGAATCGTTCGAGCAGTTCTTCTTTGCTCAACTGGAAAAATTCATGCTCGGGGTCCAGATAATCACCGATATAAAGGATGTGCTCGCCGCCAAAATTCTCAGGCGAGACGTAGTTGGTGTGTTCCACCAGAGCCAGGAAGGGATATCCTGCGCTTTTGGGCAGGCTATACCAGTAGTAGCCCTCGCGGGAGAGTTGATGCTTTAAAGAAAGGGTGAGCACCACCGCGCCCATCGACTTCAGCCGCAGCAGCCCATCGAGGTAATCCGCCGGCAGTGACGGCACCATTTTGGCGGCAGCGCCCGGCGAGAGTGTTACCAGTACTTTGTCTGCGGTCTCCAGCCCTGTGGCTGTAGTCAGTTCGAACTTGCCGGTTTCGGCGCTGCGCTGGATGAGAGAGACTGGCGTGGATAATTTAATCTCCACTCCGGCTGCCTGGAGCTTTTGCGCGAACTGGTCGGCAAAAGCCTGAAATCCACCTTGAAAGGTGCCCAGACGGGTGGTGCGGGCATGTAGGCGGGCCCACATCCAGGCCATGTTGACATCCTTGTAATATTTCTGGCCGAACTTGCCAATCACCAGTGGTTCCCACATCAACTTGTAGACGGTCTCCCCGGTCCACTTGCGCATCCACTCATCGACAGTGTATTTTTCTAGTTCCTTCCAGTTGGTTGTCAGTCGCAGGAACAAACCCACCAGACCGAAACGGATCTTATTCAGACCCCAACCCAACCCGGGGAAGAGGATGGCTTTGACCACTGAATCAAGCGGGTAGAACTTGCCATCGTGGTACATTACGGTGTAAGGACGCGGAAAGATGACCTTTTCACTCAGGCCAAGTTCCTGGATCAGGCCCAACATGTCCTTGTCCGAGGCAAACCAGTGGTGGTAGAACTTTTCGACCGACCATTTCCAACCAGGTTCTTTGAAACCGCTGGCCAACCCGCCCACAAAATCAACCGCTTCATAAATGATCACTGTGTGACCAGCCTTGCATAAATCCCACGCGGCGGCCATGCCCCCATAACCGGCACCGATAATTGCTACTTTCATACTTGCCTCCATTACAGGAAACCCCTGTGGATTTGATTAATTATCTTGTCGACCAGCCAGGTTTCCTGTGGCTATTGCGCTTCCATCCTGAGCGAATCGCTCCATTGGATACCTTCGCGGGCCATGTAATAAGCGCCTAGCAGCGTGATTGGGATCCATAGCGCGGCATGCAGCGTCAGAGTGTAACCGGCAGCCGTAGCCTGATCCACACCATAGGCAGCCAACACCGCGATGCCCGGCGCATCAAATGTGCCGATATAACCCGGCGCGGATGGGATGGTTGTCGCCAGGTTCACAATACCATTCATGAGCATCAATGCAAAGAATGAAACCGAGAAGTTGAATGCGTGCATCACGAACCAGTATTTTAAGGTTTCGAACAGCCAGATGATCACAGATGTGACAAAGACCATCAGGATGTTGAGCGGAGAGCGCAGTGAAGCCAGACCGTCCAAAAACTTATGCATGAGACCGGTGGTCTGGACGCGGAATCTCGCAGGTAGAAAACGATCAATAAACCACTGCCCGATGCGGATGGTAATCGCTGGGAACATGGCGGCCAGCAAGAACATGACCAGCGCAGCCGTGAAGGCTGCCGTGCCGTAGATCGCCACCTGCTGAATGTTACCCACAAAACCGGAAGCACTTGTCAACCTGGCCAGTTCCGGCAGATTGATAAATATGAAAGCCAGCATAACCACGCCGTCGAAGATGCGCTCGACGATAATGGTCGCCAGCGAGGCTGAGACCGGCACACCTTCGCGGCGCTTGAGGATCACAGCCCGCAGCACCTCGCCCGCCCGCGCCGGATAGATATTATTGCCCATGTAGCCGATCGTGGTGATCGGGAACATGCTCCGAGTGGAAATGGGCTTGATTGGCTTGAGTAAATAATGCCAGCGCCAGGCGCGCACCAACACCCCGATAAAATATACCGCGATCCCTGGCAGGATCCACCAGTAGTTCGCGCTCTTAACGACGTCCCAGAATTCTCCCAGGCGCAGGCCGCGCAGGGAAATCCACACGAAGAAGACGCTGATCAAAACACCTAGCCAGAATTGCCATTTTTTCATAGTGAGATGATTTTATCATGTGCTCAACAGTGAAGCGATCATTTTTCAATGCCCGGCACTTGATCGATGCTCAGTTTATAGGCATTATTGCATAGTGATTCTCTTCGAAAATTCGAACCCGAGACCTGGATACTTGATACTCCAGCCTCGCCCAGAATAATGGTCTTTATTGAAAGTCGAATTTCGCTACAGAATGGCAACGTAAATATACAGCTTTGAATCATCCTGACCGGGTTTAAAATCAGATGTATAGACTTCCATATTGAAATTGTCTGGATGGAGTTGCACACCAGCCTGCCGAATACCGGTGCTGTAAATGCTTTGCACTGTTTCCATCAGGTTGTCCAGCTTGCCGGGATGCGTAAAGATCGCATACCTGTATGCCGGTACCTCGTAGCAGACCATCCCAGCCGGTATCTGCTTGTCATCCGCGACTTCCACCGCGGCAATGTACTCGAATTCACCTTCTTTGGCTTGCTTGCTGTTCATGATGCACAAACCGTAACTTGTTTGTGGGTCGATCCCTCTGGGTTCCATCATGCGCGGGATAAATTGCTCCCACAATTGGGGAACTTCACGGTTTTGATTCTTGCCGATATACGACAAGCCGGTAGTTTTAAAAGCGGGTCTGGTAATTATTTCTGGCTGCGTGGACATGGTTCTGTGAATTTTTCCTTTCTGTTTAGGATTAACAGCGCAATGATATCTTAAGACTGAGCGGTGACAAAGGTTTTTGTTGACCTTTCGGTACACGGGGTTAAGTCGCAATAACGGGAGCTTTGGCGTTTCTCGGCTATAATTTTCATATGCGGATCAACACACCAGCGCCCAATTTTTCACTCCCGAGCTGCAATGGGATTCATCCAGCAGGTGTCTCACTAAGTTCCTTCCGGGGCCGATTGGTGGTTGTTAATTTCTGGTCGGCAGAATGCCCGTGGAGTGAACGCGCTGACCAGCACTTGGTTTCGATCGCCAGCCAATTCGCAGGCAAAGTATGCATCTTGCCCGTGGCTTCGAACCAGAACGAATCACGCGAGTTGATCAACCGGGTCATGCAGCAGCGCAAGCTCGAGCTGGTTCTGCTGGATCGGGGTGGCTTCCTGGCAGATGCCTGGGGTGCGCAGACCACTCCGCATGCTTTCGTGATCGACGCTGCCGGCAGCCTGCGTTACCAGGGAGCCGTGGACGATGTCACCTTTCGTAAGCGCAACCCGGAACGCTTTTACGTTGAAGAAGCCGTGCGCGCGCTGCTGGCAGGCGAACTGCCCGAAATTGCGAAGACACAGCCTTACGGTTGCACAATTGTCCGGCATTTTTTGCCAGGCGGCAATTAACATAGTAATTCAAATAATTATGACCTATCAAATGAAAAAGCAGTAGAATCAAAGCGTGATAGATACAATCGGACGTATCGAGTTTCTTAAGAAATTGCACCTCTTCCGCGGGCTGACCGATGAAGATTTAAACGCTGTGGCAGAAGAGCTGCAAGAACGATCCTTTGATAAGACCGAAATGGTCTTTGCCGAAGGTAGCCCGGCCGATTCCCAGCACCTCGTATATCAGAGAAAAGTTAACATCACCCGCACGGTTAATAACCACCAGGTTAAGGTTGCATCGCTAGTCAAAGGGGACTATTACGGCGAACAGGGTTTGCTGCGCAACAAGAACCGCAGCGCCAGCGTCACTGCCGAACCTGGGACTTTGCTGTTGGTCTTGTTCCGCGGGCCTTTCATGCGCCTGTTGAAAAAAACCACCGCTCTGCGCCATATCTTTGAGATCATGATGTCCAGCCGCCAACTGGCACAGGAACTGCGCTTCACCTGGTTGGCTGATAACGAGATTATCTACTTTTTGGCGCGCAAACATCAATTCCTTCTCCTGAGGGATATGCTGCTTCCGGTTTTCCTGTTGATCCCAATCGTTGGGCTGCTGACATTTGCCTATGCCCTGAACAGCGCCACAATCGGGCTGATTGGTGGGTTCGTCCTCGCCAGCGATCTGGCATGGGCAGTCTGGCGCTTCATTGATTGGGGCAATGACTTTTATATTGTCACCAACCAGCGCGTGATCTGGCTGGAAAAAGTAATTGCCTTTTATGACAGCCGTACCGAAGCCGGTATGGGGACCATTTTGTCAGTCAGCACCGAAACGGAATATTTCGGACGCATTTTTGATTATGGCACCGTGGTCGTGCGCACCTACACTGGCCAGATCCGCATGAACTATGTGCGCCATCCAAAACAGGCGGCTGACATGATCGAAGAGTACTGGAACCGCGCCAAGGAAACCGGTCGCAAGGCTGATGAAGAGATCATGAAACAGGCCATCCGCAACAAGCTGGGTTACACAAAACCCGGGCCACAACCACCACTTTTACAGCCGCAAACTGCCGCCAAACCTGCTAAGAAGGAATCAGCCCTGGCGGCCTGGTTGAAGTATGCCTTCCGCATGCGTACGGAGGATGGCACCACCATTACTTATCACAAGCATATTTACGGTTTCTTTCGCGATGCGGCCCCTTATGCATTTGGTATCCTTTGCCTGGTAGGTGTCATGCTTATCTGGCCCTTCTTTCTGAGTTTTGCTTTGCCGGTCTGGCTGGGAACATTGATCGTATTTGCCATCGTGGTCCTGTTTGGCTTTGTCGTATACCAGTATTTGGACTGGGTCAACGATATCTACCAGGTGACAGCCGATCAGATCATTGATGTCAGCCGCAAGCCCTTTGGTACCGAAGACCGCAAGGCCGCACCGCTGGAAAATATCCTCAGTACTGAATACAAGCGCAGCGGTCTGATTGGCATGCTGTTGAACTTTGGCACAGTCTTTATCATGGTTGGCGGCGCCAAATTTGACTTTACCGATGTTGCTGACCCACCCACCGTGCAGCAAGATATCGTCCGCCGCCAACAGGGCCGCCTGCAGAAAAAACGCGAGACCGAGAGTTACAGTGAGCGCGAGCGTATGGCCGAATGGTTGGCCATGTACCACAAAACCATGGATGAGGTCAGCCGCGAGAAAGACCAATCCAGGCCGCCGGATTCAGTGTAAAATGGGGCATTAAAGTTCAAAAGAGAAATTCCTATAGAGGTAGCGATGGCAGTTCGAGAAATTGTAGTTGTCCCAGACCAGGTTTTACGAAAAAAGACCAAAAAGGTCACAAAGTTTGATGATAAGCTCCAGGAACTGATTGACGATATGGTTGAAACCATGCGCGCAGCCCCTGGTGTGGGGTTGGCCGCGCCGCAAATCGGCTCGCTGGAGAACATCATCGTAGTGGAGTATTACGAGAACGAAGATGAAGTGGACGATGAGAGCGAGAAAGAAGCGCCCAAGCGCTTGTACACTATTGTGAACCCGGAGATCACGCGCAAATCCGTGGAGACGATTGAAGGCACCGAAGGCTGCCTATCCGTACCAGGATACCTGGGCGAGGTTACGCGGCATGTGTCCATCACCGTCAAAGGCCAGACCCGTTATGGTCAGCCGGTCACTCTCAAGCTCAAAGACTGGACTGCGCGTATCTTCCAGCATGAAATTGACCATCTATACGGTGTCCTTTTTACGGATCTCGCTTCGAAGATTTGGAAACCTGACGAACCGATCGAGGACACAGTTTAAAGCGTGTTTCCCATCACCCAACTCAAAGAATCCGATCTTCCCGCGCTCAGGCACTTCTGGCAAACCCATTGGGGCGCAGATTTCATGGTTGTGCGTGGGCGGGTCTTCAGACCAGAACAGCTCGAGGGTTTCGCCTTAAGCGATGGCGCCGAATGGTTGGGCTTGGTTACCCTGTATTTTGAAGCCTTTGATTGTGAGATCATCTCGTTGGACAGTCTTCACCCTGGCCAGGGTATCGGTACTGCGCTGCTGAATGTTGCGTTGCAGGCTGCCCGCCGCGCAAGTTGCCGGATCGTTAAGCTGGTCACGACCAACGACAACACACCCGCCCTGCGCTTTTACCAGAAGCACGGTTTTGAGTTGGCCGCTCTGCGAAGCGGGTCGATCAAACAGGCACGAAAAATAAAACCATCCATTCCAGAGTTCGGGCTGGATGGCATCCCCTTGAGAGATGAAATTGAGCTGTGGCTGCACCTTCCGGCTCCCAATCCTGACTTATGCACCTGAAACACCTCTCGCTGACCAATTTCCGCAATTTCGCCCGCCTGGATATGGATGTTCCACGGCGGGCTGTTTTGCTGGTGGGCAG
>Ga0172367_10008073_pt1 | contig 11851 bp, 6 predicted proteins | sample Lak10m_FD_114542 | JGI IMG/M metagenome (GOLD analysis project Ga0172367, IMG submission 114542) | Freshwater microbial communities from Kabuno Bay, South-Kivu, Congo - kab_022012_10m | ecosystem: Environmental > Aquatic > Freshwater > Lake | place: Democratic Republic of the Congo: South-Kivu...
GGGTAATTCTGGCATAATTTAAAATTATTAGCAAATATATCATTATCAACCCCTACAGTTTGTTGACCAGTTGAAAAAGTTCTAGTTTCAGACCAATCACTATTCCCCAAAATATTCTCTCCTCTTACTCTCCAATAATAAGAAGTATATTCTTCCAAGGTAACATGAATTCTGTTTTGAATTAATAAAGTGTCTACACAAATATTATTAAATGATTCGTCGAAACTTATTTGTAATCTATAAAAACTATTATTTATTTCGTTCCAATAGAATTCAACTGGAATAGTAATGTAGCTTGAGCCATTCTCTGGAAAAATTAATTCAGGAATAACAGGTATAGAAATATTACCAACTCCACCATTATTGGTTTTTATTAATAAATTACCAACTCCACAAGCCCAGCCAATATTCTCATTTACAAAAAAGATGTTACTTATATTGTATATAGGTGAATAATATGTTTGTATCCAATTCACTCCCAAATCAGAAGAATGTAAAATTGATTTGCCAAACATTCCATCTATAGCTAACCAACATTTATCACCAATGCTTACGATCGATACATAAGTAATAGTTGGTAGAATTATTTCAGACCAATTGTTTCCGCTATCAGTAGTTTTATAAAAGCTAGATCCACAAGCAAATCCATTTAATTGATTTGAAAAAGTAATAGACTTAAAGTATTCAGAAGAATCTTTTTCAAAAATTAATGACCACTCTTCCCCTCCGGTTGTAGTTTCCCAGACTTTTTCAGGAAAACCGCCAGCTATATAGCCAGTAGATTCATTTAACATTTTTATAGAATTGAATACATAACCAGTTGGGAAACGTTTCCTTGTCCAGGAATTTCCACCATTTGTTGTTTTAATAAATATACTGCCTTCCCAAAATTGCGAAGCAACTGCATAACCATAACTGTTATCTAAAAATGTTAATGAAAGAAATGGTAGAGAATCAGTATATACAGTGCTCCAGTTTATACCGCCATCTATGGTTTTATAAATGTAATGTCTTCTTAAATAGCTATTATACCACGTTCCGCAAAATCCGGTATCTCTATTGGTAAAAAAAATAGATTTTACGATTCCATTAATAGGTGCTGCATTCCAACTGTCCCCGCCATCGGTAGTTCGTAGAATAAAATTATAATTATTATCAGATCCTCCTATCCAACCATATAAGCTATCAATAAAAAATAATGTATTATAACTTCCTTGTGTGCCAGTATTTTGTTCGAACCATTGGGAGTAAGATAATGGAGTTAAAATTAAAAAAGATATAATAAAAATTATTTTATTCATTTTATTCTCCAAAACGTATAACGACGTTGCGCCTAACCCGCCGCCCATAACAAGGAAGACAAATAAAGCACAACTGATAAATATTTAGCCGAAGGTGTTTATTTTGTTTTCAGTAAACACCGAAGGCAAGTTAATTAATTAGAACGAACACTTAGAACAAAATGCCAAACAAAAACTAAACGCCAAAAATTATAAAATCGCCGAACTAAAACGGCGGTCGGGTTGATTGGCTGGTTAGCCCTTGCCTCTTTATAATACATATTTATCTAACTCCGAATAAATTCTTCTCAATTCTGTATTAAATATTTCATTACTTTCATCACAAAGCCAGCCATCTTTATACCATTTGTAATAAGGAGTATTAATTATTTTCCAGCCAGCACGAGTTAATGTTTCGATGCGTTCAATATGTTCTTGGGAATATAATTTTCCATATTGATTATCAAGGAAATGGTAACTCCCGTCAACTTCAACAGCAACGGATTTGTTATTAGCTTCATTATATAGAATAAAATCCAAACGCTTTTGTCCACAACTCTGAACTTGATTATAAATTTTTATTGGTGCTGTCTTTTGTTTGATGTATCTGTCTAAATAGACAAAAACTTGTCTTTCAAAATCGGATTCATAAGCATTAATATTCAAAGTCCAGTTTGAAAAATTTGAAGGGACAATATTTTCTTCTGATTCTTCTATATCATCTGTATTTAACTCACCTTTGAAATATTTCAAGTAGCTAATAATTCTATTAAAATTGTTTGGTATTGAAGAGTAGATAAATATTGTTAAAAGACGTGCTCTTGACGTAGCAACATTTAGTCTTTGTGCATTTTGATAATGACCAATACTGTGTCTGCAATTTTCATCCAATCCTAATGAAAAAATCATAACATCTCTTTCATTGCCTTGAAATTCTTCGGGTGTGCCAACCATAATTTTATGTTTGTCAATTAATCTAAAATCAATTTTCTCATCAATAGATGATTGGATTAAATTGCATTGATTTCTCATCATAGCGATGATACCAACTGATAATATTTTCCCTTGAAGCTGTTCGGGCAATTTTAATGAATCCGGAAAGTCCAACTGCCGATTTGTTGCGGTAATAGTTTTTATAACTTCGATAACTTTGTTTGCTTCTTCTTTTATTTCTTTGTTCTCATTTCTTTTACCATCAATCTTTATCCAGATAAAAGATTTAGTATGAACTTTTTCGCAAGTTTCAGTCATTATTTTAAGTCCACCCAAATCTTTATAAAAGGTATTTGTAAAATTTGCTAATTGCGGCAAAGACCTAAAGTGTTCATCTAGCATAACTGATGGCGGAATGATATTGTTATATTCACTCATAATAAAATCAAGAATAGAAGCATCTGTGACTGTAAGATTTTTACTTTTAGCAGATGCATAGTTAAGATAGCCTGAATTATGTCTTTGCCAAGTAAGAACATCAAATCTTTTGCTTAATTGGAATCCTATTCCAGTTGACCTTACATTTAATTGTTTATGGTCGCCTACAATACAAATACTTTTACCGCGATAAAATGCTGGCAAAACTTCTGCTAAATTTACTTGTGAAGCTTCATCAACAACCACTAAATCAAATAAGTCTGGTTTCATTGGAAACAGACGACCAAGATGGCGAATTTCAGCAGCCCAAAATGGGATTAAGTCACTTATCATTCCAAAATCTATTTCGTCCATTCTTGATTGAATTTCTGATGTTTTCGTAAAACGCAACATTGCTGAAAACTTTCCTAACTCTCTGCGATAATCTTCATCCATCAAAAAGGAATATAAATCGTATTTAAATTTTTGACGTATGATTTCTTTCTGAATGTTCTCCACAATGCTTTTGAAATGTGAAATTTCATTTCTAAGTTTTTCACAAGAATATCTAATCTTATCTTTCTTAATTTCGGTATCGGAGAAGTATTTATTTAATTGTAAAACTGATTCTGCATAACTCGGGAAATCATTAAAAAGGAAGTCAATATTGAGATGGAATTTGTCTATTAAAAGATTAGTAATTTTTTTCTCATACAATCTTATAGCTGCGTTTTTGTAGGGTAATGAATAAAATTTTGAAATCTGATTAAGAATAAAATCTATTTTGCTGTTAGTAGATATAAATGTGAATTTATGATTATTGTCTAGTGGGTGATAATTTTTAGAAAATACATCTTTCAAAAATTTTAAGAAGGAATCATTTTTTTGTTTAAATTCATATTCACTATGCAATGTTTGAGTAAGATTTTTTTCCAAATTTTTTAATTTTGAAAGATGCCAATTTAGTTCTTCTGTTTTTGTAGTGATATTATCATTAATTCTGTTTAGTTCTCTTTTCAAAGCACTTAAATCTTGGCAGTTATTTAATAGCTCTTTGATTTGTTCTCTAATATTTTTGCGTGCCTCAAGGTCATAGTATATTAGACCATTAATTTTTTCATTAGGGTTGGAAAAGAAAGGTTCGGTTTTTTCTTTTACAACTTCAAGAGCTGGTTTCTTTTGAGATATTAAAAGAACTTTTTTCCCAAGAAATAAAGCAGTCAATATTATTGCGGAAATAGTATATGATTTACCGGTTCCGGGTGGTCCTTGTATATAGGATAATTCACACTCGAAAGCATTTTTAATAGCTCTCTTTTGCGTTTGTGAAAGATTCAAGGGGATTTGATTTTTTATAATCTCGGCAATTTCGTCATTACCAATTTGAGTAAGTTCTTTTTTATTATTGGTTAATGAATTTAATAAGAGTTTTTCTAAGGTAGGATTTCCAAAATTCTGTTCTTTTATTTCGTTACTTAACTTGTTCAATGCGATGAAAGTAGAAAGTTGGTCAGGAATTACATTAACAAAGTAAAATGTTGTGTCATAGAATTTTAATTTTTGTTTAAAGATAGAATTGTTTTCTTTATGCTTTATTAATTCGTCTTTGAAATAAAAATCATTTCCAATGTCAATACCGGCGAATTGTTCAATGCTTTCATTTAATTGAAAAAATATATTTTGTGCAATCTGAACAGCAAAATTAAAAATAATTTGAGCGGTAGTTCCTCTTGGTTGAGTGATTGAAAATTGCTGACAATATTTCTGAATTTTAGATAAGATAAATTTCTCATCACTAAAAATGTCGCTTATATCTTCTTCAATTTTATCAATTAACGAAATTTCCTTTTCATAGGAAGCGTTATATTCTGCATCCTCAGCTATATTTATAAAACCTAATAAACTAGAAACTAAGTCATAATTTAAGTTTAAGCTGGAATAATCCACATCAATAATAATGTCTCCATTCTTCGAAATATCGCACTCAGTAAATAACAATGGACCCGCAAATGTTCGTCCATCCCTTTGTCCGCAAATAAATCCAAAACCGATAAATAATTGTTTATCGGGATTTCTTTCAATGTGTTTCAATATTTCGTCGAAGTGTGGATATGAATTATTTGATATTTGAATTGACTTGAAGTATTCAAGGATTTGGTTAGCAAAGGACGGATTCTTTTTACTTTTATCAAGTAATACTTGTTCAAAGCCGCTTCTAGAAATAATTTTACGGCTTACATCACGTAGATAATCTAAGTATGATGAAATTATTCTTAGCATTGATTATAAATCCAATGGTTCTATTATAGCTTTATGCAATTTATCAACTTCATTTTTAAAGTTCTGCTCTATACTTCTGATTTTTTCAACTACCTTTTCATTATTTGAATTAATTTGAATTATTAATGGAGCCAATTCTTTAGAAAAAGTTTCTTTTATTTCTTGAATACTATCTTGGACTTTTTCTAAAGACTCATTAATATCCTCTTGAAATTTATTTTGTTCACTGGTGAGTTTATTTTCAAGGGAATTGATTACGTTTTTTGTATTATCAAATTGCTCGTTAATTTTAGACGTAAGTGAATTAGCAACACTGGATATATTTTCATTATGCGCAATCTTTGAGTTAAGTATTGTTTCTTTTAATGTCGCGTCATAGCTTTTTAAGTCTTCAAACATTTTGGGAACTGTAATCTTAATTTCTTTTATTGATAACCAAGTTTGGAAAATTAAGAAGGATATCCCAGCCAGAATGATTAACGATACTATTAACATTATCAATGTAGCATTTTCCATTTTTTACCTCATATTATTTATTCAAATCACAAACTTTATGTAGAGGGCTAACGGCGTTGTGCATAAGCCGAAGCCCAACACAACAATACCGTATTTATTAAACATATTTATAATTAGAACAAACTTTCATTTGCAAAATACGTTAAACAACAAAGCCGAAACGGAACTGCAAACTTGTAAACTGCACAAATGCCAAATGCGAAAGAAGCTTTCGGCTTGAGGCACGGGTTAGGCAAACTTTATTTAAGTAATACGATTTTAATTGATTGTGAAAAATTAACTGATTTAATTCTTATTATATAAATACCACTAGCTAAGTTATCATTTGTTAAAACAAATTTATGAGATCCCGGCATTTTTTGCTCACTTAAAAGTGTTTTTACTTTTCTTCCTAGAATATCATAAAGTTCAAGTTCAACCCAACTTAATTTGGGGACTTCAAATTTAAGAGTAGTTTGATTATTAAAAGGATTGGGATAATTTTGATAAATTTGGAAGTGCGTAGGGCTCCCGATTTTCACCATCTGAGTTTGCGTAAAATGATCATTCCAATACTTTGTAATACTGCTGACTCTCCAATAATAAACTTTATTATATTCTAAATAGGTAGGTGTATATGAAGTGTCAAAAATATTCTGATTATCTTCTATTAAGTTTACAAATAATGAGTCTTCAGATAACTGGAATCTATACTTATTAATGCCCATTGATGAAGTCCATTTGAAAGTAATTTCGTTATTGTTTTGAATAGTATCATTTGGAATAGGTTCAGTTAAATCTAATATTCTTTTATATAAGCCATTGAATCTAGTCCCAACATAGTTCGTATTTGTAAAAGTTACAAAACTTGTGATATTCTTAGAGTCCAAACCTACATTGCTGGCAATCCAATTTATTCCATTATCCGAACTTATCAATATACCATCGTCTGATAGTCCGACAAATAATTCACTTTTATTAATATAAATAGATTGGATACTAGAATTAAATAAAGGAATATTTAAATTTTGCCAGGTGATTCCATAGTCAGAGGATTTAAACAGCTTATTAACTTGACCACTTCCTAAATAAAACTCACCTTGATTTTTCGAATATATTCTGGTGCCAGAAAAAAGATTTTGTACGTACATTGATTGCCAACTACTGCCGTAGTCAGTACTCCTATAAATTTCTGAAGTTCCATTAGTAACTATAACGACCGAATCCGAAGATGCGATACTAGAAATATTTATATTATTTGGAATCCCATTAGTTAATTTTTCCCAGTAATTTCCATTAATCTGCATTCGGAACAATCCATACCAACTACCAACATATATATATTTATTATTCACATCTATACATTGTAATCCGCCAGTGTCGAAACCATTATTTACAAGTAACCAGCTATTACCGTTATCATAAGAATAGTGAAATTTGGCATCAAGAGTTGGAGCCCAGCTGGATGAGAGAACATAAATCTGATTGTTAGAGACTTTTAAATCAATTATGAACATTAATTCCGGTCCTAAACTTATTTTCTTAAAGCTACTATTCTCAACTTTAAAAAGACCGGAACCATAGGTACCGACAAACATTTGTTCGTTATTTGCAGCGAGAGAAGAAATCCAAATATTATAAATACCCTCACTTTTCTTAACCCACGATAAATTAGATTTTGACGATTTATAAACGCCGTCATAAGTTGTACAGTAGAGATTTGAAATATTACCAATTATAGCAAAGACATTTTTATTGTTCAATCCAGAACTAATATTTGCCCAACTAACCCCTTCATTTGTGGATTTAAAAATACCATAGTTATATACTCCAACATAAATCCCAGTTTCATCAACGTAAATTGTTTGAATTATATCAGAAGGGGAAGATGCATTTACGGGTAAAAACCAAGTTATTCCAAAGTCGGTACTCTTGTAAACTTTTGCATAATTAGTAAAATCAAATGCGTATAAAATACTGTTGTATTCAGCTATTCCTTCAAAATTCCAGGCGAACTGATAAGGGTCTATTCTTTCCCAGCTATCTCCATTATTTGTGCTTCTAAAAACACCAGAACCAGATGTACCGGCAGCTGATGCTAAAACAATATTATTGGAAGTGATGAAAATTTGATCAATGTCTTTATTGTCTATTCCATTGTTTGCTTCTACCCAAGTAAGACCTAAGTCAGTAGATCGAAATACTCCCTCATATTCAGACCCTATAAAAATAGTTGAATCTTTAGCATAGATAGATTGCCAACGTCCTTGTTTTACATTTATCCAGGCAGTATCAGCCAAATCCTTACGAAAGCAGCCAGAATTTGAAATGGCAAAAATATAATCAGATGCTAAACATATCTTCCAAATTGATTTGTCTTTTAGACCTAATGACACCCAATTTTCAGCATTATCTGTACTTATATATACACCACCATTGCCAGCACAATAAATATCATTTTCTAATACAATCATTGAATAGCTCAATCCTCCATATAGTCCCTCCATATTTTCCCAATACTGATTTTGCGCAAATAAAAAATCAACTGTCATCATCAGAAATAATATTAATGATATTCTCATCATATTTGTTTGCCTAACGGCATTGTGCCTAAGCTGCTGCCAGGCACAACTATTTTTTATAAAAGTAATTAACCAAAAATATTTAGAACATTTAATTAAGAAAACACAATGAACAAGAAACAAAAAACGGACCAACAAACCCAAAAAACCAAAATTGCCGAATGCGAAAACGCTGTCGGCTTGATGCACTTGTTAGGCAATTTTTTAGCGAAACAAATCTACACAATAAAATAAATCTTCTTTTACCTTTTGAGGAGTTGAAGAATTTACTAATGCGGGGATATTAATTAATTCCATACCTAATAGAAGATTTTTATCTTTTAGACTTGAATAAAATTTTTCTGGTAATCCAACTGTAGTGCACCAATTTTTTAATCTGTTTAATCCATTCCAAGATTTCCCTTGAAACGAAGCATCATTCATTTTAAAACAACCATTCCTTGTAAACATTAGACTATATTTTCCGCCAGAACTACTGAAATGATTTCTATTATGAATATGAACTCCAAATTCAGCAGCTTGAAATGTTGCTTTTACAAAAGTTCTTTTGTCAATTTCATCAAAGAATAACTTCCAGAATTCTTTTTCTTTGATAGTCTTTGCGTATAAAATAAATTTATCTCGTTTAGTTTTATCTTCTTGGGAAATATTTGATTGGTAAATATCTAAATTACTATCCGTTAAAACTTCATAATTTGTTTTTTCATCTTCAATATCCATATTATGTTTTTTTGCTAGTTCAATAAATTTGATGGTCGGAATTTCCAAATATTCGTAACCTCTTTTTTCTAAAAAGGATTTGCGCAAGGGATCTATTTTATTAGCAATATACATTAGCCTTAAATCAACATCGGAATTTTTTTCAAGAAATCCTTCTACAAAATCAATATGTCGATCAATGTGTTTTGTATCTAAAGAACCTATTTGAGCTTCTACTAAAAGTAATCTATCTCGTTTATCTTTAAAGACTAAATCTACTCTCCGATTTCCCGTTGCAATTTCTCTGTTAAAATATACAAGTCCTTCTTCAATTAAATCGCAAGGAAAATTTTTTAGTAAATCTTGCATTAATTTTTCATTCATTTATAGACTCCTTTTATGATGAATGCTAATTGCCTAACGGCGTTGCCGCTAACCGGCAGCCCAGAACAAGAATGCCAATTGACCGCAACTACTTTTTTTATTAAAAATGTTTCTAAGAACAAACAACATTAAAGAGCAACTTAGTTTTGTAACAACAACTTTATAATTACACAAATGCCGCACTGGAAAACGCTGTCCGTGTTGAGCGGCGTGTTAGGCATTTCTTATTTTAATAAAACAAATTTTCTTGTTTGAATAAATGTATTTGAATGCAATCTATATAAATAAATCCCGCTTGAAAGATTACTACCATCGAAATTGATCTTGTAATTGCCTTGAGGTTGTTCTTTATTAACAAGGATTGTAATTTCTTTTCCCATAACATCATATACTTTTAGACTTACAAAACTATTCCCCGGAAGCGAATATTCTATTGTTGTAGACGGGTTAAATGGATTAGGGTAGTTTTGCAACAATAAAAAAGATTTTGGCATATCAATTTCATTATCTTTTATTGTAGTCGCTACTTTAGAATAAGTTGTTGGTGTTGAAAATGAAGTTGGAGTTGAAGTAGTTGGCAACCCGGTATACCAATAACCCTCTATTTGTAAAACTGAGGAATTTGACGAAATTATATATATTCCACGCCAACCCACTACCCCATTTTGACCGAGATCAATTCCTCTTAAATCAGATGAAGGAATTAAAAAAGTTGTGTAATCGGCAGTATCTATTCTAGTCGGGAAATAAATCAAGACAATGTTATTAGATAAGAAATCATATTTAATTGGATCACCAGGTCCGGATGTTTTGTCCCAACTTCCAAACAAGGATTGTGAGAACGTATTATTGGATGTGGCTGATAAGCAAAGAAGAATTAAACAAAAAAGTAAATTTTTCATTTTAACTTCCTCATATTTTATGTTTATGCCTAACGGCGTTGTGCCTAAGCCGAAGCCCAACACAACGATGCCAATTTTATTGAACAATATTTTTAATTAGAACAAACTTGCATTTGCAAACTAGACTGAACAAGAAAGTAGAAACGGAACTATTAACTTTACAATTTTACAAATGCCGAATTCTTAAATGCTTTCGGCTTGAGGCACGGGTTAGGCAACAATTAATACATTTCTGATTATATTGATTTTAATAGTAGTAATCAAAAATGCGGTACTCGGATTTTAAAAGTATTTCTTTCTTAGAATTGTTTTCTTCTCTTGAACTTATTTTTTTGACCCAGTTGCCATAGATATCAAATTCGTAATTATAGTAATAAACTTTTCTCTCTTTACTTTGGGAACCTCGATAAATATCCTGAATTTCTTGCATTTCTTCGATTCTCTTTATGAGATTACCTTTTGAATCATAGTTTTCGGTATCGATTTGTACAAGAACACCATTATCTCGATAACGTTTAGTAATTATACTCCTTTCTTCACCATCAAAATGATATGTAGTGATATCACTTATATAATATTTAATATCAAAATCATCTTCATCATAAATATAATATTTACTATCATATCGCATAGGTAGAGAATCGGTTTTCAATGTTCTTTTGACATTATATGCTGTTTCAGTAATATTTAGTCCCGAACCCCATGTGTAAGTGCTCTTAAGATTAGGTAAACCATCAGTAGCGTACCTTATCTTTTCAATTAGATGTCCGGCTGGATCATAATTTTTTTTCTCAATTAAACCCCACACGGCTGTAGATATATGAAGATATAGAGTTAGCCAATTCCCATTTTTGTCATATAAATTCTCATCACCGGATTTAAACCCATACAAATTATTTTCTATTAAATTTCCCTTTGCATCATACTCATTTTTGAGGGTTTGGATCGGGTCAACGTCATTTGAACTGCTGTAATAATCATATTTGACCAATCGTCCCTTAAAATCATATGCGAAAACATCTTTACGGCTATTTGATTTTATTTGTAACAAATGTCCAAAAGTGTCATAACTATAAAAACTATAAGTGTCGTAATTATAAAAACTATCGGAATCACGGCCTATATCAATTGTTCTAATCAATTGTCCTTTTGAATTGTAAAAATAATTACAGTCTATCCCTTTATCACAATGGAAGGATGGTTCATGTTTTTTAACCAAATGCCCTGCTCTATCATAAGAAAGCTCATATAATAATTTCCTTTCAGAATTTTCTTCCCAAATACCATAACTTTCAAAATATTCTCCCATCGTTGCCACTACTTTTTGTACAGGGCCATTAAAATATATTCCTGTATATTGATTAATTTTCAAGTTTGCACGAGTTGGTCCTAGATTATCTATACCTTGAATAGAAGAACTATTGGATGCAAATAAATACGAAGGTATAATTAATCTTGAAAAAAGCTTGATATCGGCTTCATTTAAGTGTGATTGAGCACTACAAGTATCTATAAGAAGGAAAATGAAGTTAATGACAATTATTAGTGTTACCCTCTTTTTTTTATTGCGGTAAAAATAATCCCTTAATTCTCTGCATATTCTATAAAAAGAATTGAAATAGCAAATGATCAGTAAATTTTTGTATTTGTATGTAGCAATTTTAAAGATGCTTCTCATTTTCTTAACTCCGTAAAAAAGAATCATTTAATTTAACACAATCATTATATTGCTGATTACTTTGGCTATAACTTTAAAAAATATCTCATTTAAATGCCTAACTATTAATTAACCCGCAACAAATTGCTGCAACCCGGAATGTTATCGAGCAAATATCTGCCGGATAAAAAACCGTTCTTATTTTTATATTTAGTTCTTAAC
>Ga0172367_10008074_pt1 | contig 11851 bp, 5 predicted proteins | sample Lak10m_FD_114542 | JGI IMG/M metagenome (GOLD analysis project Ga0172367, IMG submission 114542) | Freshwater microbial communities from Kabuno Bay, South-Kivu, Congo - kab_022012_10m | ecosystem: Environmental > Aquatic > Freshwater > Lake | place: Democratic Republic of the Congo: South-Kivu...
ATATAACATATAAAGATATAACATATAAACATATAAAGATATAAACATATAAACATATAAACATATAACATATAAAGATATAACATATAAACATATAAAGATATAAAGATATAACATATAAAAAGATATAACATATAAACATATAAACATATAAACATATAAACATATAAACATATAAAGATATAACATATCGAAATCCTTAAGTAAAATATATTATATTTTACTAATTGTATAGAATTTTTTTCAGTATTTAATTAAAATAATTAAATATTTCATTATTAATCCCAAGAAAATGTAATATTCGTTAAAATTATAAATAAAAGAGTTCCGTTAGTATATTTAAAAAATGCGGAATTAACAATAGATTGTTAAATATTATCGTATTTTTTCATTTTAGCATAAAATACAAACGACAATACAATTAACCAATACGCGCAAAAAATTGCAGATGTTAATAAATTTAAATTCCATAAAAATTTTTTAATTTCATCATTATCATTTTTTTTATATTTATAAATTAACCATTAAATAATAACAGATACCGATTCTATTAAAAAAATTTATAATAATACATATTTATACTACATATATAATTTAAACATAGAAGTTTTTTTTTATAAAAAAAATTAAACACGTGCGAGAAAAAAATACATCCAAGATATATAGGAAGAATATATTATAATAAAAAAATAACAGAAACTTATATTCTAGTATAAATTCTAAATATTAATGTAACGTAATTGTTTTTTTATCATAATATCGAAAGAATAAAACAACAATTTAAAAAACTTTTCAGATATAAAAACATTCTAAAATATTTTTATCAAGAAGATGAAATAATTTTCCTCAAAAAATTTGATTAATAATAAAAAAATTTTAGTGTTGAAAGTCTCCAATAGCTTTTATTTAACATTTTATGATTTAACATTTTATGATTTAAATATCTATGAAATTAAATCGTATTCGGCATCGTCACTAAAATAATACCATCATTTTTCGAAAAAACGCTCCATATATGGCGCATTATTTTTTCTAATATAAATAAAAATATTATATTTTAATATTTATTTATATAATGAATAAATATTAAAATATAATATTTTTATTTTTGATTCTTGTGTCTTTAATAACGTTGTTTCATATTACTTTCATGCGACATATAACCAATTAAATAAGTGTGCATATTAAATAACAACGAGATATTTAATAATAATAATAAATAGAAGAATAAAAAAAATTGGCTTTATAATAAAATTAAGATGATAATATGTAATTAGACAGTATATTTTAATAATGAATAATCATTTTTTAAATTTTATTATTACGAATGTAGCCAATATTAAAACTGAAAAAACAGATAAACCTATAATTAATTTATTATTATTTGGTTTTTAATTATCAGAATCCGTATTAATCGATCCACGAGTTGTATCTTAAGATTTATTGTTTTAGTCTATATTAGTTTTATTAATTTAGTTTAAATTAGAATTATTAATTTAGTCCGTAGATATTTAGGAAGATTTTTTTCGGTCGATATCGGATTTTTAAGGAGTGTATTTTTCCTAATATTATGAAGTTTAAAATTTATCAGTTTAGATTATATTAGATTTATCAGTTTAGCTTATATTAGATTTATCAATTTAGTTTGTAGATATTTAGGAAGAATTATTTCGGCCGATATTGGATTTTTAAGGATTGTATTTTTGCTAATATTATGGAGTTTAATATTCATCAGTTTAGATTATATTAGATTTATCAGTTTAGCTTATATTAGATTTATTAATTTAGTTTGTAGATATTTAGGAAGATTTTTTTCGGTCAATGGAATTTTAAGAAGGATTTTTATAGTTTTGCTAATATTATGGAATTTAATTTTAAAATTCTGTTTTTTCATATAATTTTTATTATTTACCTATATCGCGCGATTATTTATCAATATCGTGCGATTATTTTAATAAACCATCATCTAAAATTTGATTGTTTTATTTTATATTTTTTAAACCATCGTCGTTTTATAATTATTTATTTTCTTCGACTGATAGTTATTTTATGTTATTTTGTTGGATTTGTTTGTTTATATTTGAATTGTTTTATAATTTGATCGACGATTATTATTTATATTCTTCAGTTTTCGATGGATCAAATTTTTAATAATTAAAATTAATAGATTAAAAATAATCATTGATACCTATGGCTTATCCTTTATTTTTAATCTCATATTTCAGGGTATTATCATAACCTTACTCAAAATAAAACACAATATTACAATACACTTCATAAAATTTATTTTAGGGCTCTGATGTTGGTTCTTTTTCGATCTCAAGTTTTTTTAAAAAATCTATATTAGTCTGAAATTTATGTATATTTATATATAAATAATCGTCATGATTATTTTCTGTGTCATAATATACTTTTACTTGTCTATTATCTTATTTAATCTTCATTTTATAGAATTTATTATCAAACGTTTTATAATAAATATCTCTATTTTTACCACTATAAAAACATTAATTATATTAAATAATGAATAAACTATATAATACTTCACGTTTGTCGCTGTCATTTCTGTTTTCGATATTCACGGTTCCATTATCATAGATTTTGTCATCGTTATTCAGGATATAATAAAAATTCAGTCCTTCTTCTAGTATCGATTTATATAAATATTATTTAAGCTATTATGATTATTACTCAGTGTATTAACGATCTTAATAGGCTTCTTCATAAAAAAATTACCCGAATTAAAAGCATGCATAAGTTTAAGGATCATCTAATAATTTACGTCCATTTTTTTTTAGCCCTTCTTATATAATTTTAAACATCTCTTTCCAATATTTTTTGCATAATTAGTAAATAAAAATCAAACATTATTTATTATTCAAATTCGTTTTCTATTATGTAATATTCATAAATTCCAAAGTTGTTTTCATAAAGCCTAGAGATATTTCATTAGAAATTTAATTCATATATATTATAGAAAATATTAAATATTTAAATATAATAAAAAAAAAAATCATATGATCATACATCTTATTTATAGCTTAAAATTAACAAAGTTCCTGAAAATTAAAACATTATAACTGATATTAATGATAAAAACTAAAACATTCTTTTATATAACAATATAAAAAATATTATAAGAAAAAACACCGCCGAAAAAATTTTAGACATATATATTTTTCTTATTTTTATTTTTTAAATTATATATGTCAACTATTCCTTTATAATCAATGAAATTCGACTTACATTTTTAGAGCGGATTTGTATATAAACCTTCATATATTCAAAAATCATAAAGCCCTTATCAAATGGTTTACAACGAAGGTGATTTTTCACATATGTTCATAATTGCTTTGAAAACGTCGTCTGGAGAAATTTAAATAAACTTGCCGGTAGATAGATTTTCTTTAAAAGATGGCAGAACATACATTTTTATTGATGTGGATGGTTTCGCTTCTTAAAATAATATAACATTAAATGGAAATGGCAAATTGATAAATGGATATGAAAATTTAATTATCACTTCTGATTTTCAGAAATTATAATTGATTTTTATATAATAAAAAGATTAATGGTTTATTATTTGATATATATGTTAACTATCGGTAATGGAATTATATCTTCTTTAAACTCTAAAAACAATATCTAAGTTATTGGGTTTAATATGAGATAAAATATTATCCAATAAGGATTTTCTAATTATATTATATTAGATCAAGACGCTTCTTCTTAAAACGATTATTATAAAGATAAAGTTATTTAAATAATTTACGGAAATGGTTCAAAATAATGGAATTATATAACATAATATAATGGTTCTACGAAAAGAGCTGATTGTTAATTTAATTTTTAAATTGTACCTGATTCTACAAGTATGTATATAATATTACCTTAATCAGGAATTTTATCAGAATAATCAATATCTTAGTAAAATAAATTTCAAATTCCATTTTAAGATGTCCAAAATAATTAATATTAAAACTGTTTAGTACAATTATGTGATGTTTTAAACAATAAAATATACAATTTATAAGTAAAAAGCAACGAAGGCAACATTATCGAATATATGGATAATATATAAATCGTCAGTCAAATGTTGTTTTGTATTTATGGCTTGAGTGGTTAAATAAATTAAAATTATGTTATTTCCACCGGGTAAAATTTCGACTATACTGGTCTTCAAATTTTCATATATTTTGGTACAGGATTCGGATAAAGCAGATAAATATCTTCGTATAATTAGTAAACGAAAACACTTGTACTATCGTAATCGTTATTATTGGATAATACGTCAAAATTTACAATATTTGGAGGTTATTCTGGATAATTAGAATTAGTAAAAGAATATTCTTAATTGTCTATATTAAACACATTCGAGTAGTATGAAAAATTACAGAATGTTATAATATATATATAAGATTAAAATACATTTTATTAAAAAAATTATCAAGTATCTTTTTAAAAATACATTTCTAAGAAAATAATATCTAAAAATATAATAATATAAACATAAACTCTAGGAACTTCATATTCTGGTTCGATATAAACTTTATTAAACAAACTTTAGAGTAATTAAAAGAAATCCATATAAATAAAAAATAAAAAAAATCGTTTGAAAATTAATAATTTTGGATAGATCGAAACTTAAATAAAAGGCCCATCTGGTATGTTTGGCGATCTGAGAATTACTGATCTTGTCCCTAGAATTTAAATTGCATTTTTATATCAATAACATCAATAATTAATTATAAAAAAACTAGATTCTTAATTTTAAATTTATATTTAATAAGAAGGTTAAATTTCACAACAAAATATAACAAAGTTAAATATTCCTCATGCCAGTTTATTATCTTAATCATCATCTGGTTCATATTTTTTAATTAATGGTATAAACAATACTAATAATTACTATATTTGGTTTAATATAAATAATCAAGATCCTTTAATATAATCACGATAAGGAATTTAATGTTAAATTTTATCGAACGATTCTTCTTATTAAGTAACGTAAAAATTACATGAGGTGATTTAATCTAATCTGGCTTCATTATTATCAAGTTAAATTTCTAATAATCAATTGTTGTTAACGTATTTACAAAACGGCACAACCAATGGAATAAATATAGGAAACATGCCATAAACAACAATGAGTAACCAAGTTATTTTAGACAACGAAAGTTCTTGTTAAGTGTAATCGTCTTTAGCAAATAATTCTTACGCGGAAATGTAATCGAGAAAAATTGTAAAATATAGACCTGGATAGGGAATATTGTCGAGGTTTACAGCTATTTTTGATTAGCCTTCTGAAAACATAGATTAGTTTATAGGAATTGGAAATGATATATGTGGATTATATATTGGTTATAAAGGAATGGATTTTTGTATTAAACATGTATAAACTGCGCTCCCAGAAGTAAAAATTTTAACATTCAATGTTGGAGCTTCGGCACAAAATGAAACATTAACTTTATGTTTAGATGGAATATATAATTATATTACTATATTGGCTAATTCTACAACATAATAAATAGCATATACGGTATAATAATAATCTTTTAAATATTGTGGATGGGAATGTTATAATATTGGTTCTTAAGTTTAATTTTATTCTACTAATTTAAATACTTCTAGGAATAAAACTTATTCTATATAATCTAGCGGAACTATAACCGGATCGTTTTCGACAGCATAAAGTCAATAAAATCAACAAATATTTTATATAAAATAAAGCAATTTTAACGTATAAAAATTTAATGGACAATAATAAGGAATGGTTTTAAACCCATAAAAAGGAAATGTGTATTAAATAGGATTTTAATGGCTAGTATACGGATAACTTAATTTCTTTTGTGAAAATGTTATTAGTGGAGAATTTGAACTATTTCATAGAATTTAATACGCAAATCAAAATATCATACCGAGTTTATAATTACCTGCGTAATCGCAGGTGTTTATAATTAAACATCACAAGTCTAAAAAATTTTAAAAACACCAAGTTTGGGAATTTTTGTAGAAGGATAGATAAAAAACGACGAAATAATTTTTTCTAGTACGAGATAATACACAACTATTAATTCTAATTAAATAGTGATATAAACATTTAAATATTCCGAATTAATTGGAAATAAATTTAATATAGGTGTAGCAAAACTTAGATATTTAATAATTTCTAATGACACATCGGCATCGCTTATAACCAAAATTTATCTAAATGGTTAATTTTCTAGCCAATTATTATGGAATTATGTAGATTAAACAAATTCAGCTATGGTATTAGATATAAATAATTAAGCGGTACCGGATAATTCTAAAAATATTATTTCTAATACTTTAAGTAATTCGGATACGTTATATATGGACTTAACTTAATTCGATTTAACATTGTAACGTTCTGAAACTCTTTCGATTAGTATTTAAAGACTAACCAATACAAATGTTACAATAACATCTACATTAACTTGGTTGGAAGATATATGAAAAATTTCAAGCAACACAATCTTCTATTTTTAACAAATGTCCATATTGTTTCATATATTAAATGACATGTTGTTGACCTACTATTAAATCAGTCACAAGAATTTTAAATGTTGGTATATCATCTAAACTATAATATTCAGTTTTATCATCTTATTTTAATAGAATATATGGATTATATTAAGATTGCGAAATTTTTTTTATTTTGTCCACTCTTGTATTTACTATTTATTTTATTACTTGTTATTATTATTATTATTATTACTATTATTATTATTATTATTATTATTATTATTATTATTAATTTTGTAATTACACTTACTGACTACAGATATCGAAAGATTATAAATATAATTAGAAAAATTTATAATTTTATACTTATTTGAAAGTTAGCTTAGCTATTCTAGAATAATAAGAATCAAATTAAGATAATTCGTCTTAAAATTTCGTATCTGAAATATCTGATTATTAATTTTAGATTTATTCGAAAATGGATTTTTGGAAATATAAATTTAATTATTTCAAAGTAGCTTTTTGTTTGATTGCAAATAAAGTATCGACGTCGTATATTTAAGAATTATAAAAATCATGTCTCCTAAAATAAAATTAAAACAAATCCTATGTATACAATGGACTTTTACATTCTTTTTCATCGTTTTAAAACAGTCTTTTATATATTGCGTATGTCATTATAAGATCGATGTCTGCTTATTTTTTTTATATCTGCGGTTTAATATTATCTAAATTTTTTTTGATAGAATATAATTAATCCATCTCTTCGAATATTGATTTTTATACTTAAATTAATTTATTATTAAACATTTATCCCACTCTTACGTCATACCCATCTGAATATTTTAAATTTTAATGATTTTTATCTTTAAAATAATATTAATTATAATTTTTTATTTGATCAATGTATATTTATTAAATTTATTATTATACACTTTATTAACACATAAAATATATTTTTATTCCACCATGTGCAAAACGCGCTCTACCGACAGCTTATAACCATGTTTTTAAGTCTGTCAAATTAGTAGTATTATGCATTTTCTGAATACTAAATACGCAATCTATTTTATATTCGTCTTATTTTTTAAGATCTACTCCGGTAGTAGTACCGCATGGAAAAAATATTATTTAATTTTAAATTTAATCATCATATTATAGCGTACATGTCGACCTCTTTGCTATTTATTTTCCGTTTTAATATATTTTTATTCTGTCATCTTGAGCTTATAATACAGATTAAATAACCAAAAATTGATAATTATTTTAAACTAATGAATATTATTGTATATCAGTTTCTAGATCGAAATTATTTAACATAAAATTAGGATCTACTACAATGGATCTTTTATATTTTTTTATATTCATTTATTAAATAATTTAATCTAAAAATTTATTTAAATTTCTAATATCTTTATTAAAAGATTAATTTGATTCATCTATTATAATATCTTTATCGAAAATCAAGTTTTCTATATCATATGGATAACTCGCTACCATACTAGACACAATATCATCCTGTATCATAAAATCTATATCTATATCTTTCGATTAAAAATACGGATTATCATAATATTTTTACAGTTCGTTACTGGGAAACAGAATTTTATTACCATATTTAATATTTAAAAAACAATAAGATGTGCCTGAATACCCTATCATTTTACCGGACGTAATATTAAGTATAAACTAAATCAAATCATATTAATTGCATTGTTATTATCTTATAACTTTTTTTTATAATTTTAAAATCATTCCAAAGATATAAACTATAAATAAATAAGTTATTTTAACATTTTTAGAGTGATATTAAACTTGAAATCTACTATTTTCTTTGTAAATTTTTAATTGATTATGAAATTTATTCGTATCGGTTTCCTCACCTACTAAAACCATTTTTCTATAGTCATCATAAAAAAAATCTTTCAGAATATTATCAACAGCATGAAATTGTAGATATCCTAGTTTGCAATTACATTTTTTGACGACACAATTTTTTATTTGCTAGATGAAATAAATTGTCGAAAAAATTAAGGTTTACACTTAACTTTTAAAGTAAGTGTCACATAAATACTATTTTTTAGATATCGGTCTCAAAAAAATTAGATTTTCGTCTTCTTGAATTTCGTTACATTTTATTTTTAACGCTTCGTATTAATATAAGTCATATTATACTCCTTTATCCATACTGTTATACATTTAAATTTAGCTTTATATATAATCGTCGATACTTTTTATATTATTATTATTAAAATTATTTTATGTCAGCAGCTCACCTTTATAAAATTTATCGCCCCATTAATCTTTGAATGTCAGTTTCATATTTTTTATCTCCTTATATTTTTTCGTTATTTTTGTTATATAATTTACAATTTTCGTAGAAATAATAGGTATTTATATATAAAACAAAATGCTTAAAATAAATTTTTTATAATCTCCTGATAGTTAATTATATGAAATAATACCAAAAATTAAAATATTACATATCAAATAATAAATTTATGTGTCTGTATCTTGTGAGATTTTTAGATTTACCATTATATACAAAAGCATAAAATATTTTATATTTAATTTTCGTGATCGATATTTACATCTTTCTATAAATATCACACCTTTACGGATTTAAAATGTTGTTTTTGTAAAAGAAAAATAGGCATTCTCGATCTTCATTTTACTAATTGTATATAAAATTTTTTTTACTATTTAACTAAATAAAAAGAAAATTAATTAAACTAAAATATAAGAATATATATAAAAAATATTTTAGGCTTCTTTTATTAAAAAAGATAATAAAAAGATTGAAAACCTAAAAAAATTATAAATGAAATCGACATTTTAAATGTAAAAGGTGTAAATATTTATTTGATGATTTTTCTATATTGTAATATAGATTTTTTGTTATATCTTATAGTACCAGATATTATAAATGCTATTGTACGAATTATTGAAACATTTATTACATTATTTATATTTTTAGTTTATGTAGTAATTTTTTATCTTATCTATATAAAAATATATTTATAAAACAAAATTTTAGATAAAAAATATAAATAAAATAAATTGTGATTTCTATGTTTTCACATAGCAGGTGATATAGATATTTTAATTCATATATGACTATGTAAACATAAGTTTATGGTAGATAGTAAAATATAGTTTAAACCAACTATAACATTGCACTGAAGTTTGAGAATGAAAGGTTTAAATCAACAAAGTCGGTTTAAGTGTGAATATTTTAAAATATATAAATTATTTTTAAATCGATATATAATATATATGAACTAAGTATAACCTTCATAGGAAACTGTAAATTAAATAATGTAATATCTTTAATAAATCTAACAAAATCCTACTGATGAATTAATTCAAAAAATCAAAAATATAGATCAATAATTAAATTCACTTACTGTATAAATTGTAAAAAATTATAATATTACGCAGGAAAGCACGAAAAATATGTTCACGATTACCACATAAGATAGAGCCGAAGAAGTATTGAATAAAATCTAACTTATAATGGATGCGAAAAATCAATAATAAAACGTTAATAACATCAAATAATAACAAAATAAAGCAAATGTAAATTAATAAGATAGCGGCGGCAGTAAAATATATTTGTTATACGGTATTGTAGGCGGATGTTTCGTAGGCGCTGTCGCTGGATTTTTTATTTTTAAGAAAAAACGACCAGAAAAATGATAATTTTTATAAATTCATATCATATAAATATTTTTTATATTTTGTATAAAAAAAAATATATATATATTATTTATTATATATGTAAAATTAAAATTAAAAAATTTATGATTTAATTAGTGAAGCTTTAAGTATAGGAGGTTCTTATAGCGATATCGAAGTTGCATGTGGAGGATTTACATAGAAGTAGGTATAATTCAACAAATAAACATAATTTGATAAAATATGTTTATAAAAAGATTAAAAAAAGATATGTGATGATATTTAATAATATATTTCCAAAATTAAAAAAGGCAAAAATAAATAATTGTTTATTTTTTACGGAATTATTATTGGGTGTTTTATTGGATTATTTTTAGGTATTTTTTTTAAATAAAAAAAATGAGTTTTTGTATTTAAGATAATTTTATAAAAGATACAATTCTTTATAAATTTCTAATCGTATTAGGCTATTTTATAAAATCTTTTTTATAAAATCTTTTATAAAATCTTTTTTATAAAATCTTTTATAAAATATTTTTTTTTAATCTTTTTTGTAAAATCTTTTATAAAATATTTTTTTTTTAATCTTTTTTGTAAAATCTTTTATAAAATATTTTTTTTTAATCTTTTATAAAATCTTTTTTATAAAATCTTTTTTATAAAATATTTTATAAAATCTTTTTTTTAATCTTTTTTATAAATTCTTTTATAAAATATTTTTTTCATTTAAAAGCCGTTCTGTTTACAATTTTTATAGGATTTCAATCTACTTTCTTTTATAAACGGCATTTTTAAATGTAAAATATAAATTTTTACATGTTTATATAAATAATTTGTATTTTATAAGCTTTAAATATTAGAAGAACTTTTTTTTCTCGTAAATGATTATTTTTAATTTATTTTTTTCACCCCAATTCATAAAATAGTTTCAGATACCATTTCGTTTACGGATTTCAATATACATTTGTTTTTTGTGCTATGAACCTATCGCGTGCATTATAATTAAATACTGAAAAATTTTCTATACATCTAGAAAAATGTTGATGTAAAACTTATCGTAAAAAATGTTTTATTTTGATTTTTAAGATCTCAGCTAAAATCATATATTATTATCGATTTTTTGTTTCTTATGTGTAATTTATTATATCTCTTAATTTATTTTTTAGTATTATTTATTTTTCAATATTGACAACTTTCCTAAATCTTTAGGTCGGAACATTTAATTTAAAAAAAATAATTTTTTTTTTTATATTAAAATGTTTTTTTACTCTATATATATGAGTTTAAAATTAGACAAAGATTTAGCAAAAAAAATCCAAGATTTTATCTAATAAAATAGTACTGAATAAGATATCGCCAGCAAAATCGCCTAACACATCGGAGCAACAGTGACTAAATAGGAAGATTTTAAAGAAAATCTCATATATACAACAAAGAGTAACGAGTGGAATTTACCGTCCTTAATATAATAAGCGCCTAGTGGTAATGATTCAGGAACATCAAAGCTAATATTAATTGGTGTCGCAATAGGTCTTGTCGTTGGCGTTGTTTCTGGTTTTTTAGTAGGAAAAAAAAAATGATTTTTTTTTTTAATTTAAAAAAAATATTTTAATTTAAAAAAAATATTTTAATTAAAAAAAAATAATTTTTTACATTTATATATGGGTTATACTTTAACAGAAGAAGA
>Ga0172367_10008076_pt1 | contig 11847 bp, 7 predicted proteins | sample Lak10m_FD_114542 | JGI IMG/M metagenome (GOLD analysis project Ga0172367, IMG submission 114542) | Freshwater microbial communities from Kabuno Bay, South-Kivu, Congo - kab_022012_10m | ecosystem: Environmental > Aquatic > Freshwater > Lake | place: Democratic Republic of the Congo: South-Kivu...
CGCTATTGGCCCAAACTGGCGCGACTGCGTCTCACCAGTTACCTGGCCGAACCCCTGCGCTGGTACGAACAAAAACACTACCGCCAGGCGATTGAACAAACCTCGCTCCATCCACAACCGATATTCATCATGGGCCTGTGGCGCAGCGGCACAACCCACCTGCACAACCTGATGAGCCTCGACCCGGCGTATGGCTACGCTACCACCCTGCAATGCCTGGCTCCCAATTTTGTTGTCAGCCGCGCGGCAGCCATGCGCCGCCTGCTGACCGGTCTCTTGCCCAATCACCGCATTTTTGACAACATGAGCGTAGACCTGAACGGCCCCCAGGAAGAAGAACTGGCCCTGGCGACCATCAGCCCGCATTCTTACTACAACTACTGGTTTTTCCCCAGCCAAACCCTGGCGCTGTTTGAGAAAAAAATGCGCCTGCGCGGCCTGACCCCGCAGCAATGGGACGAATGGCGCCAAGCGTATCTCTTCATTCTCAAACAAAGCGCCTACCTGCAAGGCAACAAACCCTTGCTGCTCAAATCGCCTACCAATCTCACCCGCGTGCGCGTCCTGCTGGAACTCTTCCCTCAGGCCAAATTCATCGAAATTTTGCGCAACCCGCTGCGCATCTGGCTTTCCCTGCTCAACATGCAGCGCGTTGTCCTGCCCATGCACGCCCTGGAAGACTATCGCTGGGAAGATATTGTGGAAGCCAAGCGCCATGTCTTCATCACAGCCATGCAGCAATGGCTGGAAGAAAAAAGTCTCATTCCGCCCGAAAACCTGGTCTCGGTGCGCTATGAAGACCTGACGGCCAGGCCGCTGGAGACGCTGGAACACATCTACCAGGCCCTGCGCCTGCCGCCCGAACAAGCCCGTCTGCGCTGGCAGCCCTACCTGCAAAGCCTCACCGGCTACCAGACCAATCATTTGCCCGCCTCCCCAGCCGACCTGGAATTTGCCAAACGTCACTTTGGCTTTTTATACGAGGCTGGCCGCTACCCGCTGGAATAACCTGATATGCCTTCCGATACTCAAGTCATTTACTCCATGTACAAGGTGGGAAAAATCATCCCACCCAGCCGCCATATTTTGCGCGATATTTCACTCGGCTTTTATTATGGCGCCAAAATCGGCGTGCTAGGTCTCAACGGAGCCGGAAAATCCACCCTGCTGCGCATCATGGCCGGAGTGGATGCCGACTACGTTGGCGAAATCAGCCAGAGCAAAGGCTACAGCGTTGGCTACCTGCCACAGGAACCGCAGCTGGACGAAAACAAAACCGTACTCGAAGTTATCCGCGAAGCGGTGCAGCCCACCCTGGAACTGCTGGCGCGCTACGAAGATGTCAACGCCCGCTTTGCCGACCCCGATGCCGATTTCGACTCGCTGATTGCAGAACAGGCCAAACTGCAGGAAAAACTGGACGCGCTGGATGCCTGGAACTTAGATTCGCACCTGGAAGTAGCCATGGATGCCCTGCGCTGCCCCGCGTCTGAAACGCCGGTGCGCGTCCTCTCGGGCGGAGAACGCCGCCGCGTGGCCCTCACCCGTCTGCTGCTGACTGAACCCGATATTTTGCTGCTGGACGAACCCACCAACCACCTGGACGCCGAGTCGGTGGCCTGGCTGGAACACCACTTGCGCGAATACAAAGGCACGGTCATCGCAGTCACCCACGACCGCTACTTTTTGGATAACGTTGCTGGTTGGATTTTGGAACTCGACCGCGGACACGGCATTCCCTGGCAGGGCAATTACTCTTCCTGGCTGGAGCAAAAGCAGGAAGCCCTGCGCCAGGAAGAAAAAGCCGAAAGTAAACGCCAGAAAACCTTGCAGCGCGAGCTGGAATGGATTCACATGGCCCCCAAAGCGCGGCAGGCCAAAGGCCAGGCTCGCGTCAGCGCCTACGAAAAACTACTCTCGCAGGAAGTGGAAAGCTACCGCGGCGAACAAGAAATTTACATTCCGGCTGGGCCGCGCCTGGGCAGCCTGGTGATAGAGTTGGAAAACGTCACCAAATCCTTTGGCGAGCGCCTGCTGCTGGAAAATTTCTCAGCCTCCATTCCGCCGGGGTCCATTGTCGGCGTCATCGGCCCCAACGGCGCGGGAAAATCCACCCTGCTGAAAATGCTGGTCGGGCAGCAAAACCCGGATGCCGGAACCATCCGCATTGGCGAGACGGTTAAACTGGGCTACGCCGACCAAAGCCGCAGCCTGGACCCGGAAAAAACCGTCTACGAGGAAATCTCCGGCGGCCAGGAGCAGATTCTCCTCGGCAGCCGCCGCGTCAATGCCCGCGCTTACTGCGCTTCCTTCAATTTCGCCGGAGCCGAACAGCAGAAAAAAATTGCAACCCTTTCGGGCGGCGAGCGCAACCGCGTTCACCTGGCAAAAATGCTCAAAGAAGGCGCGAATGTCCTGCTGTTGGATGAGCCGACCAACGACCTGGACGTGAACACCCTGCGGGCGCTGGAAGACGCGCTGGAAGATTTCGCCGGCTGCGCAGTGGTTGTCAGCCATGACCGCTGGTTTCTCGACCGCATCTGCACCCACATTTTGGCCTTCGAAGGCGACTCGCAGGCGCGGCTGTTTTTGGGAAACTGGAGCGATTACGAAGAAGATTACAAAGCGCGTTACGGCAAGGAACTGAAACCCACCCGCGTCAAATATCGCAGCCTGAAGCGCTGAGAATAAATTCCCCATAGAAAATAGCTGTCCCGAAGGTTTTTGGGCCGGTTTTCCGGGCCTGAAAAAAACCTTCGGGACGGTTTCTGTTAAGCGGCAGCCGACAAGAGCTGGCATGTCATTGCGAAGCGGCGGTTTTTGCCGCTGAAGCAATCTCCACTTTGACGAGAAAATGCCAAATTCAGGAGCATTTCGCCGCTTAAACGGAGATTGCTTCGCCGGAAAACGGCTCGCAATGACATTTGGGGCGGCTTTTTCCGTTACCCGTGAGTAAATACGATTATTGCTTGTTCAGCGCCCACAGCCAGCTGTTTTTGAACGTGCAGCTCGATTTGCGCCCGTCTTCGCTGGCTAAAAAGGCCAGCCGCCCTTTTTGCATTTGGCGGCTGTCATCGTAAAATTTTCCTTGCCGAATGCCGTTGATGTACACCACAAAGGCGTTATCTTTGGCGGCCAGCACAAAAGTATTGGTCGCCCCGTTTTTCAAATTTAGAGCGTCTGAAAAACGCACTTTTTGGGTGATGATGGATTTTGTGTAGCCCAAATCGAGCGACTCAATATCCCAGGCGGGCAGCCCTGAGAAGCGCAAAAATTGAAAGCCATACTGCTTTCCTTCCGATAAATTGGCCTCGGAGCGGAAAAGAAAACCGCAAATCACCAGGCTTTCGGCCTGCCAAACCACGTCCGATTTGAAGATGAAATCATCCGCCTGCAGCCTTTCCCCAATCGGAGAAAACACTCCGCCGGGTTCGTTCAGCGCGATGATTTCCGGTTCCGTCTGCTGCCAGGCCAGATAGCCGTTTTTGTAATCCAGGTCGCTGTCTTTTTCGGCCAACAAAGCATCCAGTTCCTGCAAAACCGTGTTGGCGCCTTCGGTGGCTTTTACGGCGGCGGTGGCGGTAGCGTTTGGAGTCGGCGTGGGCGTATTGCTGGGGGTCGGCGTGGGCGTTTCGGTGAGAGTCGGCGTGCTGGTGAAAGTTGCCGTAGGCGTGGGCGTTTCACTGGCAAACAATGAACCAACCGAGGGCGAAAAACTGCAGGCCTGGCTTGCCAAAGCCAGAATCAAAACGGACAGAAGTAGACCTTTTTTCATTTCTTCCTCTCCCAGAACAAAGATGTGGGGCGGGCCGCTGGCTCTTCCCCTGACGACACAAAACAACCCACTCATTTTACCTCCATCAGCCGCGTCTGAACCGCGCCGCGACTCACGAAAATCCGTGAGTCGCGGCTTTTTCTTCCACCGTAGGACAACCGCCAGCGGTTGTCCTACCGGCTGCGCGAATCGGTGATAGCGTCACAGTCCAAAACGGGTAAAATAACTCCCCTGATGATGAACGAGAAAAATATCCCCACCGAAACCCCGGCCCAGTTTGCCGCCCGTCTCAACCTGCCCTTTGACGACCTGCGCCTGCTGACTCGCGCCCTGACCCACAGTTCCTATCTGAATGAACATTCCGGCGTGCTGGATGACAATGAAAGACTGGAATTTTTGGGAGACGCAGTGCTCGATTTTCTAGTCGGCGCCTGGGTCTATCAGCGTTACCCCGAAATGCGCGAGGGACAAATGACCCGTCTGCGCTCTTCCCTGGTGCGCACCGAAAGCCTGGCCGCCCTGGCGCGTCAACTAAACCTGGGCGCGGCCCTGCGACTGGGGCGCGGAGAATTCAACGGCGGCGGGCGCGACCGCGACCTGCTGCTGTGCAGCGCCTTTGAAGCGGTGGTTGGCGCCCTGTACCAGCACAAAGGCCTGGACGCGGTGCGGAATTTCGTCATGCCGCTTATCGAAACCGCCTCCGTCAGCATCGTGCATGAAATGCAGCGCCTCGACTCCAAATCCAACCTGCAGGAATGGTCACAAGCCAACGGACGCGGCATTCCGCGCTACGAGACGGTCTCCGCCGAAGGCCCCGAACACGCCCGCACCTTTCAGGTGCAGGTTTACCTGGGCGAAGAATGTGTCGGTCAGGGCGTTGGCTCTTCCAAACACGCCGCCCAACAAGCCGCCGCCCAAAACGCGCTGGAAAAGATGCAAGGAAACAAGTAGCGCGAAAACAACCGCCCTGCCGGACAACCGCCCAACCCAAAAACTGACTTATCCCCATGCCCCTTCGTCTTAAATCTCTCGAACTGCACGGCTACAAAACCTTTGCCGCCCGCACCCTGTTTGAATTTGCGGATGGAATCACCGCCATCGTTGGCCCCAACGGCTCTGGCAAATCCAACATCGCCGATTCGCTGCGCTGGGTGCTGGGCGAACAATCGCATAACCTGCTGCGCGCCAAAAAAACCGAAGATATGATTTTCTCCGGCTCCGAACACCGTCCCCGCGCCGGAATGGCCTCCGTCACCATCACCTTCGACAACACTATCGGCTGGCTGCCAGTGGATTTCAGCGAGGTCGCCATCACCCGCCGCGCCTACCGCGATGGCCGCAACGAATATCTGCTCAACGGCCAGAGCGTGCGCCTCAAAGACCTGAACGAACTGCTGGCCCAATCCGGCCTGTCAGAACGCACCTACACCATTCTCGGCCAGGGCATGGTGGACGCTTCGCTGGCGCTTAAAGCCGATGAGCGCCGCCGCCTGTTTGAAGAAGCCGCTGGCATCGGCCTGTACCGCTCCCGCCGCGAAGAAGCCCTGCGCCGCCTGGAAAATACCCAGCGCAACCTGGAGCGGGTTCTCGACATCCTGGCCGAGCTGGAGCCTCGTCTGCGCCTGCTGGAGAAACAAGCCAAACGCGCCCAGGAATATGCTCAGGTGCAGGCCGACCTGCGGCTGGTGCTGCGCGAATGGTACGGCTATCACTGGCACAAGGCCCAAAAAGACCTGACCGAAGTGCGCGAAATTGCCCATGAGCAGGAACGCCGTCTCAACGAAGCCCGCGCCCGCTACCAGCAGCTGACCCAGGGATTCACCCAAACCCGCGCCCGCCTGCTGGAACTCCGCGCCGAGCTGAACGACCTGCACCGCCGCTCCTCCGACCTGCATCAGCGCCGCGAAGCCATCAGCCGCAGCCTGGCCGTGCTGGAAGAGCGCCGCCGGGCCCAGACCGACAGCCGCCAAAACGCCCTGGCCGAGCAGGAACGCCTGGCCGAGGAAGAACGCGCTGCCCGCGAGCGTCTGGCCGAGGCCGAAGCCGAGCAAACCCGTCTGCAGACGGAAGCCGCCGAAGCCCAGCGCGAGCAGCAAGCCGCCAAAACCGCCCTCACCGCCCGTCAGATGGAACGCGCACAGGCCGAAAGCCGCCTGAACGCCGCCCGCCAGGAACTCAACCAGCTCAATGCCCGCCGCGCCCAGGTTCAGGCGCGTCACAACGAACTCAAAAACCGCCTGGAAAATCAGCGCCAAAAGCTGACTCAGATGGATTTGCTGATTGCCACCGCCGAGCAAAGCGCCGTTCAGGCCGAAAAACGCCATCAGACTACCGCAAGCGCCAAAGCCGAAGCCGAACAGGCCTTTCAGGCTGCCGAAACCGCCCTGGCTCAGGCGCGTCAAAAGTTAAACGAACTCGATTCTGCCCGCCGCGCCCGCCAGGAAGAGCGCAACGCCAAACAAGCCGAACAGGCGCGCGTCAAAGCGCACCTGGACGTGCTGGAAAAAGCCGAAGCGGCCCTCACCGGCTACGCCGAAGGCTCACGCGCCCTGCTGCAGGCCAAACTGCCCGGCGCGCGCGGCGCCTTTCTCAGCCGCGTGGAAGTCCCCGCCGCTTACGAAACGGCCCTGGCTGCCGCCCTGGGCGAAGCGCTGGACGCTGTCTTGTTTGATTCTGCCAGCGTGGAACAAGCCCTGGGGTTTCTGGAGCAAAAATCAGCCGGGCGCGCGCCGCTGCTGCCCTTGCAGGCCGAACCCGCCGCTCAGGCTGAACCCGCTCCGCAGGCCGATGGCCTGCTGGGCGCCGCAGCAGAATTTATCCAATGCCCGCCCGAACTGCGCCCGGCGCTGGAAAAATTGCTGCGTCACACGCTGTTGGTCGAAGACCGCGCCGCGGCGCTGCGCCTGCGGGAGCGTTTCCCCGCCGCCCGGCTGGTGACGCTGAAAGGGGAAGTCTTCCGCGCCGATGGGCTGATTGTGGCCGGTAAGGAAACCCGCGCCGCCGGGTTGAGCCGAACCCGCGAAAAGCGCGAACTGGCCGCCAGCCTGACGGAACTGAACGCCGCGCTGGAAGTGATTTACACCGCCCTGAACGCGCTCACCGCTGAAAACGCCGCCGCCCAAAAAGAAATCGCGGCCCGCGAAGCCGCCCTGAACGAGGCCCGCAAGCGCCGCGCCGAAACCGAAACGGCCGCCGGGCAGGCCGCGCTGGCCGCCGAAAGCGCCCGCCGCCAGCGCGATTTTCAGACCGCGCAAAAAGACAGCCTGAAGAGCGAAAGCGCCCAGGCCCAAAAAGAAATTGCCCGCGCCGAGGCCGAGTTGGATGAGCTGGAAGGCCGCCTGGACGAATCCCACGACAAGCTGCGCAGCCTCAATGGCGAAATGAGCGCCCTGGCGTTGGACGAGTTTCAATCGCAGGTGACGTATTGGGCCGCCCGCGCCCAGGTTTCGGAACGCGCGGTGAGTGACGCCCGCGCCCGCCTGACGGAGCGCGGCCAGACTCTGCAGGCCATTCTCAGCCGTCAGCAAAACGCCCGCCGCCGGGTGGAAGAACTTGAAGCGGCGCTGGCGCAGTTGGAAAACGAAAAAAACGACTTGCGCACTCAAGAAGCCGCGCTGCAAACCAGCCTGGAAAGCCTGAGCCAACAAACCGAACCCGCCGAAACTGCCCTGGCCGAGGCCGAAAAGCAGGAAACTGACCTGCAAGCCCAGGAAGCCGAAGGGCAAAAAAGCCTGGCGCTGGTGGAACGCTTCAACGCTCAGGCGCAAATTGACCTGAACCGCAAGCAGGAAGCCCTGGCCGCCCTGCGCCGCCGCATCGAAGAAGACTTTGGGCTGGTGCAGTTTGACTATCACACGGATGTCTCTGGCCCGGTTCCGCTGCCCCTGGGCGAAATGGTGCAGCAGCTGCCGGTCATCACCTCCCTGCCGTTGGATTTGGAAGACAGCCTGAACCAGAAACGCGCTCAACTGCGCCGCATGGGCGCCGTCAACCTGGACGCGCAGCAGGAATTTGAATCGGTGCGCGAACGCTTCAACTTTATGACGACTCAGGTGGCCGACCTGAAACAGGCCGAGGCCGACCTGCGTCAGGTGATTGCCGAATTGGACGAACTGACCAAAAAGGAATTTCACAAAACCTTCGAGGCGGTTTCGGTGCAGTTCAAGCAGATTTTCACCCGTCTCTTTGGCGGCGGCTCGGCCCGTCTGATTTTGACCGACCCGGATAACCTGACCGAAACCGGAATTGATATTGAAGCCCGTCTGCCAGGCCGCCGTGAACAGGGGCTGGCGCTGCTCTCCGGCGGGGAACGCTCGCTGACCGCGATTTCGCTCGTCTTTGCCCTGCTGACGGTTTCTCCCACCCCGGTTTGCGTCATGGATGAAGTAGACGCCATGCTGGACGAAGCCAACGTGGGCCGCTTCCGCGATTTGTTGACCGACCTGGGCAAGCAAACGCAGTTTGTGGTGGTGACGCACAACCGCAACACCGTGCAGGCCGCCGATGTCATTTACGGCGTCACCAAAGGGCGCGATACGGCCAGCCAGGTTATCAGCCTGAAATTAGATGAAGTGAGCGATGAAATGCTGGGGCGACAGGCTTAGAGCATAAACAGGAGTATTACAGTAGGAATTTATGACATTTATCCCGCTTTTGCGTGGGAATTTTCACATTGTCTTAATCTAAATCTGTAAAATCAGAGTTGCTCGTTTTTCTTTCCTTCTTCATTACTTTCAAGGAGTCTTTCCATGTCCCCTTCCCCGCGCATCAAATTCGTTTTGGGCGGTTTGCTCATCCTGGCCGCTGTGGTTTACCTCATCTTTTCTTCCACCCAGGCCAGCGCCCAGTATTTCCTGACGGTGGATGAACTCAACGACAAGGCCTCCAGCATGGTTGGGCGTGATGTGCGCGTTTCTGGCGCCATCGTCGGTGATTCCATCACCTACGACCCGAACACACTGGAGCTAAAATTCACTGTGGCTCACGTCACTGGCGATAACGCCGAAATCGAAACCCTGGGCGGTCTGGCTGCCGTGCTTCACCAGGCGGTGATTGACCCCTCGCGTGGACGGCTGCAGGTGGTGTATGTGGGCGTCAAGCCCGACCTGATGCGCAACGAAGCCCAGGCCATTATGACCGGCAAAATGGGCGCGGATGGCGTTTTCCACGCTGACGAGCTGCTGCTGAAATGCCCCACCAAGTACGAACAAGCCGTACCGGAACAGGCTCAATAGGCTGAGCTTTGCGGGCTCCGGAAATCTCAAAGACTTCCGAAGCCGTCTCATCAAGGAGATTCTATGTTCGCCAATTTTGGTTATGGAACTTTAGTGTTGACATTTATCCTGGCGTTGTACAGTATTTTCGCTTCGCTGTTTGGTTACTTTCGTAAAAACCAGCAGTGGGTGGAAAGCGCCCGGCTTTCGATGCAGCTGACCTTTCCTTTACTCAGCCTGACCTCCGCCAGTCTCATTTACCTGCTGGTGACTGGCGATTTTAACGTCAAGTTCGTCTACGAAGTCACCAACCGCGCCATGCCGCTGTATCTCAAACTCACCTCCTGGTGGGGCGGGCAGGCCGGTTCGCTGCTGTTCTGGTCCTGGCTCATGTCGGCTTTTGCCACGGCTGTCACCCTGCGCAAGTGGGACCGCGACCGCGAGTTTTTGCCCTGGGTGGTGATTGTCTCCAGTGTCACGATGGCTTTCTTTATGGGCCTGAATCTCTTTTTTGAGAATCCCTTTGAAACCTTCTGGCAAACCTTTGACGGAAAAATTGTTCCGGCGCTGATTGCTCCGGCGCGCTCCATTCCCTTTACCGCGCCCGATGGGCAAGGGCTGAACCCGCTGCTGCGTCACCCGGGCATGATTATTCACCCGCCCATGCTGTATTTGGGCTTTGTTAGTTTTGTCATTCCCTTTGCCTTTGCGATTGCCGCCCTGGTGACGGGCCGCACCGATGACCGCTGGATTCGCATCACCCGCCGCTGGGCGCTATGGGCCTGGCTGTTTCTCTCCCTGGGGCTGGTGCTGGGCGGGCGTTGGGCCTACGATGTTCTCGGCTGGGGCGGTTACTGGGGCTGGGACCCGGTCGAAATTGCCGCCTTCATGCCCTGGCTTTCCGGCACGGCTTTCCTGCACTCGGTGATGATTCAAGAGAAACGCGGCCTGCTGAAGCACTGGAACATGATTCTCATCGTCCTCACCTACGCGCTGGTCATTTTTGGCACTTTCCTGACCCGCTCTGGCGTGCTTTCTTCTGTCCACGCTTTTGCCCAAAGCGCGATTGGCCCCTCGTTTTTCACTTTTATTGGCGTAACTTTTGTTGTTTCGATTGCCTTGCTGCTGTGGCGCTGGGCCGACCTGAAATCGGAAGCCCAAATGACTTCCATGCTCTCACGCGAGGCGCTCTTCCTGCTCAACAACCTGCTCTTCATGGGCATTCTGGTCGTCTGTTTTTGGGGAGTCATCTTCCCCTTGCTGTCTGAACTGGTGACCGGTTCCAAAGTGACGGTTGGGCCTCCTTTCTACGAGCGCGCTACCGGCCCGCTGTTTGCCGCCCTGGTGCTGCTGATGGGCATTGCCCCGCTCTCCGCCTGGGGACATTCCACCTGGAAAACCCTGGGACGCGCCATCTGGAAGCCGCTGACCGTTGCCCTGCTGTTCACTGCCGCGGCGACAACCTACCTGCTGCTCAATCACGCAAACAACGAATACCTGATTTACTCGATTATTGGCTTTGGCGTGGTTTTTGTCACCGCCTGCGTCACCCTGTATGAATTCTGGCGCGCCGCGCGGGCCCGTTCCCGCGCCCAAAAGGAAAACTTTTTCCTGGCGCTGTGGCGTTTGGCCGGTCGCAACCGCCGCCGCTATGGCGGGTACACCATTCACCTGGGCGTTGTTCTCATGGCCCTGGGCATCATCGGCATTGAAATGTTCCAAACCGAAACCCAGCGCACCATGAAAATTGGCGAAAGCATCGAAATCGCCGGTTACACCATCCGCTACGATTCGCTGGCCCAGTTTGAACATACTGACGGGCGCTGGGTGACCCGCGCCGAAGTCAGCGTCTTCCGCGGCGGCGAATTTTTGGGAACCCTGGCTCCCCGCTACGACATGTATCCTGACGGGCAGCCCATGACCATCCCTGGCGTGCGTTCCACCATCCAGGATGACCTGTACGTTCTCCTGGTCAACTGGGAAGGCGTCAACTCCCAGGTGGCGCCCTTCAAGGTCTATCACAACCCGCTGGTCAACTGGCTGTGGCTGGGTGCGATTATCTTCATCTTTGGCACGCTGGTCGCCGCCTGGCCCGAAGCAGACCCCGAGCCGGTTGCTCTGCGTCCCCGCTCCGCCGCCGCTCAACCTTCTGCCGCCGATTAGGCCCTACCATGATGAAAAAACTCTTCTTCTCTTTGTTTGCGCTGATGGCGCTGTGGCTGGGTGTGTTTTCTATTGCCCACGCCCAGGGCAATACCCCCACCGATGACGATGTGAACGCGATTGCCAAACAGCTGTTTTGCCCGGTCTGTGAAAACACTCCGCTGGATGTTTGCCCCACCGCAGCCTGCAAGCAATGGCGTGAACTGATTCGCCTGAAACTGGCCGAAGGCTGGTCGGAAGAGCAGATTAAACAATACTTTGTGGAACAGTACGGCGCTCGCGTGCTGGCCGAACCGCCCCGCGAAGGTTTTTGGTGGCTGGTTTACCTGGTTCCACCGGTCTTGCTGGCGATTGGCGTTTACATTGTGGTCAACGCCCTGCGCTCCATGCGCGCCCCGGCCTCTGCCGTCTCTGCCGCCGAAGCCGACCCAGGCCTGCCCGAAGCCGACCTGCGCCGGATAGAAGAAGAGTTAAAGCGCCGTCAGTAAATTTTGCGACAACGCCCCGAAGGTTCAAACGCCTTCGGGACGTTCTCACCCAAAGGATATTCTTTTTATGACCGAATCATCCACTCCCACCCGGCGCGGCGCGCCGTTGTGGGCCCAAATTCTAGTTTGGGCTGCCTTGCTCGTCTTGCTGGTGGTCGTTGCTCTTGGGCTGCGCCGCTCCCAACAGGGAACAGTCGTCCCTGGCGAA
>Ga0172367_10008077_pt1 | contig 11844 bp, 8 predicted proteins | sample Lak10m_FD_114542 | JGI IMG/M metagenome (GOLD analysis project Ga0172367, IMG submission 114542) | Freshwater microbial communities from Kabuno Bay, South-Kivu, Congo - kab_022012_10m | ecosystem: Environmental > Aquatic > Freshwater > Lake | place: Democratic Republic of the Congo: South-Kivu...
GAAGGATAGAAGATTTTCTTTCAGTGAATCACGAGGCAACTTTCTATCATCTGCCCAAGTGGTTAGAGATACTCGAGAAAGAGTCCTCTCAAAAAGCGGTCAAATTGATTTGCGTCAATGAGTCGGAAAAGATAGTAGGTTATATGCCGCTCCTATTTACCAAAGGATTTCCATTTGGTTTAGGCGGAATTTTAGCTGCGCGAAGGTTGGCTTCATTACCGCGCTCGCCAATTGCCGGACCTATAGCCGATAATCCAGAAGTGTTAAAACTACTGATTGAATCGGCAATTGATTTAACTAATACTAAATCAAAGACAGTGTTACAATTAAAATATGAATGTGGAAACTTGGATAAGTTTGATGACAAATTAGTTTGTGTCCCCTGGAGAAAAGCTTATTATAAAGAAATTCCACCCAAAGGGATTAAAATATCCTTACAAAGTCAGAGTGTAGAAAAAGAAGTGTATAGAGCAGTAAATAAAGCAAATAAAAATAATATCAGCATTCGCCAAGCTGAAACCATTGAAGACCTCCGTAATTGGTACCATCTGTATCTCGAAACCATGAGATTTCATACAACTCCGGCAAGGCGATTCAGTTTCTTTAAAGATTTATGGGATGAATTTCATAGCAGTGGATTAATGAGTATTTCTTTAGTTGAAATGAAGGAAAATTCAAAAACTATTCTACTAAATGGAGCTATTTCTTTTCGCTATAAAGACAGGATTTACGGAGCCTTTAAAGGGAGTGATAGAAAATATTTTAAATATCGAGTTAATGATCTGCTTCATTGGTACGAATTAAATAAAGCACAGGAGGAGGGTTTTAAAACATTTGATATGGGTGAAGTGCAGGGTGAGCACGATGGACTTGATCACTACAAAAAGAAATGGGGAATGCACGAGAGCGAAATTTTTCATTACTACCTTAAATCCGATTATAAACCAAAAGAGAAATTAGACCCCGGGAATAATTCTTCCTTTGCTGCAAAAATTTGGCGTCATTTACCGCTGCCAATAATCGAATATACAGGATCAATCACAAATCGTTTTCTTTGAAAGATTTAGATAAAAAAAAATATGACAAATAAATTTTTATGAGCACGATAAAAACGAAGAAAATTAATATCTGCATGGTAGTTTTCTCATCCTACCCGATTGATGTTAGAGTGAGAAGAGAAGCTGAAGCACTGATCGCAGAGGGAATGAACGTCGATGTTCTTTGTCGAACTTCGCGCGGCGAACTCCCACAAGAAATTGTGCGCGGTGTGAATACTTATCGGCTCAAGTTGAATCGAAAAAGAGCCGGCAAAATCGGTTACATCTTGGAATATTTGTATTTTTTCTTATGGGCATTTTGGAAAGTGACTGTATTAAACTTCTCTAAACATTATGACATTATTCACGTACATAATATGCCGGACTTTTTAGTTTTTACCGGTTTCATTCCAAAATTATTTGGCTGCAAAATTGTTATTGATCTTCATGATCCAATGCCAGAACTTTTTACTTCAATATTTAAAGCTTCGCAAGACAGCTTTGTCTATAAATTTTTATTGAAAATTGAAAAGCTTAGCATTTGGTATTCCGATCTTGTGATTACACCTAACATTGCATTCAAGAATATATTTTCAGAACGAAGCTGCTCAGAAAATAAAGTTAATATTATCATGAATTCTCCCGATGAAAATGTCTTTAAGTATTTTGATGAAACTGAGCGGAGTGAATCGCTGAAATCAAAATATATTTTAATGTATCATGGCGCAATCATCGAACAACACGGACTTGATATTGGACTGGAGGCAGTAGCACTGTTGAGGAATAAAATTCCTAATATAAAACTTGTTATTTTTGGTTCGGGCAATTTTCAATCAAAAGCAGAACGAATCATTGATGAATTAAGTATAAAAGATTTGGTTGAAATAAAAGGATCTGTAATAAATGATGAAATTGCAATGTTCATTCCGAAGATAGATTTAGGTATTATACCTAATAGATTAAATAATTTTACTCAACTAAATTTTCCTGTTAGAATTTTTGAATACCTAATCAACAAGAAGCCTGTAATTGTACCCAAGACAAAAGGTATTTCGGATTACTTTGGCGAAGAATCAATTTTTTATTTTGAACCGGGAAATGCTGAAAAACTTGCAGAAAAAATTTACGAAGTTTACACTAATGTAAATTATAGAGAAGACATTTTGCAAAAGGCAATCAGTGTTTATCAGAAATACAGATGGCAGGATCAGAAGAAACAGCTTGCCTTAATCGAAAGATCATTAGCAAAATATTAATTAGTTTTCATGCAAGCATTTTAATTTCGTTAGATAAAATTTATGGTAAATTACGTATTAATTACGCCGGCAAAAAATGAAGCAGCGTATATTCAGAAAACATTAGATTCAATAATAAATCAAACGATTAAACCTATTAAGTGGGTAATTGTAAGCGATGGCTCAACTGATAGAACAGAAGAATTTGTTGAAGAGTATATCAAAAAATACCCGTTCATTCAATTAGTTAAAAAACCTGCGGAGCCTTCAAGAAATTTTGGAGCTAAAGTTTCTGCATTTCGTATTGGATATGAACAAGTTAAAAATTTAAATTATGATTTTATTGGCAATCTCGATGGTGACATGGGGCTTGAACCTAATTATTACGAAAAAATATTTATTGAATTCGAAAATAATCCAAAACTTGGAATAGCCGGCGGTGTCAGAATGGATTTTCTGAGTGGAAAATTTATAAAAGTACGTAGCTCCCGCAATAGTGTAGCCGGTGGATTTCAAATGTTCAGACGCAGCTGCTTCGAAAAGATTGGAGGTTACATTCCAATTAGGTACGGCGGTATTGATGCAGCAGCAGAGATTATGGCTAGGATGTATGGTTGGGAGGTTCACTCCTTCGAAGATATAATAGCTTATCATTATAAACCAACGGGAAGTGCACGGACTAATATTATCAAAGGTAAATTCGAGGCTGGGGTAAAATACTATTTACTTGGTTACTATCCCCCCTTCCCTATAATTCGTTTTGCAATGAGAATTTATCAGCGACCTTATATTATTGGCAGCCTCATTTCAATCATCGGTTTTCTCTGGGCTTCAATTAGAAAATATGAACGTCCTGTACCCAATGAATTTGTGTTACATCTTCGAGCAGAGCAAAAATCGAGATTAAAAAATATTCTTAAGAGCGGTAAAGATCCTCTATTTAAATTTTAACATATTCTGATAATAACTTCAATGGATAATAAATTAAAAAAGAATATTCTAAAAGGCTCTGCTGCTACATCTATAGGAACGGTCACCGGTATGATATTTCAGTTCGGGACTGTGATGCTAATGACTCGATATGTTCCTAAGGATGACTTTGGTATTTATGTTTTAGTGATGGTCATCGTTAACATGTTCAATTTACTCGGTGGTTTTGGACTTGAATTAACAATGGTGAAATTTATTGCAAGCGCAGTTAAAGAAGAAAAGGAAAACGTCCTTTCACCAGTGTTGGTTTTGCGCGGGATCGGTTCAATTTTGTTCAGCATTATATTTTTCTTAACAGCAAAATATGTTCTTCATTTTTTTGACGACCGGCTGAATTATTTCCTGTGGTATATCACCATAATATTTATCCTTGCCAATTATAGAGACCTTTTTTACAATCTTATGCAAGGCTTAAATCAATTCAAACAATACTCTTATGTAAATGTTTTTTCTTCATTCTTTAGAGTTGTACTAACTATACTATATGCGGTTTTCTGGGAATTAAACATTGAAAGTCTTTTATTCATAGAGGTTCTTTCTACGCTTCAGCCGATGCTTCATCAAATGTTAGTCATACCATTTAAAGATTATCTTAAGCTCGGAAATTGGGATTATTATTTGAAGGTGATGCGATTCAGCCTGCCGCTTTACATTAATAATTTGGTTGTGTTTTTGAACGGACGATCTAATATATTTATAATCGGTGCATATTTGAATCCATCAAGCGTCGCAAACTTCGATGTGGCGAATAAGGTGCCGATAGCGCTGAAAAAAATATTTCAGTCCTTCATAATTGTTTATTTCCCAAATCTGTCAAAACTTTTTTCGGTTGGGGATAGAACTAATGCTCTAAAGTTGATCGAAAAGTCAATTAGTATTTTTTCCCTTGCAACTTCCTATTTAGTTCTCTTCGCTTTTTTATTTCGGAATGAGTTGACAGATATATTGTATTCAAGTGCTTATGCAGAAATTTCTCTTGCTTTTGCATTACTAATCTTAAATTTTCTGTTAAGAGGGTTGGGTGACCTTATGGGATATACATTATTGTCGGCAGGATATCCGGCAGTTTCTCCGCGAGTAAACACAATAGCAAGTATAATAAGCATATCACTAAGTTTATTCTTCATACCTCTCTATGGATATATGGGAGCAGTTTACGCACTGCTTTGTATGAACTTAGTATCGTCTCAATTATTCTATTTTTATCTTAATAAATATGAAATAAATCCAGGACTTAATGCATTGTTAAAACCGGCTGCCATTTTGCTGGCTGTTCCATTAACATTTTTGTATAACGGAGAATTAAGTCTATTGTACTCAGCGCTCATCTTTATTGTCGCATTGATAATAAGTTGGTTCACAATAAAAGACCTAAGAGACACAGTAATCTTTTTATCAAAAAAAATACTTGCCATCAAATGACGATAAGAAAAGAAATGCAGGAAAAGAGTGTGAAAGTTGTGATGGTTGATTCACTAATCGGTAATCCATATTCTACATGCTTGTCCGAAGGTCTCCAAGAAAATGGAGCGGAAATTCACTTAATAGTTCCCGAAAACCGAAAATTTTCCAGATCAGAAAAATTTAAAGTATTATATCTATCTCCCTCAAAGTCAAATGACCGAAATAAAGCAAATAAAATATTTGCTTTCATCATTTATCTCTTACATCTGTACCGCTACATTAAAAGCTCAAAGTGTGATATTGTTCATTATCAGTTTTTTAGAAGAAAAGAGGAAGTGCTGTTTTTCAGGTTTTTGAAGTGGCGAGGGGTAAAACTAATTATTACCGCCCATAATGTATTACCACATGAAAGCAGCAAGCTCGACTTTTATGTAAAGTCTTTAGTTTATAAAAGCGCAAATGCTATCATCGTCCATTCTGATTTTATAAAGAACAAAATAATTCAAAATTTTTCAATCAATTCGAATAAAATAAATGTTATACCCCATGGAAATTTTGATTATTATATTAAACCAAATGAGATCACCTACGAAGATTCAAGAAAAAATTTCTCATTGGATATATCAGACAATGTGATGCTGTTCTTTGGATTTATTAGACCCTATAAAGGATTAGATTTACTTTTGGAAGCATTTGAGAAAGCTGCTGAAAAAGATTTCAAGTTAAAACTGATTATAGCTGGGAATGTTATTGAAGGAAGAGAATCCCTCATCGAAGAAATTGCGAGGAATAAATTCAGCAGCAGAATCCATACTATTCTATCCTTTGTCCCCAATGAAGAAGTGGCTAAATATTTTGCGGCTGCTGATGTTGTAGTTTTGCCTTATAAAAATATTGATCATAGTGGAATAATTCACCTTGCCTACTCGTTTAGTAAAGCTGTCTTAGCGACTAATGTTGGAGATTTTAATGAAGTCATAGAAGATGGTAAAAGTGGTAAAATTTTAAATAATAATAATCCCGATGAGTTTGCTGATGCCATCATCGATATTTTTAAAGATAAATCCAAACTGCGCGAAATGGGAGATTATGGAAAGTTCCTTAACAAAACCAAATATTCATGGCAGGATATCTCAAAGAAAACTATCCAAGTCTATAATAAAGTAATTGGTTGAAAATAGATAATAAATATTTTCGGAGAAGTAATTAATAATGAAATGTTCGATTTGTATTGCAACATACAAACGAGCAGTACTACTACAGAAACTGCTCGAAAGCTTGCATCATCAAGAATTAACAGAAGAGCTTAGTTTGGAAATCATTGTTGTAGACAATGACCCTGAAGGAAGTGCGAAAGCCGTACTTGAACAATACACTAGCACAGAAAAAATTTCTTTTTTTTACTATAATCAGCTGTTGAAAAATATCAGTATTACTAGAAATTTAGCCGTAAAAAAAGCTGTGGGCGAATTCATCTTTTTTATCGATGACGATGAATATGCATGCAAGAATTGGGTGTTACTAATGCTTGAGACACTACGGAAATATAATGCTGATGGAGTTTTTGGTGCCGTTCATTCTCATTTTGATGCCAACACGCCTAAGTGGATAACTTCGCACGAAGTTTTTAATCGGATCACTCCTCCTACAGGCACAGAGGCGCATTATAAACGCACAGGGAATTGCCTCATCACAGCAAAATTACTGAAATCTATCGAAGGACCATTTTCAACTGAATATGGATTAACTGGGGGCGAAGATACCCACCTGTTTGCCAAGTTGAGGATCAACGGTGCAACTTTTATAAATTGTAAGGAAGCGTGGGTTTCGGAATACGTTCCACCGGAAAGGGCAAAGACAAAATATCTTTTTAAGAGAACTTTACGAACAGGTAATAATTATACAAGACGGATACTTGAGAATCATGCGAAAAATAATCTTTCTAATCGATTCTATATAATGACTATTTCGGCTTTTTCCTTTTTTATAAGCGTATTTCTCTCAATACTTTTTATTTTTAGCAAATCAAAAAGATTATTTTGGATTACAAAAATAAGTTCGAATATTGGACACCTGCTGGCTGCTATGAAAATTTATATTAAAGGATACTGATAATCACTACACTAATTATTGTAATATGAATTATTTAATCGTCGTAAATGCTGATGATTTCGGGATGTCATCGGGTGTAAATAACTCGATATTAAGATCATTCGAACTGGGATACATTTCAACAACAACGATTATGTGCAACATGCCTGGCTTTGAGGAAGCTTGTCAAATTGCCCATGAAAAGAAATTAATTGATCGAATCGGAATTCACCTCAATTTAACCGAAGGCTTTGCTTTGAGCGATAAGTTAAAACGACTAGACAAATTTTGCGACTCAGACGGAAGAATGTTCAAATCTTTTAAAGGTCATCTTTTTAATTCGACCGAGCGAGAGGCTGTTTATCAAGAACTTGAAATGCAATTGAATAGATTGAACAAATTTGGGATCACCCCAACCCATGCCGATTCACATCATCACTCACACCATTTTATAGGCACGCAATCTCTTGTGATAAGACTTGCGAGATCGAATGGAATTCCTGCCGTTAGACTTCGATTCAATTTTGGTAACCTTTCTCCTCAGCGTAAGTTATATTCGAAAATGTTTAATATGCGTTTATCATTAGCGGGACTTGCTAAGACAAAATACTTTTGTGAAATTAGAAGTGTGAATAATTCTCTTTTTGAAAAAAATAAACCTGTTGAAGTAATGGTTCACCCCTATCCCGGTAAAGTCGGTGAAATAGTAAATTATAATGCCGGAAAACCTCTCCCCCCAATTATCGAAAAATATTTGCCAAAGACTGAATTTATAACTTATAGCTTCTTAAATAAAGATGTATAAAGAATCCGATGAAATAAAAACTAATTTCGCAAAACTTGCAAATGCGGCATTTCTATTAACTCTATTCTTTGCTTTTTTTGGCACTGCACTTCCCTTTCGTCCCGAGATTGAAAATGTTGAGGACATTGGCACTTCTAATATTGTCAATCAAATATCTTTTTCCATAATTTTTATTTTATCAGTTATTTCGTTAACACCTATTAAAGAAAGGTTATATACTCTAATTCTTCGGGAAAAATTTTTAACTCTGTTCTTACTTTGGTGTGCAATATCGCTAATCTGGTCTGAATTCAGTTTTGTTGCCGCCAAAAGATTGTTCCAAATTTTTACTGTTGTTCTTGCGGGCTACTCTTTCTTATTACACAATTATAGCAACAGCGACGTGTTAAAAAATATTAAGTTGATAATGTATCCTTACTTGGTTTTCTCAGTTATATCATGTTTGATTATTCCCGGAGCGCTTGACCCAAATTTTCATACATGGAGAGGATTAGCTACGGATAAAAATAATCTTGGACAGATTGGGTTAGCCTGTTTCGTCTTTTCTTATATGATCTTTCAAAATGAAGAACAGTTTTACTCTCGAATGACAGCTATCGTAATGTTGACACTAAGTGTTTTATTGTTGGTGGGCTCAATGAGTTCAACTTCAATAATAATCTTTGCTGTTATTTTATCATTCGCAGCAGTCTCATTTATAAGTAAATTTTTTCAAGCTACCGGGTATTCAAAAATTGTTACCCGATTAATTATTCTTACTTTTGTTCTAACAGCGCTTTCAGTTTTGTTGCTTGCGCCTGACGTATTGAGCGCATTTCCAGAATTATTTGGAAAAGACAACACATTCTCAGGTAGAACTGATTTATGGACTTATATATCATTCGAAATATCGAAACATCCGTGGTTAGGAACAGGCTATCAAAGCTTTTGGCTAGTAGAAAATGTAAATCTTGAATTACTTTATAAAGTTTTTGTATGGCTGCCGAATCAGGCTCATAATGGATATCTTGATATCATCAATGAAGTTGGATTCATTGGCTTCTTTTTTTTCCTCTTATTCCTTGTAAATTATTTTTTTAGGATTTCAAAAATCAGCTATGATCCAGGTTGGAAGTGGTTTTTGATCATTGCAGTGATTTCTAATCTGCAAGAGTCTTCTTTCTTCAGACCAGGACGGCTAATGAATTTATTGGTAATTTTAGTTTATCAAGTGCTCATCATTCAGGACTATAAAGAAAATTCTCAAACTATAAACGACTAATCCAAATTCTAAAACATTTATTATGCCCGTCCAAAGTTTGTTTATCCTTTCCTTATGACCAACATAGCTCTAACTTTTTATAAAAAAACGGTTGAAATATTTTTGAATAACAGCAGGATACTAAAAAACCGCCGCCATTTTAGTCAGCAGTAAAATGGCGGCGAGAAAGAGGAATATCTTCTATAGTTACAGGCTGAAGGTTATTTCATAACTATCATCTTTTTTGAGTCTTTAAATTGAGAGACTTGTAAAGAATATATATAAATACCTGAAGCCAAATTATCTGCATTAAAATTTATTGTGTGAAATCCTGACTCCAATTCCTGATCAATAAGAATTTCCACAACTTCGCCCACAAGATTATATACTGTTAGTCTAACTTCTTCACGTTTAGGCAAAGAAAATTGAATTGTTGTTGTGGGGTTAAAAGGATTTGGATAATTCTGTTCAAGCAATATTTTATCTGGCTGAGCTACTTCAACCATTATCTCATCGGAATATTCCGTTGTACCTCCATACTCGATTGTCTTCAATCTATAATAATATGTGCCTGCCTCCAAATTAGGATCGGTAAAATTATAATAATTAGGCTCAGTAGTGGTGCCCCTTCCTTGAACAAACCCTAAAGTCGTGTAGTCTGAATTACTTCTTCTCTGAATTTCAAAGCCATAGTTATTAGTCTCAGAGGAAGTCTTCCATTTTAACTGCACTTGAGATTCATTCACAATTCCAGAAAATTCGGTGAGTTCGACTGAAAGAGGTTGACCCGTTCCCCAGATTTCACATTCCCATAAGCCAGCCCAGTTACCGCTTTGATTCGAAGAGTGATAATAGACTTTAATGAAACGAGCATTGTCGCTGCCAAGTTCATTAATTGTCCATTCGGCAGGTTCGGAATTCACCTGCGATAAAACACGATTCCAATTGATTGAGTCAGTGGATACATCAACTGAATAATTATATATTCGCCCGTTATTCCAATTATAAAAAGAAAATCTTGCCTGCGAAACTTGTTTTTCAGTTCCAAGATCAAACAAAATCCATTCCGGCATTGTGTCTCCAGCCCATCTTGAATCAGAATCCCCGTCTTCTAAAACTAATCCATCAATTGTTTTATCGGCAGAATGTTCTGGTTCGGGAGTAACAGAGGCATAAGCGTATACTATTTCATATTGAAATATCTCTGAATTCTGTTCTTGCATTGAATATCCTGCCTCGTTGTTGCCGCTCGTAATTGTATTACCCGCAAGGTCTTGAACATTAAAAACAGAAACAACAAAATTTCCTGGTTCGTGTATCGAAGTATTTAAAATGACTATGTTATCATTTAAAGATGCATTAAAAACAGTAATTCCGTTAGTGATGTTATAATTGGCAGAATTCTCAGCTGTGTTCGGGTCTAGAGATTCTGAAAAGGTTATTTCTAAACTTACTGAGTCAAGAAGTTCAGCGCCGATCACTTGGGGAGGGGTAATATCACCTAAACCAGTGCCGTCAATTTCATAAGCACCTATATCAGAACCATTGCCTAATGGTCTTAACGTGCCTAGGATATCGAAATTGTATGGAACACCCATACTAAGACCAGCATCAATGGCTGGAGAAACTTCACTCAGCCTTAAATCAAAGTTTGATTGATCATTTATGCTGATAAAATTGGGGTTAGCTTCGATGCTGTTAGGACCTTCACCACCGGAAAAATTAGTGTTCTGAAGATCATTGGATGGATCGTAGTACAAATTGTAATCGCAACTACTGCCAGACGAAATTTGGAATTGGACAAGAATTAAATGGTAGTCTGATTTAGCAGAATAAAAAATATTATTTTTTACATTTGTTGGTGCGTCTGTACTCACGCAATGATCGTTAGCAGTATAAACAGAGTTGTAATATACATTTGCCGTAAACGAGCCTGAATTCCTTTTAATCCTCATTGGTGAATCCGTTGCATTAGGGCAATTTCGATATAATACATTATTGAAATAAGTATGGACTCCATTACCTTCTTCAACGAATAACATTTGAGTACCTAATGTTTTGCCATTCTGTTGAACACAAATGTTGTTTGAGTATGTTACATTATCAACCCAGAAAGTCTGACAGTTATCGGAATGTAGATCAGGATTCACCGTATAATTATTATCAAGTACAATGGTGCAATGATCAACAGTAACATCATTCATATATTGAGCATACACTCCATCGGATTGAGATTGATATAAATCTTCATCCGCGTCATCGAAAAAACAATTTTTAATAATTATATTCTCATTGTTAGCGACATTACCATTGCCTTCGAAAAAAACTCCGGCACGTCTAAATTTTAGAAATCTGCAATTATCAACTGTAATGTTTTTTAACCCTCCGGAGCTTTCGCCATCACCATAAACTCCTGCCCACGTACAATTTTGAAAAGAAATATTTGAAATTGTAATGTCTGTTGATATAGAACCGTTTCCATCAATTTCAATTCCATGCGATCGAATTGATTCTCCATCAATAATTACTTCTCCATTGTGTCCGTTATCCCCACCTATAGTGATGGTAAAATCATCTTTACCTTCCGGCACACTTAAAGTTTCAAAGTAAGTTTTTGATTGGTTTCCGCCGGAAATGAAAATCACATCACCAGGCTGAATTTGATTCCAATTTATTGAACTGAAGTTTTGCCAGGCATTTGCCCAGCTTGAACCATCGTTACTTCCGTTTGCAGTATTATCTATATAGTGAGACGTGCCGAAAAGCAAACCAGAAGTGAAAAGCAGCAAAATTACCAAAAAGGTTTTTTGATTTAACATATTTAGTACTCCTTAATTATGACATAGATTAAGTATTTAATGAGGCGTGGTTTGGGACATGAGAATTAATTTAAGATCGCTCGGGTCAGAGACGATTTTAGAAATAAAAGATTTAATAAATCTTTGAAGTATGAAAAGTTTTAAAAATTTAGAGGAATGATTTTCGTCAAATGAATCAAATAATTTTCTCTGAAGGTCAAAAACAATTTGGACGCTTGTATTA
>Ga0172367_10008078_pt1 | contig 11843 bp, 8 predicted proteins | sample Lak10m_FD_114542 | JGI IMG/M metagenome (GOLD analysis project Ga0172367, IMG submission 114542) | Freshwater microbial communities from Kabuno Bay, South-Kivu, Congo - kab_022012_10m | ecosystem: Environmental > Aquatic > Freshwater > Lake | place: Democratic Republic of the Congo: South-Kivu...
CATATTTTAAACGGTCGGATGATCTGTCAGTATTGCTTCCATCAGTCTGGAAAACCATGCACACTTCAATTGGCGCAAATCAATCAAGCATTGGAGGTGGGGTGTAGTTTACCAACCCTTTACGATTTAACAGGAAATTTAAATCTACAATCGGTTGTCTGCACATTTAATAACCTATCATTTATTGATGTCACAAATAATTTGTTGTTAGAAACATTATACACTCATTCTAATCCTTTACTTCATCTTGATGTAACCAATAATACGCAATTGACAACGCTTGGATGCGCCAGTAATGAATTAGATTCCTTAGATTTAACCAATAATGTTGAATTAGATTTTTTGCAATGCGGAACCAACCCATTTGTAAAGCTTGATTTGTCTCATAATATCAATTTAACCTATATTGAAATTAGGCAATGTTGTGACCTTGAGGAAGTTTGTGTATGGGTGCTTCCTTTCCCTCCTGCTGGTGTTACGGTCAGTGCTTATGGTATTGATACAAGCAACATCGATTTTTTGATTTGTTATTCAGGTATTGATGACAATGAATATATAAAAAAAGAAGAATTGACTGTTTATCCAAATCCATCAAACGGTGTTTTCTCAATACATGGAGAAGATATTTTAAAGACGGAGGTTTATAATTTCTCTGGAGAATTATTGGTTTCTGGTGACAATAAATGCGACAAAATTGACCTCTCAAATTATCCGAAAGGAATTTATATTCTTAAACTTCATGACAAGGATAGTGTAATTAACAAAAAAATTGTATTGCAATAATGATTATCAATGAATTACGGTTGGTAACAAGCAGTATATTTTATTGCCGAGAAAGTGCGGGTTTCAGCGTTTCGGCATCTAATAAACTTTCGTGTAACTTGACAGATTTGTGCTTCGAAATCGGCAACAAAAACATACCGCCAATCCGTTGGCAGCAATAAAAAATATCATGAGGAAACTGTTCTCAATTATATTCATCCTTAGTATTTTCTCACCTATTCATGGGCAAGTTAAAATAGGAGTATTTGGACAACCAAACTGGAGTTTTAGCCATGATAAAACATGGTTTAACTATTCAATAGGAATTAAAACCAATATTCATCTTTACAAGTCACTGTTCTTGAATATCGGGATTGGTTATGCTCCGGAGATATATGATAATCTTGGTGATCCTGTTGATAGGCTTTTTGCAGACATATTATACAATCATTTGATTCAAAATGAGTTTCAAGTTCGCTGTGATTTTATAAAGGCTAAAAATTATTTTACGTTTTATGGACTAATAGGAACTTCTTTTTCAACAAGTTTCTATCGAAAGACTGAATATTCATCTCCACCTTGTGAAACAAAGACATACAACGAACTACAATTTGATAAAATTGATCTGGAAGCTGGTTTGGGTTTTGAATTTTTAATAAAACGGTTTTCTATAATTTTCGAACCTACATATTTTTATACAGTTTGGGACAATGGTGCATTACTTTACTCAAACCGTTTCGGAGTAAGCATCGGAATGTTTTATAGAATTTGAGAAAATATTTTTTAATGCTGCCGGCCGACCGTCAGGTCCAAAAGTTCGAAAAACTTGTACCATAATTATAAATTTTCTATCTTTGATAGTATCAAATGATAGTATCAATGAAACCACCCTACCTGATAACACATACTATCCTTGTCAAGACAGCTTCTATTTCAGAGAAAATAGGCGCGATAAAGTCGTACTTTTTAGAGAGGCCGTCACCATTACTCAGAAAGCAGAATAAGATTAAAACCATTCATTCCTCTTTGAAAATTGAAGGAAATACTCTTACTCAGGAGCAAATTACTGCAATTATTGAAAATAAACGAGTTATTGGCCCCCAAAAAGACATTAAGGAAGTTCTCAATGCTGTTAAAGTCTATGATCAACTGGCTCTTTTTGATCCTTTCTCATCAAGGTCATTTTTATCTGCTCATAAATTGTTGTTGGATGGTTTAATTGAAAATCCCGGAAAATATCGGAATCAAAATGTGGGAATTTTCCAGGGATCCAGGGTTGCTCATTTCGCCCCCCCGCCTGTCAATGTGCCGTTTTTGATGAAAGATCTTTTTTCATATTTGAAGAGCAAAGATGAAATGACATTGATAAAAAGCTGTGTATTTCATTACGAGACAGAATTCATTCATCCATTCCTTGATGGAAACGGAAGAATGGGACGACTTTGGCAAACAGTGATTTTAATGAAAGAATATCCAGCTTTTGAATTTCTACCATTTGAAACCTTAATTAGCCATACGCAGAAAGAATATTATGAGGTATTAGCAAAATGTGACAGCAAAGGTGATTCTACTGAGTTTATTGAATATATGTTAAACATTATTGACAATTCGTTAAGTGAGCTGTTAAGTCTTAAGAACAGACTCGTGTCTGACATTGAAAGAATCGACTATTTCATCTCATTAGGAAAATCAGAATTTTCCAGAAAGGATTACATGAATGTTTTTAGAAATCTATCAAGTGCGACAGCAAGTCGTGACCTCAAAAAGGGTGTTGAATTAAACCTGTTTACTCGCCTTGGAGATAAAAATAGAACATCCTATAAAATAACTTCTATGCATAACATGCCGCTAAACCGCAACAAATCCAGCATTTAAGGCGCTCTTTATCGGTTTGCCATAGATGCGCTTAACTGCGGAGCGTTATGAGCAACTCGTGGGCGACAGTGCCAACGTCTAATTGACGAGCTATGAAACGACTGACAACAATACTTGCAATGTTAATTTCATTGACAGCATTCGGACAAGACAATGCAACCGGAACGCCCAAACTATTACTTGGCGTGACTGTTTCTCCCGACATTTGTTTTCGGACTTTACAAAACACTAACGGCAGTTCAACCAGCGACTTAATAATTGCCTTACGTGATGATAATGAAAGTCCGAAGTTCAGTTATTCCACAGGAGTTTCTCTGTGCTACAACCTGACACGTCATTGGGCTATTGAGACAGGTTTACAGTATTCCAACAAAGGTTTTAAGTTCGTTAAAGCCAACCCGACTTTTAGCGACCAGATAGACCCGGGATATGGTTTTATTTATACACAAAACAGTCCTACTCCAACTAAAATTACATTTATTGACAACTTGAATTATCTTGACATTCCCTTGCGGACAATTTTCACCGTTGGAAATAAAAATTTTCGTTTCATTGCAAGCGTAGGTGTTACTACCAATATTTTAATCAATGCTACAACCACATCTATTATTGAGTATGAGAGCGCAGACACCGAGCGAAGGACACAAGAGCAAGGCTATGACTACAAAACAATCAACTTCTCACCGACAGCCAGCGTTGGCATTGACTGGCAACTATGCGACAAATTTAACTTGCGTGTTGAACCAACTTTCCGCTATGGGTTACTAAAAATAATTGACGCACCAATCACCGCCTATTTGTGGAGCGGGGGACTTAATTTCACATGCTATTACACTTTGAAATGACGGACAAGCAACCGAGTATGCCCATAACATCGGCAAACCGTGAACCGTTGGCGGTAATTAATTGAAAATCCAATGAAGCAAAAGGCAGGAATTTTTTGCGCTGTGAAACTGACATGGTAAAGTAAGTAACCGGCAAAATTTTATTTTATATGACTGTACAGGAACAAATCAAAAAATATATCAGCGGCCAGCCTGAACCGAAACGTAGTAACATGGAAGAGTTGCACCGGATTATTCTTCAATTATTACCTGAATGTAAATATTGGTTCTTCGATGGTAAAAACAGTGAAAATAAGACTATTTCCAATCCTACCATTGGATATGGATTTCACACAATAAAATATTCCAATGGAAAAACCAGAGAGTTTTTTCAAATTGGCATGTGCGCGAACAAAACAGGAATCTCAATATATATCCTTGGTATAAAAGATAAAACATACTTAGCCCGGACATATGGAAAAAAAATAGGCAAAGCGAGCGTGACCGGGTACTGCATCAGGTTTAAGACACTAAAAGATATACACATCGATATCCTTGAAGAAGCAATGCGTTATGGGATTGAGACGTCGCTCCGGGATTAGGACTGCGGCCAATAAATTCGAGTACTCCCTGAACAGTCGAACAACGAATTTTTGAGTTAAGAAATACATCACACCTGATCATTTGAGGTATTTTATGTTGATAAGCTGGTTTGAATAAAATAATGTTTATGATATTAATCAAATATTATTAATTTTGTACAAACATATAAACATTATGAAACAACGAAAACTAACTCTGCTTCCGAAGGCCCAAAGAATATTAACCGGATTTGGGGAAAATCTCAAGTTGGCCAGGTTAAGGAGGAAATTAAGTACTACACAGGTTGCTGAAAGAGCCGGCATTAACCGTGGAACTCTCGTATCGATTGAAAAAGGATCACCTGGTGTCGGGATGGGAAGTTACCTGCAGGTTCTTTCAGTCCTGGGCCTTGAGGAAGACTTGCTGAATGTTGCTAAAGATGACGTTCTTGGAAGGAAACTCCAGGATGCAAATTTGATCGTAAGGAAAAGAGCTCCAAAGAAGCCGAAAAATTTATAGGTGCAGGAAATGGAACAGAGGAAAATACTTGTATTTGCAGACTGGGGAGACTCCGGATCTCCCTTGTTTATCGGAACTCTTTATTCTACCCCTTCCAGGGGGAAAGAGATTCTTTCTTTTGAGTATTCGAAAGGATGGCTTGAGTCGGGGTTTGCTCAACAGCTTGATCCGGATCTGCAATTTTATACAGGTCTTCAATACCTTAAGGAAGGAAAGGCAAATTTCGGCATTTTCATGGATTCAGCCCCTGATCGATGGGGAAGGATGCTTATCCGGCGCAGGGAATCTATCCGGGCCAGGGAAAGCAGAAGAAAAGAAAAAACACTTTTGGAATCGGACTTCCTTCTTGGCGTTTACGATCAATACCGGATCGGAGGATTGAGATTCAAACTGGAAAAGGATGGAGCGTTCCTTAATGATGACAAAGGACTAACCGTTCCACCCCGGACTTCTTTAAAAGAGTTGGAAATTGCATGCCTGAAAATAGAAGACGAATCAAATCCGGATAAAGAGGAAGCCAGATGGCTGAATATGCTTCTGGCCCCGGGATCATCCCTTGGCGGTGCAAGACCCAAGGCAAGCGCCCTGGATCAAAATAAAAGACTATGCATTGCCAAATTTCCCTCCAGGAACGATACAAAAGACGTTGGAGCCTGGGAAATGGTGGCGGGGGATCTTGCAAAACAAGCTGGTATCAACATGGCTGAAGGGAATATTGTCAGACTTTCATCGCCATACCACACCTACTTCACCAGAAGATTTGATCGCTTGGAAGAAGGAAAGCGGATACATTTTGCTTCTGCAATGACCATGTTGGGTTACAACGATGGGGCTGATGCAACCGAAGGCGCCAGCTATCTTGATATTGTCGGTTTCCTGATAAAACATGGTTCCAGGTCTGATCCAGACCTTGAAGAACTCTGGAGACGGATAGTTTTTTCGATTTGCATTAAGAACACAGATGATCACCTGCGGAATCATGGATTTTTGCTTACCGAAACCGGATGGTGTCTGTCTCCGGCATATGATATCAACCCCGTTGAAACCGGAACAGGTTTAAGGTTGAACATCTCCGAGAACGACAATTCTCTTGATCTTGATCTTGCTATGGAGGTTGCACCTTTTTTCAGACTCCCCGATAAGAAAGCTAATCAAATTATAGAGAAAGTTAAAAGTGTTGTGAAAAGCTGGCGTAGAGTAGCTGATAAATACAAAATTCCAAAATCCGAGCAGGACAGAATGTCCGGGGCCTTTCAGTTATAAACATAATTATTACCTGTCCTTGTTTCCGGTAACCAAAAACTTGGTAAATAGCAATAGAAACATTAAGGGTGGAGTAATAGAGTTTTAACCTCTTTCACAGAAATCTGAGTGAAAATTTTCAGCAAACATTTTTAGTTGACCTCAGCCGGCAATAAAAAAAGTCCTGCCGCAAATGGCAGGACTTTTTCAGATATCACGCAGTGACCGGCAAATCGGGCGCAGTCAGACTGTTCTTCAGATCATTTGTTTATCATGATCTTCCGGATTATCCTGTGGTCGCTGTTACGCAAAACAACCGTATAGATCCCGTTGGGGATAGGGCGCAGGTCTATTGTCAGATTTGTCTGCCCTTTCACCCCGACATTATTTTTCGCATAATTGGAGGCTCCTATATTGTTGTAAATGTCGACATCGAATGCTTCCTCTTTCTGCGTAAACATTTGCAGGGTAAAGTATCCGTCATTCGGGACGGGATAAATCACAAACCTGGAATTAACCGGTTCATCCGTACCTGTTATTGTCACATAGATGTTGTTGGATGTATCTGACATGCAACCATTGACAACCACAACGTCCCAGTACAAGCCGTCGTAAAGTGCAACGAGTGTCTGTCCGGTCGCCCCTGTGATCGGAGCTCCATTATAGAACCATTGGTTACCGTCGGCGACATCACTCGATAAAACATCTCCGTTAAGGGTGATCACCGGTGCAGCCGGTTTCTTGACAACAGTCAGACCGAAGTCAGGAGAAGGTTGGCCGTCGCCACAGAAATTTGTTCCATATACACTTATCATCCCTGAAGATGCATCCATGGCAAAATCAACGGTTATGTCCGGGGTATTATCCCCTGATACAATGGTTGCGCCTGTTGGTAAAGTCCATTTATAACCTGTTGCTCCGGTAACAGGAGCAATTGAATAGGCTACGCCGGTCTCTCCCTCACAAACCGATTCGGAACCTGAAATTGTTCCGGCAGCGCCGGGAAGCTGTGTTATGGTTACCGGGAACGGGGGAGAAACTGTACCGTTGCCACAAAGACTGTTACCGTAAACCGTTATATTCCCTGATGATGCATTTGTGAAATCAACCGTGATAGAGTTGGTTCCGTCGCCGGAGGCGATCGTAGCGCCTGCAGGTAATGTCCATACATAATAAACGGTGTTGACTATCGGCGTAACGGAATAAGGAACATTGGTGTAATTGTAGCATACATTGGAAGAGCCGGTAATATTGCCTGCCGGTCCCGGAGGTCCGTCAACTGTAACATTATACACTGTCGGGTTTTGAGCCGGGCAGTTATTGGTATTGTTGTAAGTTACGGTAACGAACTGAGCGCCGGGTGTATTCCAGGTAACTTCGATCGTGGATGTTCCCTGACCGTAGGTAATGGTTCCGCCCGATGAGATTGTCCATGCATAATTGCTTTGACCAGTTTCTGTTGAGTAATTGTAGAATCCTGAGTTCACACACAAATTGGTTGCTCCGGTAATAGTTGGTACGGGTGCAGCATTTACAGTTACAGCCAATGTGCCCGGAGCTGCAGCGGTACAACCTGTTGAAGGATTTGTATAGCTGACACCTACCGTCTTTGATCCGGCGGTTGGCCAGTTGATCGTAACAACGTCAGGATTTGATGTCGGGGTGATAGTTCCATCCGGTGAAGCACTCCACTGGTATGCAGTCATTCCCGGCTGGGTGGAATATGTATTATTGACACTCTGGCAAACCGGTGAGGGACCCGAAACGGTAGGTGCCGGCAGGTCATTGACCGTTACTGCTTTGGTGGATGGCGGTGACGGAGCGCCGCAGTCGCTGACGGCAATAACTGAAATGGTTCCCGAAACCGCGGTATTGGAAACATCAACAGTCACAACATTTGAATGCGGATATGATGTGATTGTGAATCCTGACGGGAAAGTCCAGTTATAATAGAATCCATATGCAACCTGTGAAACGGAATACATGTACCCCGTACCGTTTTTGCAGACCTGTACCGGACCGGAAATTACCCCGGGAGTCGGAGGTACAACGCATGTTGTATAAAAGGTCTTCTCAGTGCCGTAAGTTGTTCCTCCGGCGCTGACGCCTTTTGCCCTGTAATAATAGTTTGTGTTGATAACGAGTCCTGTAACGGCAGCATAAAAGTCGGTCGGATTATTGCCCGTAACTGTTGCAGGAGTACCGGATACCGGGTTCGGATATGGGCCGCCCGGTGTAGTGCCGTATTCAAATGACACAGTCGTGGTTGTATTGAAAGCCGTCGCCGTCCCGTTCAGTGTGGCAAAAGTAGCGCCGACGACCGTGGCATTATTGGTGGTGACACCGGGTGCAACCATCGATGTTGTGAAGGACAGAACTGTTCCGTTGGTAGTTCCGCCGGAGTTTGATCCGGTAGCCCTGAAATAATAAGTTGTGTTAGGCTGAAGTGTTGTAATACCCGTATTAACAGCAATGCTTTGACCGGTCACGGTGCCTGGCAAAGTATATGAGTTATTAAACGGAGGACCGGTCATTGTACCCCATTCAAAAGTTACCGTAGTAGGGGCGCCGTTTGCGCTCACGGTCCCGTTCAATGTTACAGTGGTGCCGGTGATTGCGGTTGCAGCATCAGTGGTAACGGCGGGAACATCAAAAATATTTACGGCATAATCTTCAGTTTCACCCCAGCTATAAGTTCCGCAAGGTTGAATACTTGCGGGTGAAGATGTTTCGACATTTACTACCCGCATCTTCGTATTACCGATAGCAGCAGTTCCGGGTATGGTAAAACTGCCTGTTTCTGTATGTGGTCCGCTTGTCGACGAAGGGGAAACGAACACCTCTTCCCCTGCATCGCCAAAATCACCATCCTGGTTATAGTCGATGAAAATCTTGATTGCATTACTATAATTGCCACCACAGGTTCCGATCTGAACACTGAAGCTCTGTGAAGCGGTTCTTCTGATATCCGGAGCGGTCACATAGCCGTAATAATTACTATATTCATAAGCGATAGATCCGGGCCCGGGAGCCAATGTGCCACAGACGGAAGTATTGTTCAGTGAGCCTACCGTTACATTCAATATTTCCTCATCTGCAGTAGAAGTAGCATTTGATGTACAATAACAGTTATAAAAAGGACTCATAGTCACCTGAAGAGAATTTGACGTCCCGGTGTTGCCCGAACATGTTACCTGACAACGGTAATATGTTGAGGCTGTCTGTGAAGTCGTGTAGGTAGGATTTGACGTCCCGACATTTGTCCAGACTGATCCATCGGGTGACGACTGCCATTGATAGGTAACCCCTGTTCCGGGAGTGGTGTTTTGCAGCGACAATGTGAAGTTGACACCTGAACAGGCCGGGTTAGTGCCTGAGATCGTATTGCCGGGAGAAGGTGTTCCGGAGCATGGAACCGGAGGTGTGAATGTAAAAGTAAGACCCGAAGAAGGAAATACTGCATTTGTCAAAGTGCAGCTTGCAGAATTGACAGCGCCGGCAGTGGTTGCTGCCCAGTTGGTCGTAGTAGTACGGTTATTAAAATCAGCATTTGAGGCTCCCCTCAAACCTACCTGTACCGTCGTACTGTTGGCGTTCGTTGTAAACGATCCATAAACAATATCGATTATATTGGTTGTTTCGTTTAACCTGATCTGGAAATTCCAGTCGTCGCCGGTACCGGTTGATCCATACTTTTTCACATGTAACCATTGTAAAACAAGTGTACGGTTTGGGGCTGATCCGAGGACTTCATACCTGAGTTCCCCGGTGGCAAGTCCCTGGAGATCACGGCCAAGCGCACATACTACCTCATTTGAACTACCGGTACTTAACGGGGTATAACTACTCGAAGCGGTAGTTCCCATGCATAACCAGCCATTGGCGTTGACGCTGAATGCAGTATAATTGATATTCCTGAAAGCAAATGTAAAACCGATTGGATTGTTGGCGTAAGTATTGTCATCGAAGGTTCCTGTACCTAACACAGTTCCGCCTGTTATGGCGGTGAAAGTTCCGGATGATTGTGAAAAAGAATAGAGCGCTACAGTCTGGCTTGTTACTGACGATGTCAGTATCAGACCAATCAGAAAAAGTAAGAGTTTTTTCATAGAATGTTTTTGGTTAGATTTTTTTATAAATATTGGCTATATATGTTGAGTTGATTGCTGAAATAGTTCTATCACTGAAAACAAATAAACTCACCTTTTTATACCGGAGGGAGGATACTAATTTTTATAAGATTCAGTGAAAATTATCATTTTCAAAATTAGTTAATTCCCGGCATAACTGTTAGGTTGATCATAATTTTAACATTTATTAACAACGCTAAAAAACGGAACCTGAGGTCAGGTAACCCTGGATATACTCTTCAATACCGGCTTCGAGAGTATAAAACGGTTCTGAATACCCTGTAGATTTCAACTTTTCCATCCGGGCTTCAGTGTAATACTGGTATTTTTCCCTGATATCGGCAGGTGTATCAATGAATTCAATTTCTGGAGGAAGGTTCAGAGCAGTGAAAACGGCATTTGCCAGGTCAAGGAATGTTCGTGCTTTCCCTGTTCCGAGGTTATAGATTCCCGGATCCTTCCTATGGTTCATGAGAAAATAGATTACATCGACCACATCTTTAACATATATAAAATCACGCAGTTGTCCGCCGTCTGAAAAAGCCGGATTATGTGAACGGAAAAGCCTGACAGATGCCCGCATCCTGTATTCTGCATCCTGCATCCTGTATCCTGCATCCCGTATCTGGTTATAAGCATGAAATACCACCGATGCCATCCTTCCCTTATGATATTCATTCGGACCGAAAACATTAAAGAATTTCAGTCCGTACCAGTATGGTGGTGTGGCTGATTCGGACAACACCCATTTATCAAATTCATTTTTGGAGATTCCGTAAGGATTTAAAGGTTTCAGCCGGTGAACAACGGTATGATCATCGTCATAGCCAAGCTTTCCATCGCCATAAGTCGCTGCCGAAGAGGCGTATATGAGTGGAATTCCGTGATGTGTGCAGGTTTCCCATATTTTTTTACTGTAATTAAGATTAAGTTCTTCAAATACCTGCATATTAAATTCACTCGTGTCGGTCCGTGCACCGATATGAAAAATAAAACTTACTTCGGAATGATGCCTTTTGAGCCATTCAAAGAGATTCCTCCGGTCAACTTTTTCCCGGAAGGCCTTATGAATATAATTCTTTGTTTTTCCGGGATCAGAGAAATCATCTGCAATAACAATCTCCTTGATCCCTTTATTATTCAGCTTGCTGACCAGGCAACTGCCGATGAATCCGGCTGCACCGGTTACTATGATCATAAAATATCTGGGAGTTATGAAGGCAAATATAGTGAAAATTGGCGTTCAGACGTATAACCTAACGTCAGTCCGTAGTCTGTCTATTTCCAGAATCCAAATAATTCTTCGGGCGTCTCCCGTTCCTTGATGAGTTCAAACCTTTCACCATCATTAAAATACCCGGCGATCCTTGGAGTCAGCCTGCTGTTATAACGCGACCACATGCTGAATGTATAACTCCCGCTGTCGTGTATAACCAGAAAATCACCCTCTTCGATAACTGGCAGTTTGACTCCTTTGGCGAGGATATCACCTGAAAAGCACAGGGGACCGGCAAGGTTGTAGGGATTGTCATCACAACCTTCCTTCCTTGTTCCGGATGATGAATAGACGGAATACTCATGTTGCCAGTCCCGGGGGGTCAGACACTCCCTGACGAACAGATCGGCCCCTGTATGGATCATGGCGGTATTGATTCCAGGATAGCGCTTGACATATTCCACCCGGCTTAGTGTCCAGCCTGCATTTGTGTATATCCAGCGGCCGAACTCAGTAATAAGCCGGTAACCGTCAGTCAGCAGCAGGGGAGCGCGTGACTTAATGGCATCAACATATTCTGCCATCGACGGTGACGGAGTATCATGTTTATAAGCGACCGGAATTCCACCGCCTATATCAAAAATATCTACAGGAAACAATCCGTTTTGTTTTCTCATATCATTAATTTCCAGC
>Ga0172367_10008081_pt1 | contig 11841 bp, 10 predicted proteins | sample Lak10m_FD_114542 | JGI IMG/M metagenome (GOLD analysis project Ga0172367, IMG submission 114542) | Freshwater microbial communities from Kabuno Bay, South-Kivu, Congo - kab_022012_10m | ecosystem: Environmental > Aquatic > Freshwater > Lake | place: Democratic Republic of the Congo: South-Kivu...
GTGCATGGTGATGCGATGAAGCGCATCCATTGGCCCACCAGCATCCGCCGCAATCAGTTGATGGTCAAGGAGTTCGAACAGGACCCGCAGGCAGAAGTCTGGCTGTACCTCGATTCGCAAAAAGATGTTCACTACGAAAAACCGTATCAAGATTACGACGTACCCGTGGAAGCCATGCTATTCGGGAAGCGCCCAAAGTTTCAACTCCTGCCGTCCACACTGGAGTACGCGATCAGCATCACGGCTTCGCTGACGCATTATTTTATTTCGCAGCGCAGAGCGGTTGGGTATGCCAGCGCGGGGCAAACTTTTAACGTTCATCAAGCAGAGCGTAGTGAGCGGCAGGAAGGCAAGATCCTTGAGACCCTCGCTTTTGTGGAAGCAGATGGAAACCTTTCGGTCGCTGCGCTCGTAGCCGCGCAAGCTTCACAGTTGCCCCAGGGGTCAAGTGCCATTATCATTACTCCTACCACGCGCCCCGATCTTTTGCAGGCAGTGGATGATCTTCAAAGGCGCTACCTGCGCCCGGTGGTCATTCTGCTCGATGCTGAAACTTTCAACGGTCCGCGCGGCGGCACAGATAAACTTGTGCTATCCCTGCGCGAGCGGCGCGTGCCTGTCTGCGTGATCGCATGCGATGCCAACCTCACGCAGGCTATTTCAGAATTTTCATCTGACTTCACCTCACAGGATGTGCGAACATGGAAAAGCGCCGCATTGTCACAATAGACCTGCATTTTCAGAATCAGACTCAAGCCATCGCTTCATATTTGATTCGGGATGGGGATGCCGTGGTGCTGGTCGAAAGCGGACCCGGCTCGACTCTTTCCGCGCTGGAAGCTGGCCTTGCGAAGGAGGGCTTATCTCCCCGCGACATTACCCACGTCCTGCTCACGCACATTCACCTTGACCATGCAGGCGCGGCTGGCTGGCTTTCGCGGCAGGGCGCGCGGATCTTCGTCCACCCGAATGGTGCGCCGCACATGCTCAACCCCGAGAAACTCATCGCCAGCGCAACGCGCATCTACGGCGACAGGATGGGAACGCTTTGGGGTGAGTTCCTGCCTGTTGCCGAAGATCAACTCACAGTCCCGAATGACGCGGAAGAGATCGTCATCGGCAGGCTGAGATTCCTTCCCATCAATACGCCGGGGCATGCCGAGCATCATTATTCCTATTTGTTTGAAGATGTGTGCTTCAGCGGTGATGTGGGCGGGGTGCGGATTCCGGGCTACCCTTATTTGCGCGCGCCCATGCCTCCGCCTGAATTGCATTTCGGCAGATGGCGCGAGAGTATTGCCCGCTTGCGGTCGCTGAAATTTGCGCGCATCGCGCCGACCCATTTTGGGATTTTCGATGATGCCGATTGGCAGTTGACCGAATTGCAGAGTCGGCTCGATGAGACCGAGCGATGGCTGGAGCAGGTGATGCCTGCCGACCCGCCCGTGGACGAAATGCGCTCCAGGTTTGAAGCGTGGATGGAGGAACAAAGCCGCGCTGAAAATTTAAGCGATGAAGTGATTCAGGCTTATTCATTGGCGAATCCGCTTGGCATGAGCGCAGATGGGTTGATACGCTACTGGAAAAAAGTGAGAAATGCCTAAGCCGGCGGCGGGCGCTCATTCACGGGCGTCCGTTTTTTTTATCATTTTTCCAGAGATTTAAGTCACTTCAGGGCTGTGACGCTTGAGACAAGACAGATTCTCATAAAAACGATATACTTTATAAAAACCGAACTTTGGAATTGAAAGCGACTCTCCGAAAGTGGCGTAGTGAGGCTGATTTCCAGGGTTTTATTTTCAAGGAGTTTCCATGAAGGATTTTATTGCGATCTCAGATTATTCACCTGATGAAATTGAAGACCTGCTCGACCTGGCTGTGAAGTTAAAGAAGCAATATTTCAAGAAAGGCAACAAACCCATTTTCAAAGGCAAGGTGCTGGGAATGATCTTCCAAAAGCCGAGCCTGCGCACCCGCGTTTCTTTTGATATGGCGATGCGTCACTGTGGCGGCGATGCGCTCTATCTTTCTCCGAATGAGATCGGGCTTGGCAAGCGCGAATCGATTGCCGATATTGCCCGCGTGCTCTCGGGATATGTGCAGGCGCTCATGGCTCGCACCTTCGATCACGCGCACGTGGTGGAACTGGCGAAGTGGTCTGAGATCCCCGTGGTCAACGGCTTGAGTGATTACAACCATCCCTGCCAGGGTATGGCAGATGCGCTGACCATTGTTGAAAAATTTGGCAAAGAATCCAAGGGATTGAATGTCAGTTATGTGGGAGATGGGAACAACGTCACGGTCTCGCTGATGCACGTTTCTGCCCTCCTCGGCTGGAATGTTACGGTTGGTACTCCCGAAGGCTACGATGTGAATCCCGCTGCGGTGGAGATCGCTCAGAACATCGCAAAGAAGACAGGCAGTAAATTGACCTTCGTCCGCGACCCGCATGAAGCGGTCAAGGGCGCGCATGTGATCTACACCGACACCTGGACTTCGATGGGGCAGGAAGAAGAAACCGCCAAACGTGAGAAGATCTTCCCTCCGTATCAGGTCAATGCTCAGTTGGTCAGCGAAGCGGATAAAGATGCGATCGTGATGCATTGTCTGCCCGCGCACCGCAACCATGAATTGACCGATGATGTCGCTGACGGTGAACACTCGGTCATCTTCCAGCAGGCTCACAACCGCCTGCACGCGCAGAAGGCAATTCTGGCGCGGCTGTTTGATGTGGCGTAATATTTTTCACCACAAAGTGTCACGAAGGTTTTCCTTTTAGTGCCTTTGTGGTTAAATCTTTAAAAAGGATCATTAATGAATACACAAGACTTTATCAAGATGGAAGAGCAGTACGGCGCGCATAACTATCATCCGTTGGATGTGGTGATCGAAAAGGCTGAGGGCGTGTGGGTCTATGATGTGGAAGGAAAGAAATACCTCGACTGTTTGAGCGCATACTCCGCTGTCAATCAGGGACACGTGCATCCTGAGATCTTGAATGCCATGCTCGACCAGGCGAAGCGCGTCACACTGACTTCACGCGCCTTCCGTAACGATCAGTTGCCGCTCCTGTACAAGGAACTGTCTGAGATGACCGGCTACGAAATGTCGCTGCCGATGAACTCTGGCGCAGAGGCGGTTGAGACTGCCGTAAAACTCGCACGCAAGTGGGCGTATCAGGTCAAGAAAGTTCCACGCCATCAGGCTGAGATCATCGTCGCTTCGGGCAATTTCCACGGGCGTACCGTGACCATTGTGTCGTTCTCCACCGAGCCGTCCTACCGCCATGACTTTGGTCCGTTCACACCGGGCTTCGTCACCGTGACCTACGGCAACGCGGAAGAAATTGAAAAGGCGATCACACCCAACACCGCCGCCGTTCTGCTTGAGCCGATCCAGGGCGAGGCCGGGGTCATCATTCCACCCGCCGGATATTTGAAGAAGGTCTCAGAAATTTGCAAAAAGAATAACGTGCTATTTATCGCGGACGAAATCCAAACCGGTCTGGCACGGACGGGCAAGCTGTTCGCGGCGCATCATGAAGATGTCCGCGCTGACATTACCATCATTGGCAAGGCTCTGGCTGGCGGCTTTTATCCCGTCTCGGCAGTGCTTGCAGACAAGGCGATCCTCGGTTTGTTCACACCCGGCGAGCATGGTTCCACTTTCGGCGGCAATCCGCTCGCCGCAGCAGTATCCCGCGCGGCGTTGAAGGTGATCCGCGACGAGAAGTTGGACGAGAGATCACAGCAGTTGGGCGAGTATTTTGTCGAGCAGTTGAGCGAGATCTCCAGTCCGCATGTGAAGGAAGTGCGCGGTCGTGGATTACTGATCGGTGTGGAACTCAAGCCCGAGGCGAAGGGTGCCCGCCGTTTCTGCGAAGCCTTGCAGAATAAGGGCATCCTCGCGAAAGAGACGCACGACAACGTCATTCGTTTTGCTCCGCCGCTTGTCATTGACAAGGATACGATCGATTGGGCGCTTCCTTCCATTCGCGAAGTGCTCAATATGGCATAGATTTTTTGACCCTAAAGGTTTCAAAAAGATCCTTTAGGGTTTTTTATGTGGAGGCACACTATGTACATTGGAATTCCAAAAGAAAGCAGACCCTTCGAATATCGTGTGGGTCTTTCCCCGGCGGGTGTTGAGATCCTTGCTCAAAACGGGCATCAGGTATTTGTTGAACATGATGCCGGCGTGGGCGCGGGCTTTAGCGACCGGGAATATGAAAAGTCTGGAGCGCGGGTCGCCTATTCTGCAGAAGAAGTCTTTGGGCGGGCAGATCTTTTATTGAAGATCTCGCGCCCGCTGAAGAAGGAGATGGAATGGTTGAAAGACGGCGCGATCCTCGCGGGTTTGCTGCACCTTGCTTCCAGCTCTCAAGACCAGATCGACCTGTTGCTTGAAAAGAAGATCACGGCGCTTGCGTACGAACAGGTGCAGGATGCTTCCGGCGCGCTGACCGTGCTGCGCCCATTCAGTTTGATCTGCGGGGCGATGATCCCCCAGATCGCGGCGCGCCTTTTGCAAAATAATTGGGGCGGCAAGGGCGTGCTCTTGAGCGGACTCCCCGGCGTGCCTTCTGCCGAAGTGGTGATCATCGGCGGCGGTGTAGTGGGCATGTCTGCCGCTCAAGCGATGCTTGGTGCAGGGGCGCAAGTGACGGTGATCGACAAGAGTTTAAGCGTGCTGGAGAAAATCTCTGAACGCTTCCCGCGCGCGGTGACGATGATCTCGACCAAGCGCAACCTTGAGCGTGCAACTGCGTTTGCAGATGTGGTGATCGGTTCGGTGCTGGTCAGCGGTCAGCGCGCGCCGATCGTGGTGACGCGAGAGATGGTCCGCGCCATGAAGCCGCGCTCGATCATCATCGATGTCAGCATCGATCAGGGCGGTTGTATTGAAACTTCCCGTCCCACCACGCATGAGCATCCTACTTTTGTGGAAGAGGGCATGGTGCATTACTGCGTACCGAATATTCCCGGCGTCGTCGCGCGCACGGCCAGTCATGTGTTTTTGAACGCCGCCATTCCATATATTTTGGAAGTGGCGAACAAGGGCAGCGAAGAGGCGATGAAGGAGTTCCCGGCCATTGAAGCGGCGATCAATACGCATAATGGAAAACTGGTCAACCTCGTCCGCCTGAGCGCTCAGGAGGAGTAAGAGATGGCGACCAGTATTTATCAATCGCGGGTCACAACCCCGCAAGAAGCAGTCAAGACCATCAAGTCGGGACATCGTGTCTTTCTGACCGGCAATGTCTCAGTCCCTCAAAAATTGCTGGCAGCGCTGGTGGAATATGCTCCCAGCCTGAACGATGTGGAGATCTGTCAGGCATTGACCGTTGGTTCGGCAGACTATGTCAGCCCGCAAATGGAAGGTCACCTGCGGGTCAATTCGATGTTCATCAGCGCGAACATCCGTAAGGCCGTGAACGAAGGGCGCGCAGATTTTACGCCCGTTCTGCTTTCGGAATTTCCGCTTTTGTTCAAGCGCGGTGTCCTGCCTTTGGATGTGGCGATCATTCACGTTTCCACCCCTGACGAACACGGGTTTTGCAGCCTGGGCGTGGAAGTAGGTTTAACCAAATCTGCGGCAGAATCTGCCAAGGTGGTCATTGCGGAAGTGAATGAGCAAATGCCCCGCACGCTGGGCGATGCCTTTATTCATGTCAGCCGCCTGACCCACATTGTCCCCGTCAATTACCCGATCCCCGAACACAAGATGACAGCCGAAGGTGATATGGAAGTCATTCAGAAGATCGCCGGTCATGTGGCTGGGTTGATCCCTGACGGTGCAACCATGCAATTGGGCATTGGCTCGATCCCCGATGCGGTGCTTAAATTTCTGTTCGATAAAAAAGACCTTGGCATTCATACCGAGTTGTTCTCAGATGGCGTGATCGATCTGTTCAACGCGGGCGTCATCACGAATGGGCGCAAGTCTCTGCACCCCGGCAAGATCGTGGCGGGATTCATCCTTGGGACAAAGAAACTCTACGAGTGGGTGAACGACAATCCGATGATCGAAATGCACCCGACCGAATATGTTAACGACCCGTTCATCATCGCGCAGAATGACCGCATGGTGGCTGTCAACTCCGCGATCGAAGTGGATCTGACCGGGCAGATCTGCGCCGACAGTATCGGACCCAAACTGTACAGTGGCGTGGGCGGTCAATTGGATTTTGTTTACGGGTCTTCGCGTTCCAAGGGCGGCGTGCCGATCATTGCCTTGCCGAGCGTTGCCACCATGCGCGATGGTACTGCAGTGAGCAAGATCACTGCCATGCTCAAGCCGGGCGCGGGTGTGGTGACCAGCCGCAACCATGTCCGCTATGTGGTGACGGAATGGGGCATTGCGGATTTATATGGTAAAACTATTCGTCAGCGCTCGCAGGCGTTGATCAATGTGGCTCACCCGCAATTCCGCGAGGAACTGACCCGTCAGGCAAAAGAATTGCATTACATGTAGCAAATTCCCAAGTTTATTTGCAGCCGCAGGGATTTTGCGTAACCCTGCGGCTATTTTATTGTTAACCAAAAGAATCCGCGAATCATAACGATTCGCTGAATTTTTATCCATGATTATTGAAAAGGAAGTAAGAGAGAGTATGAGAAGAGCGAAAATTGTAGCCACCATCGGTCCCGCTTCAGAATCGGAGCAGGCGCTTGAAGCCTTGATCAAGGCAGGGATGAATGTTGCACGCCTGAATTTTTCACACGGTACACATCAACAACATGCAGAAAAGGTCACGAGGATCCGCGCGGTTTCTAGAAAATTGGGAATGCCGATCGGTATTTTGCAGGACCTGCAGGGACCAAAGATCCGCGTTGGGAAATTATCGGTCCCTTTGCAGCTTGCGGTGGATGAGCAGGTCTGTTTGTACGCCACCCGAGATGAAGCCCCCAATACCCCCCATCAACTTTTGCCCGTAGATTTTCGTGAGCTGTTCGATTCGGTGCAGACCGGTGACCGGCTGCTGCTCGATGATGGGCGGCTCGCTTTGGAAGTGGTCTCAGTGGATGGTCGTGTTGTTCACGCGAAAGTTCTTGTCGGCGGCACTTTATCTTCGCACAAGGGAATCAACCTTCCCGGCGTAAAGCTCCGCATCGCAGGGTTCACCGAGAAGGATAAATCTGACCTGGCGTTCGGCATCTCACAGGGTGTGGATGCGGTGGCAATTTCTTTTGTGCGCAGCGCTGAAGATGTGAAAGCGGTACGAGCCGCCATTGACGAGTTCGCCGCCGGCAAAAAGATCCGCCCGCTGTTGATCGCAAAACTGGAAAAGCCCGAAGCATTGACCGAGCTGGAAGCCATTCTGGATGTGGTGGATGGTGTGATGGTGGCTCGCGGCGACCTCGGGGTTGAGCTTCCGCCCGAGCGAGTGCCTTCCCTGCAAAAGATGATCATTCAAGCAGCCAATGCGCGCGCCAAGCTGGTCATCACAGCCACGCAGATGCTAGAGTCCATGATCCAGAATCCGCTGCCCACACGCGCTGAAGCTTCAGATGTTGCCAATGCGATCTTTGACGGAACCGATGCGGTGATGCTCTCCGCAGAGACCGCGTCTGGTGACTATCCGAGCGAGGCGATCGCCATGATGTCGCGTATTGTCAACGAAGCGGAGACCCACTATATCGAATGGGGCAGCCGTCAGGATGGCCGCGCCGGGCTTGGCGAAAGCGACGCCGCCTCAATGGCCCGCGCCGCCAATGCTCTGGCGCGAGACCCGGAAGTGCAGGCGGTTTCCGTCTTTACAATGCAGGGACGTTCCGCCTGGTTAATGTCGAAGGCGCGACCGTCCAAGCCTATTCTGGCTTTCACACCCGAGCGTGAGACCTTTAATCAACTGGCTTTCCTTTGGGGTGTTCAGCCCTATCTTTCAAATTTTGCAAATCACATGGACGAAATGCTTGCCAATGTAGATTCGGCGCTGTTGCAGCGCGGCATTCACTCAGGACAGCAAGTGGTACTGATCTGCGGCTATCCTGTTGGAGCACAGCGCCCGCCCAACATGGCTTTGCTGCATACTGTGGGCAGTGAAGCAAACGTCAGCCTTGTGCAAAAACTTGCCGAAGGGAATGTGGCAAGGAAGCAATAAACCGAACCGACTCCATGTCAAAACGGATTTTCTCAACCCTGCTGATCCTTTTTCAACTCGCGGCATTTGCCTACTTTGCGTGGCTGCGAATTGACAATGCGGATATCGTCCACGAGCCGCGTTCATTCGGCGACACCAACGATTATTTCCACAATGCGAGTCTGCCGGTTTTCTCGCGCGATTTCTGGATCGACGCCCGGCCTCCGGTCACGGCTTTATTTTGGAAGCTTGTAGATTCAGACCCTGAAAAAATATTCACCCTGCAGTTGTATTTTTCGATCGTGTGCTGGGGAATCCTTGCTTTTACCTCCGCTGGCACTGTAAAGAACATCCTGCTCAAACCAACGTTATTTGTTTTGGTGCTTGCCTTCACCTTGAGTCGGGATATTTACATGTGGGACCCATTTCTGGGAAGCGAATCGATCGGGCTTTCATTGACCGCGCTCTTCCTCGCCGCGTCTCTTTCCCTGCTTGTGAAGTGGAGCGGATGGACAGCGGCAGCGCTCGTCTTCCTGGGGTTGCTCATTGTTTTCACTCGCGATACTTACGCCTATTTGCTGTTGATGATCGCGGCGGCAGCTTTTGTTGTATTCTGGTTCAGTTCATACCGCTGGCACGCGGCGGGAGTCAGTTTGGCGTTCGTGTTGATCTTCCTGTTCAGTTCGCAACTCGCCACGATCGCGCTGCGTCCTTTCCGCGCGATATTGATGAACACCGCTCTGCGGGTTTTCCCGTCGGAAGAATACACGGAATATTTCAGACAACATGGCATGCCCATAGACGAACGGTTGGTACAGATCGCGCGCAACCCAGAGCCGGGAAAAAAATTCACGGTCAACATTGCCTTCACGTTCGATGAAGACCAGGAAGAATTCCGCCAGTGGGCGATGGGACCCGGGCGGGCTGAGTATGTCAAATTCCTGTGGTTCTACAAAGCGCAGACTTTCCAGAATGTGTTTACAGAAACCCCCGGGCAGAGTTTTTATCCCGACGTGTATTATTACACCGCCACCGGGTATCGACCGATCATCAACGATGCGCGCATCTCTGAGCTGCTTTACCCCACTCGCTTTGGGCTGGTCTTCTTCTTTGCCGCGAATCTGTTCGCTGCCTTCATTGCCGCTCTTGCCTGGCGTGATAGAAAAGCCCTCTGGCTCGCGCCGGTGCTTATGATCTTGCTTTCTTACCCGCAAGCCGTTCTTATCTGGGCGGCAGATGCGAACGATATTTCAAGGCACTCGATCGCCTTTAATATTTTGCTGCGGCTTGGTGTGTGGATGTTGATCTTCTTTATTGCGGATTCCCTGCTTGCGGATCTGTCTGCTCGAGTGAGATTTATAAAACGACAGGAACTTTCCGCTCAATAGGATTTCGCTTCTTTCTTAACTGTGACCTGCCTCTGCGCAATAAAACGACCTGCCCTCAAAAGGGCAGGTCGTTTGCATTCTCGTGCTATTTGAGCAACGAACTACTTTTCGCTGGTAGCGATCAAGATCCCGATCCCGATCAAGACTCCGCCCGCCAGAAACAGGGGTGTGATCTTTTCAGAAAGAAAGAACCAGCCCAGTAGAGTGCCAACAATGGGTTGAGCAAAGAAGGTGAGAGATGCCACGGCGGCAGGCAGCTCTGCGAAGGCGTAATTCCACAGGAACATGGCAATGGCAGTAGAGATGATCCCTAAAAATAAAATACCGCCGACGATGCCAATGGTGATCTCTCCCACGCCCTGAGTGTTTACCTCCCACAGTCCTGCAAGCAGACTGGTGGGCAGCCCTCCCAAAAGCATGATGGCAGAAGATGCCAGCAAATCGCCGGTTTTAGAAACTTTACGCACCAGCACCGAATACAGAGCCCATGTCAGCGCTGCCGCCAGCAGACTCATATTGCCCCAGAACAGGTTGGGAGAAAGTTCTGCTGTGCGCGGGTCAATGACTGCCAACACTCCCAGCGAAGATACGATCAATGCGAAGATGCGGCGGGGAGTGGTGCGCTCGCCCAGCAAAAACGGGGCGAAAAGCAAAACGAAGGCCGGCGTGGCTGAGGTCACGAGCGATCCGTTGGATGCTGTCGAGAGTTTTGTCCCTACGAATTGAAAACCAAGCGAGATCCCGTACCCTACAAATCCCACCAGCAGACTCTTCCAAAAAAAATCTTTTGTGATCTCGACCTTCGACTTGCGAAAGTACATCACCATGCCCAGGGTCAGCGCACCGAGAATGTAGCGCGTGGTGAGTAAGGCAAAAGGAGGAATGACCTCCAGAACAACTTTGCTGACGACGTACATGCCGCCCCAAATGGACGCCGCTGCAAGACCTGCGAGTAAACCTGCGATGCTGTGCTTTTTCATAATGTCCCCGATTATATCGAAGATGATCCGCTGCGGTCGCTGCCTACGTCATCACCTGGCGTAGTTCCTGCATACGTCGCAACAAGCTTTGTATGTGACCGTCTTTCAGGGCGGTGAACCACAGCCCTTCACTAAATCTTTCTCCGCGTACCCACCATGTCAAAACGGAGCGTAGTTGGTCGAGGGTGGCGCTCTTATAAAACCCAGTCGACTTGATCCATTCGCCCGGGCTTTTCTCTGAATATTGCAGATCCGCAAAGCAGGGCTGGCTTGCGAGTTTGAAAAATTGGTCTACATCCTCGTCATAGACCGCGTAAGGAAAGTGCATGACCTCGCTGCTCGGGTCGCTGACATCCCAGTGACCAAATTCCCGTCCTTGGGTTTCAAAGGCAGGCAGGAAAGCGGTCAGTTGATCGATCTGCTCTGGGGTGGGTCTGTTATTTGTCATGCAGGCTTTGCAAGTCCACTTTTTGGATGTACTTCTGGCTGGCTTTGCTCATGTCGCTGTAGACGCCGCGATATTCTTCCGGTAAAAGCTTTGCCATTTCGTACATCATCTCATCCACGATCTGCTGGCGAACTTCACTGGTGACCTTCACGCCTTCCACATTGAGTTTGAAGGGATCGCCCACGCGGATGTGAAAGTCTGTGCGCTTTAAGCGTTTCAAATTCTTAAGATACACCTCTCCGCCCCAGTGAACGATGGGGATGATGGGCGCGCCGGAATGCAGGGCAATGATCACCGTGCCCGGCATGGCGCGGATGAGTTGCCCGGTCTTATTGCGTGTGCCTTCGGGGGCAAGCCCGAAGATCTTTCCTTCTTCAAGCGCTTTCAACGCCAGCTTGAGCGCTTTCATGTCTGCTTCGCCGCGATGAACGGGGATCGCTCCCCAGATATTGAATACCCAGCGCAGGAACCAGTTATTCCATGCCTCTACTTTTGCCCAGCCTGAAAGCTTGCGGGGCTGCAAGTGTGCGAAAAGCATGGGTACCTCGATCTGCCCTGTGTGGTTGGCGATGGCGATCAATGGTCCATGCATGGGGAATTTATGAAGGTCGGGCGCGTCGATGCGGCAGGTGATGCGGGTGTAAATGCGGATGAGGAAGTTGATGAGCCAGTGCATATATTTTATTTTTTCAATTCAGGCGATGAAATTTGAAGTAGGTTGAAATAATCTCAGGCGCAGATGATCTCTAATTCGCGCGGGAGCAGTTCAAGGGTCAGGGATGATCCGTCAAGGCAGATAAATTCTCCATCTGCGTGAGCGGGGAAGGTCCTATCCAAAGATCGAATGGAAACTTTTTTGGCGCGTTTCATTTGGATCTCAGGCAGCGACTTCTGCGTGCCCCTGATGAAGTGGGGGATCATCGCCAGAATGCGGCCTTTGGA
>Ga0172367_10008086_pt1 | contig 11834 bp, 7 predicted proteins | sample Lak10m_FD_114542 | JGI IMG/M metagenome (GOLD analysis project Ga0172367, IMG submission 114542) | Freshwater microbial communities from Kabuno Bay, South-Kivu, Congo - kab_022012_10m | ecosystem: Environmental > Aquatic > Freshwater > Lake | place: Democratic Republic of the Congo: South-Kivu...
ATCAGTTGAAGGAAAAAATAAAGAACAATTACATGCTTTGTGGATGCTATCAAATCCTAATTTGCCTTTGGTCACAATGACAGGTATGCCAGGTTCAGGTAAAACATTCATCACATTGATGGCTGCAATTCATTTAATCTCTCAAAAGAAGTATAAAAGAATTATTTTCACTCGTCCTATTCAACCAGTAGGTAAAGATCTAGGTTTCTTGCCTGGCGACATCAATGAAAAAATGGCTCCTTGGTTATCACCTATTGTTGATAATTTTAGAAACAAGTTTGGCGATTTAAGTTATTTTCAAACAATGTTAGATAATGGAATTATTGATATTGCTCCATTGAGTTATATTCGTGGTCGTTCCTTTAATGATGCGATTATTATTGTAGATGAGTCTCAAAACGCAACCATTCATGAATTAAAGACTGTTATCACTAGAACAGGTCAAAACAGCAAAATAGTTCTTTTAGGTGACACAGATCAGGTAGATTTACCTTATGTAGATAAGTTTAGCAATGGTTTAACAATTGTAATTGAAAAAATGAAAGAAACAGATCTTCATGGTCATATTCACTTAGACAGAGGTTATAGATCTGATTTAGCTTCTATTGCTGCTACTTTGTTATAGAATTTAATATTTAATCTAAAAGAGAATATTCATGACAACAAGAGATTTAAATCGATTTCAAAAAACATATCCTTTATTAAGGCTTAAACCTATTATTGAAACAACAGATGGTACTACAGGTGGAGAAACAGTAGAAAAAGTTAGTCTTTTTAAATTGGACTCAGGTTCTACCGATGTTTACATGCCTTTATCTGTTGACATTCAAGTTGATCCTTCACCGTTTGGTATACAAATTTCATTTGCAAATGACAATATACCAGGTTCTGAATCAGGTATTGATGTGATCATGTTAAATAATGGTACTGTAAATAAAACCAGGGATGAACATTTTAATGTCGATCAAGTAAGTGGTGATGCCATTTTTGAATAGTATTTTATAAACAAATCTGTTTTTTATTTAATTATTATTAAATATTTTATGAAAGAATAGACATATGAGTAGTTTAAGACCTCAAACTAATAAATCTCATGATTTAGGTCGACTTGAATATAGATGGAATACTTTGTTTGTTGATGGTGTAAATTCTACTGGGCAATCTTATTTAGAAGATACTAACATATCTGGTGATTTACTTTTAGGACCTAACAATGTGAATGTTTTAGATAAACTGGTCGAACTTGAAGAAAATTCAGGTACAGGAAATGGTACAGTGACATCAATCAATACTTTGTTGCCGGACAATTCAGGCAATGTTTTAATTAATGCTTCACATATTAGTTCTTCATTAGTAGTTTCTAATTTTACCACCTCTTCTGATCAACTTGGAATAAATAGATACATTAAAGGAATTGACAATAAGCTTTTAAATGTGTCTTATATCGACATTGATGAAGCAATTACAGGTGAAAAAGAATTTTCTACTGCAGCATACGGTTCTTATACAATACCTTCAAATGATGACACTACTCTTCTTGCTACGACGCAATGGGTAAATGATAAATTTGGTTCATTATCAGGAGCACTGACGTATAAAGGAGCCGTTTCTTATGACTCAAATTTATTGAAAAATGCTTCAATTGGTGATGTTTATGCAATTAGCAATACCGGTATTTTGGAAGGTACAACCTATGTATTTCCTGGCAATCTTGTTATTTTTAAGGAAGATCTTACAGGAACAATTACACCTACCAGTTACAATATTATTGACATTAATGTTGGTATTAGATCTATTAACGGATTATCAAATCCTAATTCTACCTTATTGACTGGGCATATTCAAGAGGGGACAGGCATTAATCCTGTAACTGATCTTCCTAATTTATGGTTTACTAATGCTCGAGCAAGATCTGCAATTTCTTCTACTGCTCAACACATTTCTTATGATAATAGCACAGGCATTATTTCTTCTACTTTGACTCCTTTTGCAAAAACAGACGTAAGAGACATGCTTGTAGGTAATCAGCATTCCGGAATTAGTTTTACTTATGCAAACAATGTAATTACAGCTTCTGTTACTTCACAAGGAAGTGTCACATCTGTGAATTCTGTTTCACCTTCAAATGGAAATATAACATTAACCACTGCAAATATTTCAGAAGGTAATAATCTTTATTTTACTACAGCCAGAGCAAGAGGTGCTTTTTCAGCAGGTACAGGTATTTCTATTACCGATGGTCAAATATCTACATCGATTACTCAATACACTGACAATTTAGCCAAAACAGCTGTAGTCGTTAATGACATGTCAGGTACACAAACGACTCAATCTCCTAGCGTACAATCCGTTAAAGATTATATCTCAACAAATTCTTCTTTGTGGACAGAAAGCAGTATTAAAGATCTGTTTAGCGCATCAGGAGATTATCTTGCTTATGATAAATCAACTGGTATTATAACTTCATCTTTAACAGATAGTATTATTCAAACTCAGGCAAAATCTGCAATATCTAGCAATAGTTCATATATTTCATATAACAATGGAATAATCAATGACACAATTTCTACTAACTTTCTTACTGGTTCTTTAAAAGGATCTGCAAATGGTGTTGCATCATTGGACGCAAATGGAAAAATTCCTTCTGGGCAATTACCAGCATTAGCGATTACAAATGTGTCATCTGGTTTTGATGCAAATAAACCATCACCAGCAAGTGCCGGCGATTTTTTTATTGCGACTGACACAAATAAGTCTTATGTATATGATGGTTCATCCTGGGTACAAATAACATCAGGTGTCAATATTTCTAGTGTGAACGGTCAAAGTGGACCTACTGTGAATTTGACAACCGACAATATCAGCCAAGGGTCTACAAACAAATATTTTAGTAATGCTCAGGCAAGAGAAGCAATTAGTATCACTGGAAATTATTTAACATATAATCCTACAACAGGTGTAATTACTTCTTCTTTGACAGATTCTTCTATAAATAATTTGGCCGATGCTAGAGTTGTAGCTCTACTTGCTGGTCCTAGTCAATCAACACAACATTCCGGCATACAATTTGTCTATGCAAATGGCGTTCTTTCTGCTTCTGTTTCTTCGCAAGGAAGCGTAACATCTGTAAACTCTGTTTCGCCTTCAAATGGAAATGTAACGTTACAATCAGATAAAATTGCAACAAACGGTTTAACTAATTCTTATTATAATACAGGCTCTGTAAGTTCTGCTGTTTCTGACTCTTTGTATGGTCATATCAATGGTATTTTACAAAATGCAGTATTTAAGGATAAACTAACAACAGATTTGACTTCATCATCTGCGACATTTAAGGATATTAATGTACACAATGGAACATTGACAGTATCCGGATCAACAAACAATCCTGCAATGGTAAATATGGTTGATACTCTTTATGTAAATGTACCAACTCTTGCATCTTCAAACTGGTCAATTGCTAGTAATGCAGCAGTTAATAAAAACTGGTTAATTCAATATTCTACTAATCAATTATTGTTTAAATCTAATAACTTAAGTGATGTTCCTAATAAGCCTCAAGCGATTACTAATCTTGGCTTAGGTACTTCAGCTACAAAAAATACTGGTACAGCAAATGATAGTATTCCTCTATTGTCTCATACAGGTTTACCAGCCGTTAGTGGTGAAAACTTAACTAAACTACCAAATTTAGACAAAATAAGCAATACCAGTATCACTAATATAGCCGCAGGCGATATTCTTCAATATACGACTGAAAACAGTATACCTGCATGGCGAAATAAAAAAATAAGTAATCCTAAACCTAAGTTCCTAAGAAATCCAAACACCTTAGCAACATCAGATTTTACGACTAATGATACGACAACTTTGATAGTTTTAACTTCTGCGAGCATAGCTTTGCCAGCATCGACTTCTGCAAATGATGGCTGCATATATCATATAAAGAAAACAATCCCAACAAACAGCATCACTATAACAGGAAACTTTTTAGAAGGATTTCCATCATTCGTTTTGACAGGAGACTATAGTTCATTGACTGTAATTTCAGACTGGGATGGAAATGATTCAAATGGAAGATGGATGGTGATATAAAATGACATGGTTAAATAATGCAGTTAATAATGAGCCCGAGATAAAAAGCAAACTAAATATCGATATTACAAAATTATATTGGGATGGTAGTCCTTATGGAGCTCTTTTTTGGGGGAACGGAGATGCAAATTTAGGTGGAAATCTTTACAATTATCATATGACAGCTTTAAGATTTAATCAAAAAAAGGTTATATGTGGAAATGATTTTGTATCAACAGAAAAATCACCTACATTGACATATAATAGGTCTGGTCTTTTAAGTGCATTAAGTCCTTGGAGTGCAGCAGGTGCACCATTCGATTTTATTATTAATACGAGTACTTTCAATATACAAGAATATATATACGAAATCAAAGCAAATTTCAACTGGAAAGGATTTAATGCAAATATAACAGACAATAATATATACCAAAAGAGACAATCATCACAATATGGATTATCGTCAGGTCTTTCATGTCTTTTATTTAATGATAACTCGCAAAACCCCAGTACGTTAACTTATCCTAATAATTTTGCTGGTGGCGGTGGAAAAAACAATACTAGTCTTCAATATATTTGCACTAGTTATCCGGCTTATGGGTCCTTTGACGGAGTAAATCCTAAATTTCAAAGCATTAGATCTTTCGGTAGAGGTTCTGGTGTCAAATCAATATCATTTCAAAATCCTTCTTCTACAGCAGGTTCTTTTAGAGAGTCTTCTTCTGCTTCAACGTCAGACAGCTTTTATTGGTTTCCAAATTCTTTTTCTTTGCATAACAAAAATATTAATGGAAATCAATTCCCAAATAGTGTTAGTATTAGTAAAGAAACTACTAGTAATAATTATTTAGAAAATGTAATTAATCCTTATAACCATGGATATTTCGAAATATTAATATCAAAAGAATATTGTTCTAAATATAATATTTGGTTTGGAGAAATAGGTACAACTAGTCCTTTTTATGCTAGTGTCTCTATGAATACTGAAAATGTACTTAATTCTTTTTGGTTATCATCAGATTATCCAAATAATCCACAAGGTACAGGCTTTTTTTATTTTCCTTATCTTTCTTTTGTTATTTTTTCTAATCATAAAGTTAATAGTAGTGGCACGACTGCCATCAATTATACTCCTTTACCTTTTATGTATTCGAATACTTGGCAAATTCCTAATGATGCAATTTCTAATGTTGAAATAATAATAACTAGAATTCCTAGAAAAAAATTATATTACTAAACATATTCAATAATTACTTTAAAAAAAGAAAATCATTATGACCTATATCAATATTTCTCAAAATCAACCTAATAATCCAGCCTTAGTTTGTCCAAATTTATGTATATTCAATTTAGGATTAAAAATATTTTCACAGAGTTCATCAACATTTTTCGAAGACACTTTAGCATTATCTTATAATTCAATACCTAATATAGAAATTTTATATCAAAATAGTTTATCTTTCCCTAACACTTCTGTTTCTAGAAAATCAAATAATTTTGAAAATACAATGATAGTCATGAATTATAAAAACTTCAATGATCTAAACGAAGGAGATAAAACAGAGAATAATATTCCTTTTCATATTTTGCAAGGTTCAGGTAATTCTCAAACTGTTTTATATACCAAAAACACTTCTTTTCCTAGAAAATTTTACCTTTCAGATCTAGGTTTTAATTCTTATAATCCTCCTTTTACTAATACTTCAACTTTACCTCATGAAGGAAACAATTTATGGCAGACGCCTAATTATTCAAGCTTAAGAATTCCTTCTTCAAATGATCCTGGCTATTTATACAAAAAATCATCCGATTTAAATAATCTAAAGTTGCCTACAATTGTTTTATATGGCGGATATGAATATTATATAGAAATAACAAATTCATCAGGCCTAATTGCATTTAATAGCTTTACGAATATTTATGATGATCAAAATAGAACTAAGCTAAATGCTAATTCAAAAGTCTATATAAATAATAATTCTTATAATCCTACATGCAATATTTCTTTTTATGAAAGAAAAACAGACGTTAAAAAATATTTAGACATTAGATACATCTTTGCAGATTATGTCTCATTTGCTTCTCAATGGGCCTCTAAAATTATGATATATCAAATACCTATTGTCTAAAAGAAAGATTTTAAAATGACATGGATAAATATATCGACATATGTTCCAGTGGTTAGTTTAGTTCAAGGAACAGATGTCACGACTATAAAACCACAATTACCCCTTAAGTTAGATTATACAGAAACTACAGGTAGCAATAATCTGCACGATAATGTATATACTTTTACAAATTCTGCGACAAATTTCAATTATCTTCTAGTGAATAGACCACAGTACAACAATATCAATACTGCTCAAACAAATGACTCCAACATGCTAACTGTACGAAATCTAAATAGTTCGGACAGTGTATTAAACGAAACAGTTTATGACACAAATCCTGTCTATATAGTAGGAACAATCCCCGGCGCAGGCAAATTTATTAGAACTTTAGGCGACATTGCACAAATAACTTCTGGTTCTTTAATGAAAAGAAAAATAACAGTTCAAAATTCTAATTTAGCCACCAGCATAAAAGATCAATGTCAAATATTTATTAGAACGAAGTAATCTGTTTATTTTCAATTATTATTTTGAATAATTATTTTTAAATCATAATAAGGATTTAAATATGAGTTCTTTAAGACCTGAGAGTAATAAGGTTCATAGTCTAGGTACAGACAGTATTAGGTGGAAGAAACTATCTGTAGGGGGAATTAATGCAAACGAACAAGTAATAATAGACAATACGGATGACACTTTTGGTTTAATTGTAACCGGTTCAATGTCTCTAAAAGAAGGTGACATATCTTTATGGGATAACAATACAGAGTATAAAGTTTTAGAAACGTTATTGGATTTGTCAACAGGGGCAAATATTGATGAAACAAATCTTGTACACAAATCAGGCACAGAAACAATATCCGGATTTAAAACTTTTACAGGTGGATTGCAACTAACAAAATCATCAGGTGTTACTTTTAAAATAGCAGGAGATGATCTAGATCCTACTTCTAATGATGGCACAATACCTACAACAAAATGGGTAAATGATAAATTAAGCGACATAACAATTGCAAATGCTACAACCTCGACTTCTGGCAAAGTTAGACTAGCTACATCTGATGATATGACAGGCTCAGGTACAAACACAGATCAGAGTTCTAATCCTATAGTTGTTCAGCCTTCACAAGTTATATCTAAAGTCAATACAGCAGTTCAAGGTATTGCAGGAGGACTGATCTACAAAGGCGCAATAGACATTGTAAATAGTCTAATATTACAAACTTCAATAACTAGTTCTTTATCGGGCGATTTCTGGTATGTTAAAACAGGCGGAACAGTTTCTATATCAAATGGTTCGACAGATGTAAATGTTACATTTAATGTAGGCAATATTATTATTTTTAAGTCAAATGCAACAAATCCTATTTTAACGACCCAGTTTGATGTGATACAAAATGCATTGAACTTTGAACAAATCAAAGGCATATTAGAGTCAGGAAATACTGGCAATTTAGAATATTATGCAAATAGCCTGTACTCAAAAGGAATTATAGGGGCAACAGCGACTGACAAGTATGACTATACCGAATTGCTTAAAACGACAGGCTTGAATACTGCAGAAAGTAATGCTTCTTATGATTTTTCAACAAATTCAAGCACAATAACTGTCAAGGATTTATCTTTCGATGTTCCTCTTGCCACTGATGCTCAAAAAAAGCAAGCATTGAATGTCAATTCTTTGGAAAACTATCTAGACAACAATTTGTCAATTGACAAACTGAAGGATGTACAAACAACAAACGCTTATATTCCTTCTCACGGTCAATTCTTGATGTGGTCAAATGATCCAAATGGAAATCCTTCTTCTTTACAAAAATGGATACCTCAAACTTTACCTACAATTACAACTACTCTGTCTGGTTTGGAAGACACTCTTATTTCAAGCCCTACGAATAATCAAGCTTTGATATATGATAGCACAGCAGGAAAATGGAAAAATTCTTCATCTTTGACATTACCTTCTACTGTCGCTTACACTTCTACTTCAAGCCCTCCTCAAAATTTTGTCAATGAAAACACTTTCACCGGTGGTTTAACCGCAACAAAGCAATTAAAAACAACATCAGGCCAAACAGTGACATGGTTGGGATTTGCCGACGCTGGAGAATTAGTAAATCAACATCTAGGACATCCAACATATCGCAGTATTCTTTACTCTACTTCTTCTTTTGGAAATAATATTGTTACAACAAACGATTGGGTTACAAGAAAGTCCTTAAAGAGAGTAGTCACTAAAGATTTAACATCAAATGTAAATCTTCAAACTACTCTGTTGTCAAGCGATTATGGGATGGATGACTCAAAAAACAATTACCCTATCTTTAATGATTTTATATGGACATATCGACCTGACGGTGCTGTAATTAGAACAATTAATTTACCTAGTTGTTTAAATTCTTCTCCTAGCCCTGCTTTTCTTAAGACTGGTTTCACTTTAAATATCAAAAACATTCCACAAGGAAGTTATTCGACAACTACAACTCCTGAAAACTATATTATCAATATTGCTCCACAAACAGGTCAATACATCGATGGTGTTCTAAATGACATAATACAATTGGTTCCTTATTCTTCAATCACTTTTGTTGTTTCTGATGATCAAACAGTGGGCTGGGTGATAATATAAAATGGCATATAATAAAGTTCTACAAAACACTCTTCCTGCTTTAAATAGTTTTGAAGATGACAACTCAATTGTCAAAAAAGACAATTCTTTAAGTTTTATTGACAAATTAAACTTATCAAAAAAGATAGATGGCGTTCAAAACTCAATTGATCAAATCGTTTTCGATGGTACAAATATTATTGTAAGCGGAAATTTAAAATTTCTAGACACTTCTGCTTTTTCTAGTATAAAATCTTTGAGTGCCTCATCTGTGTTAAAGTTTTCAAACCTAGATGTAGGTTTAAAGTTAAATTCAAATGAAGATCTAGAGTTTTACAATAATATTGAAGGTGGTGAAATTCATCTTTCTGGTTCTATAAGGGTTCCAAGTAACAAGACTATTTTCATCAATAATGCTTCTGGTTCAATAACACATCTAGATGAATTGAAAAGTACTAGTTTGGTGTCACAAACCGGAGGAGGCATTTCTGTTTCTACTAAAATGCATGAAGATCAAAAACCTGAAACAGAGTATTTGGAAATTTCTCTTTCTTCGAATGGTGATACAACGTCTGCTTCTTTTAATATGTCGTATCTTAGCAATGATCGTAGCAAATGCAAAGTATTTATAAATGATCCTGGCCAGGATCCTGATTTTCTTCAGTTAAAAGGCAATTATTATTATCACGCGGATTATACAAATCCTGGTGGCACCACCCCTGCATTAGCAAATATATTTGGCACATTTTGGACAAATAATACAGACAATGGCTCAACTATTTTACATAGCAATTCATATCGTATTATTCCGCAATGCACTATTCTTAGGCCTCTTAACTCTTTAAACCCTGTACAAGACAATATCGATCATTATTTTTCAGGTGATACTCATTACGTAAAGTTAAAAAATAATGATACAGTTATAGAAGCATCAGATACAAAAACAGTAAACGTGTTTTTGTTAGATTTGACTTCTTCTTCTTTCATGTCAAATCTTAAAGCCGGATTTAAAATTGATATTATGATAGATGAATACAAACAAGAAGTTTTTGAAATCGTTCAAGGCTTTAGTACTTTTCCTGCTGGTAGTTCGATTGTAAGAAGTAATGCTAGAACAAACTACTTGCCAAATAGGCAAATGCCTACAACCGGCCTGACAGGAGCAGTGAATACATCAAAGTTTTTTCCTATAGGATTTGACAAAATATCAGTCGCTGCAAATACAAATAAACAAATCACCGGTGGATATTTTCCATGTAGAACTTCTACTCAAGGTACTTCGGCTAGTGGCACTCTTATAATTAATGAAATTCAAGTAAATGGATACAATTATGTAAACGGAAGCAAAAGTTCATTTAGTCCTAATTATAGAATACCTCTAGGCTATACTCCTCAAGATGGTGATTTCTTTTATTTTGAAATAACATCAAAAGAAAGTGTTCCAGATACGACCCCTTTTATTATTCAAGGCATATGCAGCATAGGATCTAATCCTTCGGGAAAGTTAGTAATGAATACTGCTACAAATAAAAACACGTATACCATGAATAATTTACCAACAGGTATCAATACAGTAATTTTTAAATTTGTTTATAGCTCATCTAAAAATGAATGGGAATATCGTGGAAACAATTTAGGTAGCCAAGAAGATTTTGAAGAGCAGTTTATGGCAGATTTTGGTTTACTTGAAAGACCAACAAGTTTTTGTATAGAACTACCTGACGGTCATAGTATTATCAATCTTTCGACTGACACTATTTCAAAAACTCTATTCTTTAAAAATACTTACGATTTTTATCTTTATGGAAACAGAGATACAGTTTTTCCAAACAACACTTTTCTACAAGGAGGTACCCATAGAAGAATTAAAGGAGGATGGTTAAAAATAAACGATGAAAGTAATTTACCTTTTTTACAAACTTCTATAAAACCTGGATTTAAAAAACGTTATAATAATTTGTTTCTTTTAAATCCTAAAACAGTGGGAGAAACCAAGAGTATCAATACAGGATTTTCTTGGCCACAGTACTCAAACTTTCAATTTACATATTTAGGTAACAATCAATGGTTTATGAGTTAAATTAAATACCTATATTTAAATTTTTCATAAAGAGAACATATGTCATATAACAAAATACAAGACTTTGATCTTAGACTATTAGATGCAGGAATTGAAAATCAAAGTAAACTGATTTATTTGCAAGATATTCAAAACAAGACTTTAAAAGTAAACAATAAACTCATTTTTAAAAATGGTGCAACTTCAAAAATACTAACAGATGACTCTGACAATAATGAACTAGTTACAATAACAGGAAATCTTTTAACCAATAAATCTGTAACTTCTTTAGAACTTATCGCAAATAATTCTTTACATATAAAAAAGACAAATGATCTTTTAGATGCAAATGATCTATTTAGATTTTCAAAAAATTCTTCGAGTTCTAATTTCGAAATTACTTCATTTGCCAATTCTAATCTAAATAGAAAAGTTAAAATTTCTTCAAAGGGTAAAATTTTATTTACGCAAGATGTTTCTAAGACTTTTTATTCTTCCGAAATTAGAGGTCAATTTATTAATGACTCATTAGGAAATCAGATTTTAACAGGAAGCAATGGTATCAATGTCTTTGTAAAAGAAAAAGAAGGAAAAAAATATTTTGAAATCGATTATTCTTCCAAAAAAGAAGCAGGTTCAAATAAAAAATTAGCTTATAAAACTATTTTAAAATGGAATGGAATTGACACAAATTCAGACAAAGACTCAAGTGAACGATATGCTTTTTTAGTACAGTCAGGTCCATCTGGTAGTCCTGGCCCTGATGGACCTTCAGACATTCAGGATACCACTTTGAATAATAAGCTTTCTAAAAAGACAAGATTGAAACTAAGGCTTAATAATGACTACAAGAATTGGACAGTAGGTAAACACTTTATCTATATTGACACATCTGATATTAACAATAACAATATTTCGCATCCCGTAATTAATGGATTACCTGAAGTATCTAGATATGAAATGATAATTGACATATCACAAC